>Ga0307507_10011055_pt1 | contig 11483 bp, 9 predicted proteins | sample 7_EM_MG_FD_207223 | JGI IMG/M metagenome (GOLD analysis project Ga0307507, IMG submission 207223) | Populus trichocarpa ectomycorrhiza microbial communities from riparian zone in the Pacific Northwest, United States - 7_EM | ecosystem: Host-associated > Plants > Roots > Unclassified | place...
TCAAACATAAATAATGCATCGCTTTAGCTAATGTTTCTTATATATTTTGTATGTTTATATTTGATAGGTACAAAGACCAACAAAATTAAAGTGATGAATATATTATGAAGATGAAATTAACTTCATAGCTTTGACTCAATTTGGTATTGTTTTAAACCTCTTATCTTATACAAAGATTGTCATATGTTTGTAGTTACTTCTTTGAATAAAACTAAATCATGCAGTTTTTTTTAACAATTCATATACAATAAATTAAAAAAAAATTATATATTTTTATATTATTTTGGCCCCCTATCAAATAATCCTAGCTCCGCCCCTGGGTGTTGGTACAAGAGATTTGATTCCTTCATAATTAGCCTTGGATACAACAGACTCAGTTTAGACCATTGTACGTATTACAAAAGGTTTGAAAAAGATGATGATTTCATCATTCTGTTGTTGTACATGGTTGACATGTTGGTAATAGGCTCCAACAAAGATTGAGTCCAAGAATTGAAGGCACAATTGGCTAGGGAGTTTGATATGAAGGACTTGGGACCAACAAACAAGATTCTAGGGATGCAAATTCACCGAGACAGAAGTAAAGGGAAGATTTGGCTTTCTTAGAAGAATTATTTGAAGAAAATCTTGCGATGCTTCAACATGCAAGATTGTAAGCCAATTTCCACCCCACTTCTTATTAACTTCAAATTATCCTCAAATATGTCTCATAGCAATGGAGCAGAGAGGATGAAGATATCTCGAGTATTGTATGCATTAGTAGTGATAAATTTAACGTTTGTCATGATATGCACAAGCAGTGAGAGCAGTTAGTTGATAAATGGCAAATCCTGGTAGAGAGCATTAGAATACTATTAAGAGGATCTTGAGATACATTAAGGGTACCTCAGATGCCACATTATGTTATGGAGGATTAGAATATATTGTCATAGGTTATGTTGATTCAGATTTTGCTGGTGACCTTGAGAAAAGAAAATCCACTACAGGCTATGTGTTCACAATTACAGGAAGAGTTATAAGCTGGGTCTCTAAACTTCAGACTGTTATAGCGTTATCCACAACAGAAGCTGAGTATATGGTAGCTACACAAGCTTGTAAAGAAGCAACATGGATGAGGAAACTTATGGAGGAGCTCGGCACAAATAAGAGAAGATTCCTTTGTATTGTGATAGTCAGAGTGTCTTGCTTATTGCAAGGAATTCATCATTTCATTCAAGAACAAAACACATAGATGTTCAGTAACACTTTGTTCGCGAAGTGGTGGAAGATGAAAGTGTGGATTTTCAAGAGATTCACACGAAGAAAAACCTAGCAAATGTCAACACTGACAAGTACATATGGTGCAGATCCTCTTATGGCCTAGTAGAAACGTAAGCAGCATGAAGATGACAAGTATACAAAGAATATAAGAATCACAGATAATCAAATGTGAAGACTTGATTAAATCATCAAAGTCTTCAAGTGGGAGAATGTAAAGTCAGCTGAGCATTAATTGGTGTTGCCTAAGTCAACAATGTTAGGCACCAATTCAATGCTACTTGCAGCACCAATTAATGCCTCATGTTTTTTGCAAGACAAAGGCATAGATGACTGCCTATAAATAGGCTGTGCCTCCAAGCCTTAAGATGCACCACAAGAGAGAAAGAAGAGGGGAGTAAGAAGGAAAGTGATCCCACAAAGTTGTGAGGAATTTTCTCCTATTAATAGAGAGGTTGTAATTTCTATATTACTTAGTAAAATCTTTCTATACTTGCCTATAAATATAGCTAAATTTAGGTGAACCACGCAAATTTTTGTATGTCTTATTTTTTATTTTATCATGTCGCTTGCCTTTTGTTTTATTGATTTGCATGCCAGTATTCTAAATAAATAGTTCCTGAAACTTTAATACTTATTCCATAGAAGTTTTACTCTTTTTTCTTTTTTTTTTATGGTTTCTTGGGGCACAGTGGGCAATTCTCCCTTGATAACCACTGTAATACATGAACATCCAAAGTTAAGTCCACCTGCTAACCATTTGATCAATGACTGTTTCACTGAATCCTTTCACCGTGGCCTGGATGCCTCTTTGCTTGATTTTCCTTAGGTTCCATCACAGAAAATCAAATTTCAGCATAGCATAACATAACGTCGAAGCAGAAAACCTAAAGAAAATACAGCAGAATATATATAGGCATCTACATAAAATATTCTCGTTGACATACAAGGATCTATACCATCTTTATCCATAAAAAATAATATAAAATTACCATGGCTAAAGGAGCCAGTCAAGTATATCGTAATGAACCATAGTGAATTTACATCATTTCAACACAAATTATCAATATAAATGAGCGAAACTAAAGGAGATGATTACTAGTTCAGCCAATAGCATACATCTTAGTCCATTTTCTTGCTTTCTTGTTGTAAGCCTCTCTGTTAGTCCTGTAAAGTTTGCAAACAGGACTTGTTGGATCTTCAGGATTTGGGTCTGGAAGCAATGAGCAAATGGAGAGCAACAGATTCTCAATTGTCAGTGCAGGGGTCCATTGGGGTCCAAGAATGTCCACACATATAGTCCCATCTTGACTGATGTTTGGATGAAATACCTGGCATGGCATGTAAAGAGTATCAAAATCATTCTGCGACTCTAAAATGTTCAAGTATGAATTTTGGAAATCTTCCCACGAGCCCTTTTTGGCCACAACACGTGAACTTCTCAATCAAAGCAGGTTAAAACTATTAGGCCATATGGACATGATTGATAGAGCAGTAAATGACGAGGCTATACCTTAGTTTTGAACTTGATCCTGGGAGGGACAAAAGGGTATTCTGCAGTAAAGTCGATCGAAAGAAAGAAGACGCCATCTTCGAATGGTGTATCAGAAGGCCCTATAATGGCTCCTTCCCATTGGAATATGTTGTCTCCAATAGGTCCATACGAGCAATTGATGGGAGGGTCCTTTAATCCACGTTTTAGCTCCTTTTCAATCCTGCACTGTGCATAGTCAGGATTTTTCCTGCCGTCAGCTTTATCTGATACAGGTTTGTGTTTCCCTCGAATAGCAGGGAGTGGAGGTGATAGTTTGGTTTTCGAAGTAGAAGGGGGAAAAGACAGGTACGAAAAATTCTTCATTTTGAGAAGGAAAGTGTTGGAAGAGAGCGAGACAGGTAAAATAACCGAGCCTGTGAAAGATAAGAAGATCTTTGACAGACGAATGCATGGAGTCTTTATAACTTGGAAAACGGTGGAGATTTTCGAGTCAGGGACTAGAGAAGTTCGGCAAGTGAAAGCTTATGGGCTAATGGACCTTGATAGCATGGTTGGACTAACTTGTTTTTACTTGAACATAGCAGTTGAGTGTAGTGGCAGTGAGGACATATTTGGAGGAAAGTGCCTTTTAGACTTCTTAGGGCAGCTATGAAATTCATTCTGAGATTAGGTCCAAAATTATTTCAAACTTGAATGATATATCTCCTTCGATAATTCCCATTTTCTCACTAATCCTTGATGAGCAGGCTGCAGATACAAATCTTTGAGGTTGGGGTTTTCTTGCTGGTACAGATTTAAAAGTCGCATCCTGTCAGCAAAAATCCACATTTTCTATCAATTTGCTTAAATTAAAGTGATTGTAAAAGTTTTACAGAACAAATCAAAGTGATTTTCAAGTTTCAATCAGCCCTTGATATTTATTCATGCAGTGCGGTGTTTGATTTATCAATATTTATTATAGTTTTTTTCAAACTATAACAGCAAAAACATCACCCTACCAAACACATAATCATTTCAAAACATGATGGCAAAAACAAAACGCTATCATAATACTAAGGAGACAATTGCTGCTAGTGCCTGCGGACTTGATAAATCACATGTCGGTATGTTACTAGTAAGCATCTACATAAACAAATAGACAGTTGGCCAACACTAGGAAACAGGGATAAACACAAAAATGAACACATACCATAGCCCATAGGCAGTTCTTCAAGCTTTTTATAGGTCACGACTTCACAATATCTGTTTTAAGCTAAAAGTCTACTGTTTCTTCTCTATCTTTTGAAAAAGAAAAAAAGTACGTTATTCTATCAAGTCTTAATCAACCACATCATAGCTGATGCATCAAGCAGAAGAGGTACGCTGCCCAGTTGCCTCCTCCATTGTACATCCATGATGTGTGGTCCTCAGTGGCAGAAAGCACCGAGTTACAGAAGTTCACATTTCATTTCATGGGGCAAAACAAGGAAAAAGTACTGCTATGCAAGATTAGCAAGTTTATGTCTTGCCCTAAAAGGGCTATCTTTGAATCAGACGTCGAAGATCATTAGTACAACTTGCTATAGATTTCCAGTACAGCAACCTGCAGATATTAATGGCTCCCAGCCAATGAAATTAAATAAGAAAGATAAGATGGTAGTAGAGTTGCACCGTTTTAACCTACAAAGTACAAATTATAAAAGAGCAAATATTTGACCACTCGAGATTTTTATATTATTGGATTTCTAAATTTTAAGCCATATAATCTAATAATTATATATAAAAAATACAGTTCTAAAATAACATTATAAAAATATTTTCTCAAAATAGATTAAAACTAAAAATAGAAATAATTATTTATAAATTTATAATTATATATTTAAGATATACAAATAAAAAAATATACAAGTTTCTGTAATAATAAGTAAAAGAAAAAAAAAACAAGAGGAATATCTTATCAAGATATGGAACCTCTTGGATTACGTCTAGGCTTGGATGAAATTATGAACATCTGTCGTATAAAAAGATTACATGGTAACTAATGCCATAGTTTTTCCCTGTGCAGATTTATTTATGTTCCTGTTCTGTCAACTGCAGTAGTTTTGGAATGTGACATTCAGTCCAGATTCTTGCAGCAGGCATTTAAGCGATGGGACCTAGCTAGCTGCCTGGAACACACTTTGTTTCTCCCTGTTTTAACTCCTCCCATTGGACAAATTCTCAAAAAGAGTTCCACTGGACAAAAATGGCAGCCCCTTCTACCTAGAGATGGAAATGCAATCCTTTAATGCAACAGAGCTACAAATGCAGCTGAAGTTGACTCAAGGCAAGATGGGAAAAGATGGTCCACTAGATAAAATTGACAGCAATGCTCGATATTTCCACCGACAAATTTATTCGAGTTATAGCATTAAGTAGGATAAAATTGAACATGAACTAGAGCTTACCAAGCATGCTTCCCAGCTTGAACAAAGCTAAAGCTACAAGGCGGAAATTTGCAGTCAATAGTGAAATACAGCTGTCAAGGGATATGCATGATTCTGGAATGGAGTGCAGTAGGAAATGTATCAGCTCTATAACCTCTGAAGGCAACACTTCACTGTCACATTTATGAGCACAGTCAAGATGGGATGCGAGCCATTTTTATTAGGCATGTAAATCACACACGCTTCGAAAGTTAACGAAAGAGATCAGCCATAATCCACTAGAAGCCATATTTCTTAAGATTATCTGACTATTTCCACTCAGCATCACCTCCTCACATTTCACTGAATAATTAGAGTACGAATCATACATTCATAAAATATTAATCCAGGAAATGCAATTAGAGCATAGGTTTGCATGAAACCGCAGTGTTCAACAAATGCATCAAAATTTCTCCTGACTACAAAACTGTCAGAAGTTAGATTAAGTTCCTGCTCCGCCCTACATCATGACTAACACTACCTTCCATAGCAAGCAGGCTTCGAAAAACAAAAGGGAACGAGTTCTAGGACAATTAACAAAACTAAAAGGTAAAATTATCATATGTAGTTATACCATAAAGAAGTAAACCTACATGATCAAAGTGTAAATCCTACTTCATGGTAGAGAACGTCAATGTTTGCCACCATGTATGTTTTCTTCCAGAGTCTGTACAGTAGTCTCCGAGTTTTCAGTGGCTGGGTTGCCAGGCTTTTCAACCCCCTCATCTTTAACATTTTCTTCCCTCTTAGATAGTAGCTTAAAAGGTGTTACCTCAGCTGAAGTCTCCACATCCATGTCGCCAGAATCAGCACCCAATCCCTCAAGTGGAGATGCTTCCATGTCCAAATCTTTCTCTGCAGTTTTATCTTCAGAATCACTTTCACCAGAACTACTATCATTTTGAGGAGAGCCCCCTCCAGTTTCTCCAGTACTAACATTCACTTCCACCATCTCAGTATCTTTACCTGGTAACCACTGCTGCAGTGGAACCGCATCACTAATAACTTTCCCCGTTCTCAATCTCTCCCGATAACCCTCCATTTCTATTTTGTATCTTTCTTTATCTTTAAGAGCTTTATCCTGATAAACCTGGTCAGCAGAGAAATCAATGAACACAAAAGGTTAATCAGGAGAAATGGAACAAAGGAAATGGAATCATACATAAGATGTAAAAATTTCCTACCGCTTTTTGGGAATCATTTATTTTGTTCCATAGCTCACCAATCATCCTACTGATCTCTCTATCCTTCCCCGGGTAAAGTGGTTTGAGTCTTGCATGCTGCTCAGCAAAGAAGAAATTATAGCCACTTCTATTAGGTTTTGGATGAGCAGGGTCCCTTCTTTTTATCTCACTTTTCTTTCGGCGGCGCCGGCGGCGTGTACCTGGTACAGCTTGTGTATTAACACTATTGTTGGCAGGCACACTACGAGGCTGTGGCACTTGCCATGATTGGTTCTGCGGCGCCTGATAAAGAACACCTTTGAGTTTCTCTGAACCTACCGTCACAGTAACAAGATACCCACTCTCGAATTTCCCATCAATTACCCCTATCACTGAAGTGCTTGCAGATGATCCTGGCATTGCTACAAGAGTAAGAAAGACAACCGCACTTAATTACAAAATTCAACCAGCTACATTTCAGAAAATATCACTCGGAAATAGGTACATGTAAAAGAAAATAACAAGCACGCAAAATCAGATTGCAAATGCATCTGAACCAAAATCTATAGTACAGCATGGACCGTTGGTTAAATTTTCATAGAAGACATGGAAAAAGAAACAATCATAGGGAATTGTAAGAAACTAAACCTGGAGAGATCTAATGCATTGCTGCAACCTTATCTTCTTCTTTTTTTTTCTTTCTGTTTTTTTACAGAAAATAACAGATTTATCAACCAAATTTTCAGAATCATTTTCCACCAGAAATAAAAAAAAAAAAAAGTATTACCCATGATAATAGTGAAGCATTCTACATATTCAGAAAGCATCCATTTTCAAAGCCTATTGAACATTCAATTTTTTCTACATAGCATCCAATATATTGACAAATTTTTCAGCAGATCAGCAATTAAATTACAAGTGAGAAAATATTCCAATCCTAGATAAACCTTTGAGAAAAATGACAGAGCAGCAGGTTTAAGACAGAAGAAAGACCTCTACACAGCTCTGGAATGTTTGCTGTTTGTTGTTTGACTGCAGCAGCTTGGTATTCTGGTGATGGCTGAACAGTCACTTGAGCTGGACATTGTGATATCGATGAACTCTGCAAAGGAACTGCAAAAAATTGTATGGTTTTGAAATATAAACAACCCTAATCAAATTTTGAAACAGGGGGTTTCTTCAGTGCACTGACCAGGAGAGGCAGGGCTCCAACTCCGTGCTTTGAAGTAGTAAAGTTGTTCATAATGTTGAAGCAAGGAACCATAGTACTTGCGCAGCACAAAAGATGCATTTGTGGCAGTAGATGGAAAGTTGAAAACACCAGTCACTTCTTTCCATCTTCTCTCTCTAATAATCTGCAAATCCATTATGCAAATCAATGTAACTGCACGACTGCATAGCTGATGTTTTAGAAACAATTTACTCTTTCTTCATTAGAGATCATTATTCAACCTCAAGTAAATTTAATCCAGACTTCCTTCTTCCTACAAGCAATTAGATTCCACTTTGACATAAAGTAACATTTTGGACATAAGTTTTGAAACAGCCACAAATTGCATTGCAACAATCAGGGTTTCAGTTCGGTTCAATGGGAGGGGGTTGAATAAGCCCTCTAACCATGCATCACCAGTTACACCTTATCAAGGGCTGTATCTTGCAGAAAGTCAGAAGTCAATGTCAAAGTCACTGAAGAACCAAGAGTAGATCCAGCTAAAATGGGCAAGTATATAACATCTTCATTATTCAATATTACCAGCTAATGGCTTGTGCAAAATCAGGTAATTAAAGGCATTATTTGAAAAAACATTATGCAAGCACAACGTGCAGGAAACATATCATTTTGACATCGCAGCTGCAATAACCTTTTTTGAGAAACAGGAAGCAGTTTTTAAGTATCCAAAGGAAGATGAAGCAATGATATCTTTTAGAAACATACATGCACAGATAAGCTTTTAGTTGTTTGGAAACTTAAGGAATATAGATTGCAGATGATCCACATCAAAGCTTTATATAAATTATCCGCAAGATTTTATATGATGTCTGCAATAGGCATTTTAGTTTCATGACAGTTAAATGGTCTTTCAGGAAACTTTCCATGCATCAATTCAGGAAGCATGACGAAGTGCATGCCAGAATTTAACCCGAACTAGTCCATTTACACAATTTATGAACAAACTATTCAAGAAAAAAGAACCACACAACTAAAAGCAGTTTAATGCTACCTTCTCGATGCCACCTCGAGATGTTACCTCCACAAAAAGCCGATGCAAGTTCAGTTCCTTACCCCCTATTATAGGGATCCTGCAATCGAAATTCAAATTTAGGAATGCAATGAAAGGACAGATCCATGTCTAAGAAGCTATAATTTGTGTTCCCCTGCACTACTATAATAAATCAGTTCTTCACCAGGAAACTCTAATTTAAAGCAACAACAGTTTGAAACTTTACAAACTCTCGGGTTGAAAACACAATCATTTTTAAAAACTTTCCTTACTGGGTTAATTAAGAGAGGAGTACATGCTTCGACTATTTGCAGTCAGTTTAAAAACATTGGGCCAGATTCAGGAAACCTTTTGTGTTTACCTTTGCTTTGCAACTTTAAAAATATCCAAAATCTACCAAAAATGAAAAGCTTTTAACAACATTTTTCTGATCATTAGAAATTAAATGTGCAATTAGCTCCTCTCCCTTGACCTTCCAACTAACTTTTTAACAAACACTATATTAAGATTATCTACAACTAACAATCAATAATGGAAAAAAAAATCTAATGATTGACCTGTGTAGATTAAACGAGTTTATGAGTACAGTTGCTAACAAAAGTGACTTGCGATAGAGCTCGTAAACTACTGCCAAATATGGAGAAGTTGGCATAACATTTGCAGGTAGCATTGATATCATTATTTGAAAACTATTGTTGATAAAATTATAGGAACAGGACCGTCTAACATGAACACAAAGAGCAGAGAAAAAGAAATGTTGATAAGAGTACTAGCGCATACATTTGATCCTGCAGCATAAACACGGCGTCCAAAATTACATACGGTAGACCATCAAAACGCAAAATCCATAAGTTGAAATAATGCTAAACACCAATGCGAAGAAGCTTACATGAACTTGGTTCCCATGGCAGCATGGAACTTCTCCAAAGTTTCCATAAAGAGTTTAGGACTAACTATAACATCCTCATATGTGGCCCCAGGTGCTGGATATTGAACATAGTTCATAACTGGTTCTTTCATAAGCGTTGGACTCTGCTTGGCACAAGAAGTCGATGCCATCGCCAACTCCATTTCAGCAACCCCACATCAGTTTGTCCTTCCCTATAAAACCATTAGAAATTGTCCTATTCACACACCTCACAAGAGACAAGTTCAAGTAAAAAATCTAACTATGAAAAGTGACTGCACAAAGAAGAAAGAGTTCAAAGAGATCAACAAACAAACAGAACTTGCAGGTGAAAGTAAAAGCATGCAGAAGAAGGAATAAAAAGGAACTCATCAAGGATATTGCCAAAAAGCACAGCTTTATCCCGTGCAAAATCCAAAAGGTTAAACTTTAAAGAAAGGCCATGGTTTCGAGAGATGCTGGAAAACCCTTTTAAGGAAAAAATAGAGCAGAATTTATTAAACATTAAAATCAACATGCAGATAGCAGTTGAGAATAGAATTTAAAAAACAATACTACAGTAATGAATCATAAGAAACTTAATTTGATGTTCATGAACAACAACCTCAGTTGATGCAATACAAAGCCCAAGGCAAGTGACAGGTACATTATGATAGCTGTCAAGGCCATGATGGATGTAACAAAAAGACCATCAAAGCTCAAAGCTCAGATTTCAGACTTTTCAAAACGCTTACACAGAGACCAAAAAGGTGACACCCCTATGGGCTCTAGTAATAATAAATACACGCAGATACCAAAAAGTCTTAGCTTTTTCTCAGATGTACAGGCCTATAATGCTACCCAAGCAGCAGCTATTTCCTTGCCTGACATTCTAAAGATATGCTGGTCTGGTCGCTTGCATAAATGAATGTACATGAATATATATATATATATATGCATATCTTATTATGTTAGTACATGTAATGCTATCCTCTAGTTTCTTTTTGTTATCTGTTGCAGTTATCTGACACAGTGTTACAGAGCCAAGGTGGGGTTCTGTGGGGTAGTTGTCTATCAATCAAAGAAAGCAAGCCCAAGAAGGAACAAATCCCACCTTTGCTTAAAAGACCCATCTTTGAATTTCAAAATCAAGATTCGAGGACCAAAACTCACTTGATTTCTTCTTTAATGGAGGACAGAAATATGCCTATATAAAACAAATAAAATAGAAATAATACAATAATGGGTTTTTTTATTTGTTTTGGTGCTTAATTTAATGTGAATTAACAATGTATTTAATTACTTTTCATGGTTCTTAGGCTACTGTGTTTGATATAGTAAAAGAATAGAAACCCAGATGCAGATAGCAGAGATTTTTAAAATTGTATAAGCACAGGAGATTTTAAGGAAATAAAATAATAAAAAAGAAAAAGACTTACCTACAGTGAGAGAGAGAGGGAGAGAGAGGGAGATGCAAAATGAAATAACAAAATAGGAGGAGGCCCTTTAACACTAAACCCTATTTAATTAACAAAGATAAAAGAGAGATTATCATTGTATAAACTATGTTTATCTCTCTCTCTCTCTATCTTGATTATTCTTGTATAGGGATAAGCATGGATGAAGATGAAAAACCCACCTCATATACCTATACGGTTTCCAGCCTTCATGTGTAAAATCAAGGGTGCTGGTGCGGTTTTCATGTCATAAAAAAATGATATACGGTGGGTGACCAAATCAAAGGAGCTAAAAATGGGTTTCAATAATTATGGCAACAATATAGTTAGACATCAAGTGCAAATTAAACATGTTTATTATTACTAGCGCGGTTTGGATGTGTTTAAAGTGTTTTTTTTTGTTTATAAAGTTATTAAAATAATATTTTTTAATTTTTTAAATTCATTACGATTAATAAATAATAAAAAATATCAAATTTTAATGAAAAATAAGTTGCCCCGCAACTCATGTTTATCATTACTAGCACGGTTTGGATGCGTTTAAAGTGTTTTTTTGTTT
>Ga0307507_10011056_pt1 | contig 11482 bp, 13 predicted proteins | sample 7_EM_MG_FD_207223 | JGI IMG/M metagenome (GOLD analysis project Ga0307507, IMG submission 207223) | Populus trichocarpa ectomycorrhiza microbial communities from riparian zone in the Pacific Northwest, United States - 7_EM | ecosystem: Host-associated > Plants > Roots > Unclassified | place...
TTATTAAATTTTTTTTATTACCTGGGCTACAACTCTCCTTAGCCTTATAAAAGGCTCCGCTCTTGGGTGTTGTGCTAACCTTATAACATTAAAAAAATCATAAAAATATAGTAAAAATTATTTTTTAAAATATTTTTTATTTAAAAATATATTAAAATAATATTTTTTATTTTTTAAAATTATTTTTAACATTAGCATGAAAACATCAAAATTTTAAAACAAATTCAATTGTTTTATAAATATTTTTAAAATTCAAAAAGCTGGAAGCCTACGACATAATTTTCATGTCAAATCATAAAAAAAAAAAAGAAATGTTGATAAAGAGACGTCTAGCTAGATAGGTGGCCTTTTCTTCTATTTTTTTTTTCCAGATCAGAACAAGCTCTATACAGCCCTGTTTTAGTGTTTTCATTGTTAGAATATGCTCCTGCCACCCATTTCGTTTTGTTTTTTTCTCTTATTTTTTGGCCAGGCATTCTATGCTTATTTGTTGCACTGTTGCTGTTTTCCATCAAGTGCTTTTCGCTTTCTTTAAACAAGCTCAGAGCTACGTTTTCACGCTATTTTTTGTGTTTGGCTTCTGTTTTTTTCAATTAAACATCACCTAAAGCAAAAGCAAAGGCAAAATCGTACTGAAAAGAAGACGAAGAAATAATTGGCATAGCGTGGGCTACTTACGTATCAGCCCTTCACTATTTTTGGATGAACTTTAAACTTTTTATTTTTTTTTCATGTGTCTTATTTCTGAAAACAATATAAAATAATAAATTATTAATTAAATATATTGTTAAATGAATGACTTTTGTTTTGATAATGGAAATGAATTAATATATATAAATAAATAAATTAGTTATTTTTAACTACTATAGCTCAATAATGTATTAGAAAAAAAACGATCATCTTATTTATAAACAAATAAGAACCAAATAGCACAATATAAAGATATTTATTTTTAACATAAATTAATTAATCTTATCTATATATTCATATTATACTAGTAAATTAGTCATTTCTCCTGCTTGAACATAGTTAAGAGATGGTTAGATTGTTATTTTTATTTTTTTATATTCGATAAAATGTAAGGATATTATTGTCCTCATAACAATTATTATTATTTATTATTTTTTTATCAAAGTTACATACTTGTCAAACACAAAGGTACAAAAGCTAAAAACACATGTTTTTTTTTTTTACCTTGTAATTAGATAACAAGTTAATTGAACAAGCCTGCATCTAATTCTCCTGCAACAGGATCTGTGTCTGCAATCGAAAGTTGCAGCTACGACCAGTTCTGGAAGATGATGAAAAATTGCAAGCACCACTCTCTAATTTGCCTCTTTGGGTCTGCTACCTTGCAATTTGATTTTTGATCCTTACCTTCATTGCTTGAAACACTGCCTTGTGTGTTTTGCGGTTGCTTTTGCTTTAACTGAAAATTGACTCCAAAGTAGGATTAACAAATTAAGGATTTTAATGTCGAGTTAGAGTATGTGGTCTGGTTTTAATTTCAACAATTTGAATGTGATGGCCCTGGTGACAAGGAGAAGAAAGAAGAGGAAGATGAGTGAAGCTTTATTTACCTGATTTGGTCATTTGAGGTGAAGAGAGAATGAAGAGAGAGAAGCAATGTTGTCAAAATCACGAGTATATTTTACGAGTTAATATGTATTTAACATGTAAAATTAGACTAAAAACTAGAAAATTAGCAAAATCAAACTCAACCCGTGCAAAATAAGTAAAATAAATCAAAGTCATGCAAAATCACGAGTTTACCATTGACTTTACGAGTTTAATGAAATTATAAATACTCTCTCATTAGGTTTTCATTTGGTCTGGTCCAGATGAAATGCGAGACTAAGTTAATGAGCTATTATAAAATCAAGGGCTATAATTAATATTGAATGAGGGCTAAAACAAATAAATAGGGGGAAGAAAAAGGGCTAGTGCGTTATATACACACTAGCATGTGAGTGGGGGCACCGTGATTTGGAGGTGCATGCGGTAACCTTCTATCTCCAAAAGTACCCATTTTTGACTCTATCAGGTTCATCTTGTAAAGTCGGTCATCCCAAGGTGGCATGTGGCTGACAAGGAGTCACGACGTGGCTCCAATGACCATTTCTTTCTCTTTATCTTTTTTTCTTTTCTTCTTTTCTTCTCTCTTCTTTATAAAGAGAAGGGCCTTTGTTTCTCCTAAATTTTAATTTTAGTCCCTTTAATTTCAATTTGTTTGAAAACAAAAAATTCAAACTGTTTTGTGCAAAATCAAATGTCAACAAAAAGCCAAAAAAATTTATGCTGCCATGAGAACCTCATACGAAAACAATCAAACTAAAACACCAAACCCAAATCTCAATCTAACCGATTGCTAAAGAACCTAATTGGAAGAGAGAAAAAATATAGTTGTTAAATATAAAAATAATAAAGGGATTAAAAAAGACTTAGATAAAAAAAAAACATAGTGAATGAAATAGTTAGGCAATGTTTGGTTATTGTCCTAGGATAGAAAAGATAGAGATAATAAGAACAAAAGAGACAAGAAATAACAGAGGATGAAGATATAATTGTGTTTGGTAATGATGTACAAGATAAAGTGATTGTTTTATCATCTTGTTTGGTTGATGATGGACAAGATATAATAAAATATAAAAAGTTTATTTTATCCATAATAAGTATCATTGTCAAAATTACATATTTAAAATAATAATAAGATATTATTTTTTCGTTCGGTTTACATTAAGTTTTGAAAATAATAATACTATTATACTTCTAGTTATAAAACTTGGATTGGCTTAGCGGGTTGACCCGAGACCTGGTTAACTTGAGGTCTAGACTTGTTTGAGTTAAAAAAAAATAGAGAAAAAATTGACTCAACCCAACCTAATAAAAACTCCGGTCTACCCATAACTTGGTTACCCCAAGATAAAACTTGATCAAAACCCTCCCGACATGTGACTAGTGATCAAAACCCTCCCGACATGTGACTAGAGCTTTGTTTCGGCCAACTACTGAGTTAGGTTTTAAAACTATAATTTTATCATTACATATTTTAGTTAGACAAATATAAAATTAAATGTTTTTTATAGAGATATTTTAGAGATAAAAATAAGAAATATTATTTTTAGAGACATATACATCTTGATTATAAAGTATAAAAATTATTATAGTAGATACATAATTATTTTACATCTTTAACCAAATATACTTTATTTTATTATTTTTATCTTTCCTATTTTGAAATAATAATGGAAAAGAAGTAATGCGAATGGGTTTATTTCTTGAAATGTAATGGTTTGCTCAAATAATGAAACGTGTTTATCATTATCACTATTATTAGATGGGATTTGACGGAGACTTGAGGTCTGGTTTGGACAGTCAAATGCGCTGCAACTTTACGACCAGTCGACCTTCTTCCTCTTCTTCGTGCTTAAAATAATCTTACTCCTAACATCACAAATAATTCATTAACCTAGCTACCAAGTCCACGTCACTTTCTACAAATATTATAAATTTTATTTTCTAATACTTAATTTTAAGATTTTAACCTGAAAAAAAAACCCAGATTAAAGGGGATCTTGTTAATACTTGATGGATCATCGTTTTCCAACTACCAATAAAATCATTCAAATCTCTGAGAAAAAAGAAAAATAAAATAAAATTCTTACATCCCTCGGCAGCAGCGTGGAAAATCCATTTTTAAGAGAGTAGGATCTTGTTAATCCAAAAATACCCCTCCCTAGCTGGGTGTCGCTCTTTGATTGGCTTTCATACAATTCCAAATCAGCGGCAAGTAACGGAGACCAAAATTCACAATAAAACCCCCCTACGGCTTCTCCCTTCCAATCCCCCCCCGCCCTTCTCTCAAACAAAAACACCAAAAGAAATGGAGGCTCTCCGTCTACAGCCACCACAGGGACCACCACTCCTCCGCCCAAGCCGCTCCAGATTTCCCTCACAAATCCTCACTAGACCCCACTACAACCCCAACAAGTCAATCAAGCCGTTCATCAATGCCACCCTATCAAAACCCACCGCGGAGATCCCTCCATTGTCAACTTCATCATCTACCTCCCACGACAATCCCTTACGCTCCTCCATGCTTTCTTCACCTCCATATCCCGCAAAGAAAGTCTCTGCAAATTCTCTGCAATACCCGTCCGGTTACTTGGGTGCCGTACCGGAACGTACTGTTAATGATGGCGATAATGAGAGTATAATAAATGCAATGGAGTATTTGACGAATATACTGTCGTCAAAGGTGTATGACGTTGCGATTGAATCTCCTTTGCAGCTGGCGCCTAAGCTCTCTGAGAGATTAGGAGTCAAGGTTTGGCTCAAGAGAGAGGATTTGCAGCCGGTAAGAGTATTTCAAATATTTCCATCTTTTTACTGCTTGCTTTTGGAAGATTATTATACTTCTTGGGTAGTTTGAATTTGAGCTCATAGTGAATTTGATCTTGTATTTAGACTGGAAACTTGATTGTAATTTTGAGCTGTTTCAATCAAAATGTGTGTATTTAGCAGCCATAAATGCGGTTACTTTTCAGTTGTTTTGTTTTTTTTTTTTTTTTGTCAACTTTGAATAGAAACTGGATGCGGGTTTTCATGCTTGAATGCAAAAAATGGTTTCTTTTTACGTCAATTTGATACTGATGGGTTTGATCGATCTTTTTTTAGGTCTTTTCATTTAAGCTGCGTGGAGCTTACAATATGATGGCAAAACTTCCAAAGGAACAGCTGCAAAGAGGAGTTATCTGCTCATCAGCTGGAAATCATGCCCAAGGTGTTGCATTAGCCGCCAAAAGACTAGGTTGCGATGCTGTGATTGCAATGCCTGTTACTACACCTGAAATTAAGGTACATTATGCGAGAGATTATTTTTTATGATTGAGCTGTGAAAGTACGTTTTTTTAATTGATTTTTGAATTTGTTCTATTACAGTGGCAATCTGTTGAGAGGTTGGGTGCGACAGTTGTTCTAGTTGGGGATTCTTATGACGAAGCACAGACATATGCTAAAAAGAGGGCCAAAGAAGAGGATCGGACATTCATACCTCCTTTTGATCACCCAGATGTTATCATGGGACAGGGAACTGTTGGGATGGAAATTGTACGTCAAATGCAAGGTCCGTTGCATGCAATCTTTGTGCCTGTGGGTGGCGGCGGCTTAATAGCTGGTATTGCTGCATATGTAAAGAGGGTAAATCCTGAGGTCAGTCGGGTTTTTTTATTTATTTTTTTAACTTTAAAAGATATGTACTGAAAAATTAGTTCAATTTTATTGATACTGGTGCTATTTTTGCATTTGATTTCTGGACAAACTGCCATGGGTTCTAAGGGCTCCAAATTGCTGTGTGTAAATTTAATTGATTTCTTTGTCATCTCTTCAGTTTGCATTTGCTTGATGTTTTCTATGCAATGTCACAGAACTCTTGAAGAACACCTATTCAATATTTAATGCAGGTTAAGATCATTGGTGTGGAACCCTCTGATGCAAATGCTATGGCATTGTCTCTACATCATGGTCAGAGAGTGATGCTGGATCAGGTTGGAGGTTTTGCAGATGGTGTGGCTGTTAAAGAGGTTGGAGAAGAAACTTTCCGCTTATGCAAGGAATTGGTAGATGGTGTAGTTCTCGTGAGCCGTGACGCTATTTGTGCGTCAATAAAGGTAGGGTATATTTCATATTTTCCAAATTGCGTGAATCCTTCTCCTTAGCTCGTTATGCATTCCTAGTGTGATAAGTTGGTCAGATGGGTGATTAGCTGTATCTTCCCCTCACAGTATTACTTAGCACCTCATAATCATCTTCATCATTAACAATGCCTCGTGTGGTCAGAATGTTGACTTCAGCATGGATATGTAAAAGGTAACTGCATTGATCATGCACACACAGAGTGAAGGGGACTCTGATTCTCATCCCACAGTCCTTGATTCCCATTGATTCAGTAACTTGCTAAAATAAAATATTTGGTGAATTGTACTTCCCTAGAAATGATGGCTAGCCCTGCAAACTGGGTAATAGCAGTCAGATCGAATTAACGTTGAGTTTTTGTTGCAGGACATGTTTGAGGAGAAAAGGAGCATTCTAGAGCCAGCAGGTGCGCTTGCCCTTGCTGGGGCTGAAGCATATTGCAAGTATTATGGCGTCAAGGGTGCAAATGTTGTGGCGATAACAAGTGGGGCAAATATGAACTTTGATAAACTGAGGGTTGTGACTGAACTTGCCAATGTTGGTAGGCAACAAGAAGCTTTGCTTGCAACTGTTATGCCAGAGGTGCCAGGGAGTTTTAAACATTTTTGTGAACTGGTATGGCGATAAATTTTTCTAAAAGAACAACAATTTTATTAATTTAATTTGCTCTGATGTAAATCATTTGGGTGGCAGGTAGGGCCTATGAATATCTCTGAGTTCAAATATAGATCGAATTCTGAAAAGGATGCTGTTGTTCTATACAGGTTAGTATTGCTGAGATTCTAACTGCTATTATAATATTTAAATCAGCTTGCTGATTTCAGTGTGAAATAGTTTCCTGTATAATTTTAATACTAGTAGTTTAGAATAATCCTATGGATTTTTATCCCTTTTGAACAGTGCTTTGTTAGCAGCAATATCTACATGCAATTTAGCTTTACTCTTTTTTCTTTGAATTAGTTAGAATGTAATTACTCATTTGCAATTCAAAAATAAAATGTAGTGAAACGAGCACTTTATTATCCTTTGAATTATGTGCAGTGTTGGCCTTCACACAGCTTTTGAACTTGAAGCAATGAAGAAGCGGATGGAATCTTCTCAACTAAGAACTTACAATTTGACCGCAAGTGACTTGGTCAAAGATCACTTGCGTTATTTGGTAATATTGCGTTCTCATAAATAATTTCTCAAGTTGATTCCTGGAAGGGTATTTTTTTTTATGTTTCATAGCTACAAAGTCACTCTTAGGATGTATGTAAATTGTTGAAGAATAAAAGATGTCCCTTTGTGTAAAAGAGAACTGGTTACTCAAATTTCATGAATGTCACCCCATTCTGTGCTTAATCAAGTAGAAATAACACACTGTTAGCAAACAATAATGAATGTCACCCCATTGCGTTATCTGGTAATATTGCATTCTCATCTCAAGTTGATTCCTTGAAGGGTATTTTTTTTTATGTTTCATAGCTACAAAGTCACTCTTAGGATGTATGTAAATTGTTGAAGAATAAAAGATGTCCCTTTGTGTAAAAGAGAACTGGTTACTCAAATTTCATGAATGTCACCCCATTCTGTGCTTGATCAAGTAGAAATAACACACTGTTAGCAAACAATAATGAATGAACAATCTTTGTATATCTCCTTTTCAGGACATTTGATTTTTTGATTTTTTTTTCTAGCCCCCCCCCCCCACATTCTCCAAATTTTTTTTAAGGATTTAATTTAATTTTCTTTTCTCCTTTCATTTTATTTACATGTGTTGGCTTGACAGAAGGGATTTTTGTATTTTCTTTTCTTCTAGTAATGTCCAGGACTCCATGTCTGCATTCCATATCGTTCTACTTCTGAAAATGTATAACCTGGGAAAGGGGTCACATTCTCGCATATTTCTTTCAATATCTATCACGTGTTACATAAGCTTTTTCCTCGTTGGTCTTTTGCAATGCTTCATTTCTTACCTATCTTTTACAGATTGGTGGCAAATTAAATGTTCCGGATGAGGTTCTTTGTCGTTTTGTTTTCCCAGAAAGGCCTGGTGCGTTGATGAAGTTTTTGGATTCTTTCAGTCCACGCTGGAACATTAGCTTGTTCCATTACAGAGGGCAGGTTGGCATGCAAATGCTTCTCTTCCATAATTGATATTTTTGCTGCTAGGTAAAATTGTCAAGGGATCTTTCCTCTTACCAATCCTAATATTGTATTCTTAAATTTCCCTTCCAACAGGGTGAAACTGGTGCCAATGTCCTGGTTGGCATCCAGGTTCCACAGAGTGAGATGGACGAATTCTGTAGTCGTGCCAACAGCCTTGGATATGATTATGTTGTCGTAACTGATGACAATGACTTCCACCTTTTGATGCATTGATTAGAATCACGAATTATATATCTCAGCTGGGTTTAGCAAGGCTTGGTACTTGAGCAACAAACCTTTAATAGGAGTGGACTGTGGAGGGAAAACAGACACCTCTCGGGCATTATCACAAGAGAAGAGGGAGAACTTGTACCATTTGTGTTCTGTTTCGTGGTTATTTCCCCATAATGTAATTTATGATTACGTTTTCCTTGTTTCTTTCTTCTGTTTGAAAGGGAAACCGTATGCTATGCAATGTGGAACTTGCAACATGGTTCAATAATGGTCGGTAACCGAGTTACAAGGATGCTAGAAGTGGGAACTGAGAAGACTATCACTCCAAATGAGCATAACATTTTTGGATGGCCCATTAGCACCTGTAATAATTAAAAAAATAAAATAAAAGTTAATTAATTAAATTAACTGAGGTTGATTTATTCATAGGATGCCGCCCATAAGATGAACAGAATACGTGAAAGAAACAAGCAACCGCAAACTGATCTCTTTCAGCACAGGAAGGGAGGAGGGGTTTTAAAGAAGTGATGTTGGATTTATCTAATCTGGGCTGTCTTTGTAGCTCGAGCCTCTTTTTATCAGGTGGCTAAATAGAGCGACCCAATCCACGAAGAGGTCCATTATTTCCAGTTGCTGGAAAACTGCACTGATTGTCAGCAGCTGCATTTAAATTTAAACACCCCCAGATTGGTATTCTCATTTAATATCCCCCAACTATAAAAGATTTACCACTACAACTATAATTAATCGCGAGCAATGTTGCTTAAACTGATTCTTGTCAGTCTATAATGAATGAGCTGCTGCTGCTGCTGGGCCCTAATAACTCCTCGGTCCTTGAAGGCTTGAACAGGTCAGGTGTTTGCTTAGATAAACAGCTAATTAATATTTGAAGAGCGCTTAAATTTCGTCTTCTCTAGTGTTGAATAATGAATAATACATTAAGCACGGTATTAGACGAAATGCAGGGCACTTCTCTTCCTCACCCAAGCCGTGACATTTTTTTTTTTGTGATGCTGCTTATTAAATGCATGCTTGCAGGAGCAGTATTAAAGTTGGCTAGTTTTAAGAATTTCTTGGACTGCTATATGTTTTGCTTTTTGAATTTTGTCCCTTCTTACATTGGTTGAGATAGGGAAGGAAGACCAGGCTACTCGTGGAGCATCATGTAAAATGTGATCTGTGATCGATAAACGTTTAAAAACTTTTTCCTTAATTGGTTTTCTTAGGGTGTTTGAAGCTTTAACTAAGTTGTCCTGTCCTCTCCTCAAAACATTTGTATAGACATGGCAAAAGGATGGTCACGTTTTTGTTAGCCTAATAAATACAGATCTACAAAGAGGACATAAATCATGGGCTTTATAGGGTGCGAAACATGCCTCCTTCCCAGAAAATAAACAGCTTCCTTGGAATTACACTCTTTAAGACAGTTATAATGCTTTGACCATAATTCACTGGATTTCCCTTCTTAAATTCTCCACCACCCCCCTCCTCTCTTCCCCATTCACTCCAATCTCTCTCTGTCTCTCTCTCATTTGCACACACACACACACACACACACACACACACACACAAACACGTACTGGGTGGAGAGTTCAGTACTTGTGAGAACTAAGGAAAAGAAATGGGGAATGCAAATAGTTTTTGGGCTACTTTCTTTCTTCTTGTTTTAGTTGCCTCTGTAGCTCGTGGGGATCCTCTTGTTCCGGCACTTATCATCTTTGGAGACTCAGTTGTTGACGTGGGTAACAACAATAACCTCACTACACTCATCAAGGCAAACTTCCTTCCTTATGGAAGAGATTATGTTACTCACAGACCAACTGGAAGATTCTGTAATGGGAAGCTAGCAACAGACTTCACAGGTAACTGTACTTGTCAAGAATCCGCTCTTGTTTTTCTCCTCATTGGTCCATCTCATAAGCTTGCCATGCTTTGTCTGATTCTTTCATGCAATATGTTCAGCTGAATACCTAGGCTTCACCACATACCCACCAGCCTACCTTAGCCCAGATGCCAGCGGAAGAAACATCCTAACTGGAGCCAACTTTGCCTCAGCTGCTTCTGGCCTTTATGACGGGACAGCCCAGTCATATGTAAGAGCAAGCCTTTTCCTCTCCCTCCCTCCCTCTCTATCCATATATATATAAATGTTATGTGCTTACATGGCCCTGTCTTTCTTATGGTTTGTAGAGTTCCATTTCTTTGACCAGGCAGTTGAGCTACTACAGGGATTACCAAATGAAAGTTGTCAACATGGCTGGACAAGCCAGGGCCAATGACATATTCTCCGGTGCTATCCATCTCTTGAGTGCAGGGAGCAGTGATTTTATTCAGAATTATTACATCAACCCAGTCCTTAGAGGACTATACTCAGTTGATCGGTTCTCAGACCTTCTCATGAGTTCCTACTCTAGTTTTATTCAGGTATCAATCCCACCACAGAACAGATTCTTTGTTTCCAAACAGGTGTTTGAGAAAAGTAAAAAAAAAAAAAAAAACAGAGAGAAGAAAGCACATAGATTTTGGCCAGAATCTTATGTCTACATCACTTAAATTTATCAAGTCCATCAATAAATCTCTGTACAAAATAAACCTGTCTATATCTAAGGGAAAACACAGAAAGTAAAATAGAAACAGTAGTAGCTAGCACACATCTACACATACTAATACATTAATTCCATGGATAAATAAACGAGAAACAATCCTCTTCTTTAGCTTCTTCATAGCACAGAATTGTTTTCTAACAAGGAGGTATTGAGACAGAATCTCTATGGACTTGGAGCAAGAAGGATTGGAGTGACATCCCTACCTCCAACAGGGTGTTTGCCCGCAGCTATCACCCTCTTTGGCGCAGGAAGCAACCAGTGTGTCGAGAGTCTAAACCAAGATGCTATTTTGTTCAACGACAAACTAAACAGCACTTCCCAAGGCCTGGTGCAAAAGCTTCCTGGCCTCAAACTTGTGGTCTTTGATATTTACCAGCCTCTCTTGGATATGATCAGGAAGCCCAGTGACAACGGTAAGAAAATGCCTACTCTCTGAAAAACAAAAGCACAAAATCCGAACGACTGATTATCAATTTTCATCTGGGTACTTAATCATGTTAACGTGACAGGTTTCTTTGAGTCGAGAAGGGCTTGCTGTGGTACAGGTACACTAGAGACCTCAGTGCTCTGCAATGATCGGTCTGTGGGAACATGCTCCAATGCCACAGAGTATGTGTTCTGGGATGGATTCCATCCCTCTGAAGCTGCTAACCAGGTCTTGGCTGGTGATCTCCTTCAACAGGGATTCGACCTCATCTCTTAGAGCTACCTGCACCTACTCCCTCCCACCATAGCTAAAACAGTTTAATTACTGCTAGTGCACTCCTTAATTGAAAATATTAGTATCAGAGACTTGTAATTAATATAATTGGTACTTT
>Ga0307507_10011057_pt1 | contig 11481 bp, 4 predicted proteins | sample 7_EM_MG_FD_207223 | JGI IMG/M metagenome (GOLD analysis project Ga0307507, IMG submission 207223) | Populus trichocarpa ectomycorrhiza microbial communities from riparian zone in the Pacific Northwest, United States - 7_EM | ecosystem: Host-associated > Plants > Roots > Unclassified | place...
ATCGCTTAACGCTATTAGCACTTACACTACTCGCTGCTACCATTAAAACTGCATGGGCTATGCGAAAGGACTTTATAGTATTAATACTTAGCCTAGATATTAGCGGCGCCTACAACAATATACCCTATAAGCGTCTCCTATACATCTTTAGGGCAAAGGGCTTCCCAGAATAGATCATTTAATTTATTTAAGGATTTATAGGCCAGAAAGAAATATTACTAGTCTTTAGCGGATACCAGAGCCCCCCTATCGCAGTTATAATAGGAATACTATAAGGATTACCTTTATTGCCTATACTCTTCCTCTTCTTTATAAGCAACCTGCTTAACACCTTTAAGGAAGAGGCAACCTAGGAGATAGGCTTTATTAATAACATAAACCTAATTACATATGGGCCAACAGCCGCAAAGAACTGCAGAATACTAGAGAAAGCCTACAATACCTATATAGAATAGGCAAGACGATATAGAGTCTAATTCTTACTAGAGAAATACCAGCTAATTCATTTTATAAGAAAATATAACTAATCTGCAGATCTTTAGTATATAATCCATATCTAAGGCTTTAGGGGTTAACCGGTTTAAGGCCTAAGGGTATTAGGAGTATGGGTAGATAGTAAACTCTAGTAGAGCATATATACAGCGTAAGCGGCCTATAAGGGCCAAGTATAGTATATCGCTATATCTAGGATTGTTAATTCTATATAGGGTCCATACTTCTAGAGGTTACGCCTACTATATATAGCAGTTATCCGGCTAACCATAACATATAGATCTAGCATTTGGGCTACTAGAGAAACTAAAAAAGGCCCCCCTAAATCACTTCTTAAACCACTCTAAAAGGTCCAAATAGCCTACCTTAGGAGTATAACAGGCGGGTATAAGCGAACGGCCACAGCACTGCTTAAGAAGGAAGCCAATATTCCCCCCCTATAACTATATATTAAAGCCAATGCAATATAAAGGGTATAAAAGGAACGCAACTCTAATATTATAAAATATATTAAGACACGCCTAAATAAACTATAAAGGGACTTTAGGGTGCCCTATAGGAGAAGGAACTAATAACCCTAAAGTAGGGAAGATATATTAGGAAAATAGGTAGAGAAAGCAGAAGAAGAATAGTACGGCGCTAGGGCCCAGGCCTATATAGAGAAGAAAGGGAAACGCATAAGAGGCTAGTAAAGACAATAGTAAGGGAGAAAAAGGAGCCAAAGTAGAGTATAAAAGAGTACTAGAAAACCATCTACCGCAACATAATACTGGTTAGACCGACGCTGGAGAGACAAATAGAAGTCAAAGGTATAGAGGTAGACTTAGGCAAGGGGAACCTAAGCTATAGTATAGGTAATGCTATGGGGGGTAAATACCTAAGGGCTCCAAGAGGGCCTAATAAAGGCAGAAAATATAATAGCAACACTCTTAAGGACAGAAATAATAGGACTAAAAGATTGGCTTCACTGGGTGGGTGTCCTAGTAGGTAGCCTAAGGTGTAAATATAGCTGGCTAAGATAGACACCAAAATACATAATACTGTTATGCCCCTTACACACTAGCTGAAAAGTAATGCTCTTAGTAGCTGGTATAGAAAACTATAATACACTACTCTTAACATAGAAAGGCCTCAAGGTGGCTACCTAGTGGCTTATTAGCTAAAATATACTAGACCAATTCCGGGTTGTAAAAAAAATAGCAATAGAAGGTAAAGGGGCGAGTAATAGGCGCCCCCTAATAACTCTATAGGAGTAGAGTATAGTGTGTAATACTAGCGCGTCTATAGGTTTATTACGGCAGCAGTAATTCCCAAGGAGGTTAAAAAGTAAGGTAGTAGAGCACTACTGGTAACTTATAGGCAACTCGTAAGCAAGCCCTAGTGTTGTATAGAAACACCTAAAACTGAAACTAAAACGCAGTTTTGGTTTAATAGCCCCTTATATCAGTTTTATATTAAACGTTTCAATACGTTTTAGGTCTATATATAAGGCTAGTTTCTAGGGCAATAGGTTTAAACCATAACAATTAACTTATTGCTATTGCCTTCCCCTCCTAATACCTTCAAAGCCTTATCTATAAAGTGACTATTTGCAAATACGCCACTTAATAGTACCCTACCTGTTACCTTTATAATTTGGACCCAGCTCTTTAATAACTCTACTATCTCTAATATCTTCACTCTAAGCCTTACTCTCTCTGGTGCAATTATATGTTTAGCTCCTAAAAATACTTATTCTAGGCTAGCCGACATTAGGGGTATACTAAAGATCATAATAGCCATTTGGGTAAGGTTAAGGTAAATTAATTTCTATACAGGTTTCAGCCACCAGTTAAGAGGTAATTGCTCACTAATAGGGATTTATACACCCTATAAATATTAGCTAGAGTAATTAGCAATTATTAGATATATACCTTAATAAAGTTATCAAATTCATCAATAGTCGCTGTTAAAATAGTTATCTTAGCAAGAAAGCATGCGGCTGGATCTTTAATTAAGTTAAGATCTACTAATTATATGCTCTCCAGCTTAAAATAGTCCTTCCATAGGTTTTGGACCTTAGTAATAGTAGGCTTAATCCACTTTTACTGCTCCTTTATTAACTATACCTTCTTAAGGTAGGCCTCGCGTAGTTAAGGGTAAAGAAGAGCTGCTACTGCGTAAACGGGTGTATTATCACTAAGCTTATAGTACTTATTAAACTTATACCAAGCTGCCATTAACCTTACGGTCATTTAAGCGTTACCCCTAAATTTCTCCTGCATTTGGGTAAAGTGGTGGATAAGGAATTCCATATTATTAAAGGTCATATAAGGCGTAGCAGTATACCCTTCCGTATTCTTTATACAGGTCTTAAGAGGCTGAAGGACTTCTCTAATATCTTTAAGCTCTTGCCAATCGTCTCTTGTAAGAGCATTATTACTAAGCTCCTGCCAGTAATCTTCCATCTAGGATATAAATTCCTTACACTTCTATAAAGCGACAGTAACCTTGTCTAACCAGGAGTTCCACCGCGTGTCATTATCTATAGGAATTGCTCGGCCAACTACCGCAAGGAAGGCTTGAAATCGATAGGGAGAAGAGCGAGAGAAGACGTTATAGTTATAGAGTTTACCAAGGCTTCTATACTTACGAAACTCCTTAGTAATATCTTCTTTACTTCGTGATTCTTAATATTAAAGCTTATCTTAGAGTTAAGCAATATCCTAAATAGCCCTTTTAATTGCCTTATCTTCATCCTTCTGTCCCTCTCCTTGTTTTGCTGTAGATCCGAAAAGAAAGGCTTAGGCAATACGATTAAGATTATGGCCAAAGCAATATACTTAATAAAGGACTAGGTCAAAGTTCTTAATCTCCTCTGCAATATGGCGTAGTATAAAGTTATTTAAGCTATAATTATCTAACGTAAAAAAGCCTAGTTTATCTTATAGACTAGCCTCTCTTATAACCTAAAGAAAGACCTCTACCTGCTCCTTACCACCATAAGCTCCCTTGAATTCTTTAAGCAACAATAAGGCAGTCTCTGTATAGCGAGTCTCTGTATCTACCTAATATACCACAATTGCCTGGAACCCTGTCTTTGCTAGCAATGTCCATATATTAATTAAAAAGTGTACTAGGGAGAGGGAGTTCTTAAGCTTTTTAATAAGCTCTTCGCGGTAGAGGATATAGGTTAATTTGATAAGCTTTAGGACGTCTTATTACGCGAATTTAAGAGTCTCTTTAGCCCTATAGTTAACTGATAGAATAATAGCCCAAAATTCAGGCCAATCAAGTAGTGAGCAAGGAAGGTTTTGGACGGTAATAAGTTATACGCAGGCTTCCTTAAATTCGGGTACTTTAATAGCTGCTTAGAGGGTCTTTTCTTTAATTAGGTTCCGCTTCTCTTGTAAAGTTATTTACTCGCCAAAGACGTCCGCAATTATATTGTTAAAAGCTCTCTTTGTTAGACCTAGAGGCGTAGAACTAACACGTATACCATAGGATTTAAGAAGGTGTGTATAGAATCTTTTAGCATTTAGAGAGCCCTTATAGCTAGTGCAATACTTATAATAGTATATCTGCTGGTAATGCTTGTTCCTTACCTCCTTAGAACCCTTTGCTTTATGAGTATAAGACCATAGCTCCTTATTTGCCTTTGGCTTATTTCGGCGGAGGATTTCGTCGCTATTAGTAGTGCTAGCTTAGGATGCTAGGTAGGAGCTATCGTCTTCGTCTTGTGTATCCTCCGTAAAGTCCAAAACTATAGAGGTATCGTCTTGAGAAGCCATGTAGAGGTAGAAGGGTATTAAGATAGAAGGTTGATATAACGTCCCCTACCAAATTCTGTCATATTCTGCCATACCCTACTATTGGCTCGCTTACCACTAGCGCCTCGGCGTTCCTTTTGGGATATTTATATACACTAGAGCCCCCTTTCTTCTAGGAAACCCTTAAACGTATAAAACGGTTTAAAACATCTTAAACTAAACAAGGTTTAGTTTTATATAAACCTGTATAGCTGAAACGTTTCAAACACACTGAAACTAGTACGTTTCTATACACCCCTGGCGAGCCCCAAAAGGCAGGGAAACGGATTATAGGGTTTTCTCAAATAGAGTTTTCTCCCTATATATATATAAGGAGTAGTCCGCGTAGGCCTAACAGGGATCCGAATCGGATGTTAAGCAATAAATAATAATAATAAGCTTATGTAAAACGTCGGGTGTATTTTTATCTTAGTTGGCAGTTTAAGCTTATAGGCGTACGGGCTTAGTTTCTTCTTAATTTAGTATAGGCCCGCAAACTTCTAATTGAGTTTCTTTAAGGGCCGTTAAGTCCGTATATTTTGTGTATTTAGGTAAGCCATGTCACCTTCCTTAAAGTCCTATGTGGGAGCTTGTCTTTTGTTCGCATGCTATTCCTATACTGTTTAAGCGTACGTTAATTCACTTCGTAACAGTTCCGTTAACTGCTTTATTTAATTAGCGAAGTTATATATATTAATTAACTGGATCTGTTTGATCGTGGGTCCTATTATATTGATTTTAGGTTGTGGTTCAAATCCAAGTCAAGGGTTTTGTCCGTAGGTCGCGTAGAACGGCGTCACGCCTATTAATACGTTTATCGTATTATTTGTAGTAAACTTAGCTAAAGGTAGCCATTTTTCCCAGTCGTCTTGCAGGTAGGAGTAGTATATTTATAGGTATTGTTCTATAATCGCGTTCGCAATTTTGGTTTAACTATCTATCTCTAGATAAAATGTAGTTAAGAGTTATATTTAAATGCTTAACTATTTGTATAGAGCTTGCTAGAAGTCTAAAATGAACTAGCTTCTACGGTCGGATATTATTAAGTTAGGAAGTCCGTGTAGCTTAAAGACGTGCTTAACAAAACATTTAGCTACTAATATTGTATTAATTAAGTCTATGGGAATTATATATTGCATTTTTATAAGGCGGTTAACGACTATTATAATATTTATAAACTTATTACTGCTAGGCAAGTTAACTACAAAGTTAATTAAGATGTCGCGCTATCTTTACATTGGAATTGGTAGCGGTTGAAGTACTTCTTACTTCTTTATATAAGAGGTCTTTCTACGTACGTATATCCTGTATGCTCAAACGTATTTTCGTACATAGTCGTGCATTATAGGCTAGTAGTATACTCGTTAAACAATCTTATAGGTCTTCGCACAGCCAGGATGCCCTGCTATAGGGGAGTTGTATACGAAATTGAGTATCTTAAATTGTAAAGGTTTGGAATTCGGAACTACCATCTTCTATTAATAGTACAATTAATCGTTTTGAATTTTGTATTTAGTGAGTATAATATCCTTATGCTATTATTTTCCTGTTTAAATTGCTTTTATTATATCTATTATCTATGCGTCGTTTTTATATTTATATTCTATTAGCTTATTAATTTCCATTTCCTATTTATTAACTTCTAATTCATTTCTGTTAAGTTCCATATCTAGGAATATAGGGCGTAGCTTTTTAAAATGTTTAGGGGGTAGTAAGATCCATAATCAATTCGTAATCTATTCGTTTAAAGCGTTTGCAGGTAGGTCCTATAATTGTTATATTAATGCGTTAGGCTTCTAATTAAGTTTACCTAGTTAGTATGTAATCTTAAAGTTAAATTGTAAGAGGTATTTAGCCTAACAAATTTGGCGCTGCGTTAATTGTTTTGTAGTTATAAAGTACTGCAGGTTCTTATGGTCCGTTAATACGCGTATTAGGAACAATGATCCTTTAAACTTGGGACGCCATTGTTCAAAGCATCTAATAATTGCAAGTAGTTCCTTATTATATATCTCATAGTTCGATTTAGCAGGGGCGAGTTTCTAAAAAAGAAAGGCTACTGGACGTAGCTCGCCGTTCTTATTATATTGCGATAACACTCCTCTTAGTGCATAATTAGACGAATCTATTTCGACAATATATTTGAGGTTAGGGTCGAAGTGGGCAAGAATTAGAGCAGTTGTAAAACGATACTTTAGGTTGTTAAAAGCTTATTTATATTTAGTAGTCTATTTAAATTTTATATTCTTTCTTATTAGGTTTACTAATGGCTAGGCAATTTCTAAGAAGTGGTTAATAAATTAATAATAGAAGTTTGCGAATCCTAGAAATCCTTAAATGTCTTATATATTACTAGGGCTTCCCCAGTTTATAATCGCGGCGACTTTCTTAGGGTCTATTTTAATTCTGTTACGGGATATAATTAAGCCTAAGTATATAACCTTGGATACGTGGAACTTGCATTTTTTAATATTGCATTATAAGCCCGCATCTTATAGGCGTTTAAGAATTATTCTAACGTGTTTCTAATGTTTAGAAAGCAAGGACAAGTAGATTAAGATATTGTTAATATATACGGTAATAAATATATTAAGGAATTTATGAAGCGTATTGTTAACATATTACTAAAACGTACCAAAACCGTTTTTTACGCTAAATGGCATTACTAGGTATTTAAAGAGTCCCTATTATATATAAAAAGCTATGTACTTCTTATCTCCTTTATATATACGGATTTTATTAAAGGCAGCGACTATATTAAGCTTCGTGAAGTACTATGCCTTTGCTAAACGGTTAAGCGTTTCTTAAATTAGGGGAATTGGATATTAGTTTCGAATTATAATTGCGTTTAGAGCTTAATAATTAATATAAAATCTTAAGCCTCCTCCTGGCTTTTTAACGAATAGTACGGGTAAGGTAAATGGAGATTAACTAGGGCGAATAAATCCTTTTTTTAGATACTTGTTAAGGTATTATTATATTATAAGCAGTTCTTCTTGTAATATACCGTATAGCGGACCGAACTTTGGTGTTATACTAGGCTTAAGTTCTATCTTAAAATCGTACTTATCTTAGTGCGGGGCTAGTTAGTCTGCAAATCGTTTTTTAAACTCGTTAATTAGATTATGGTACTCTTTAGGTATAAGAGGTTGAGAATTAATATACTGTTTTGGTTTTAGTGCTTTCTTAATGTCTTCTATAGTTATAGCAAAGATTTCGTAATCTCGTCTTTTTGCTAATAAGATAAAGGGTGCGGCCTATATTATACGAATTTCAAGAGGTTTTGACGTAATATCTTTATATTCTTTACTGCAATCGGCAGTTATAGCTTTATTGTACTGGTTTAAAGTTCGTGGCAAGGGTAATTTATATTATTTTAAATTTAAATAGTTGTGTGCATGTTTATAGGGCAAATGGGTTTTTAAGTAATAACTTTGGCAGTAGGTTATACGGAACTTTAATATTTCTTTAACCCAGCTAATTGAAGGGTTGTGTTGTTTTAGCTATCTATGTCTAAGTATTATCTTATATTACTTTAGGGGTGTTATAAATAGGGAAACGTATTTAAGGTATTTGCCTATCCACATTTTTACAAGAGCGTAGTGTGTTAATTCGCTATATATTAAGGGTTTGCCGTTAAAGCCTTGTAGGCCTTAGGGCTTATCAAGTTTCTTTAAATTTAGGCGTTAGGTTTTTGCGTAGTTTATATTAATAAAGCCCATGCTAGTAGCTCCGCTATCTATAAGGATTTATACCTCCTTCTATTTTTTAAGTGTTTAAATTTCGCCAAGTACATTAAGGGAGTTGTGTTATATATTAGCGCTGGAAGAGCCTAGATACTTATGCTCTTCTACTTCTTATTCTAAGACGTAACTTAGCCCTAGGACAATTTGTTTTCCAAGTTAGCCAAGGGTAAGATGCTTTGTAATAACTAGGTATAATTTATAGAATAAATATAAGTTAAGGAGCGAGTACGGCTTAAAGAACAAGTGCGATTTGAGGAGTAAGTGCAATTTAAAGACCAGAAGGAACTACGGCGGACTTTTTTAAAAGGGTAAGTTCGGCAATTTCTTTAGATATGTCCTTTTCTACTATATCCAAAGCATTCTCTATTTGCGGCTCGAGTTCTTTGTTTGTTAGTTCCTAAGGGTGCGTAGGATTGAGTGGCGTCGAGGTCTATAGGGTCGTGCGTAGGTTTTGGAGAAGGGTCGCGCTTTGGGGTATATATTAGTTTTATAAAGCTTTAAATACGAGGTGTGGTTGGCTTTAGAGAATAAGTCTATTTGTTATATTAAAGGTCCTTATTAATTCGTTAACACATTGTAGCAAATTTGGGTAGGTCCTTTAGCAGTTCCCTACCTACTAACTATACTCTGATTTTATCCAAAATAGCTTATTAAAGAGCAGCAACTCTAGCGGCTTTATTCTAATCTAGTTTGCTAATAAGGCCTAAAAATTCCAAAAAGAAGCTTATAAAGTCTTGGTTCTATTATTATAGGTTTTTAAGTTTAGTAATAGTAGTGTGTTTGCGGCTGGCGTTATTATATGTTCGTTCTAGTAGAGAGATAAAGGTTTTAAAATTAACAAAGGTGCCATTATAGAAGAATGGGTCCATGGTTTGTACAGCATTTTTGCTTAAATAAGATATTCCATAGCTAACCTTGCTAGCTTTGGTAGGGTATCAGTTATAGTTTATTAAAAGTTTAAGACGGAGCTTGGTTATAAAGGGATATAGGTCGTTTCAATTTCTATTAAATATTAGAGGGTTAGGAAGCTTTTCTAATTTCGCGGCAGGTACTGGGTTTGTTATAGGTATAGGTTAAGCTACCGTTACTAGTTTAGGGTTCGTATTTAACGGGCCAGGTTTGGATACAGTTATATTAATTTTATTTATAGGCGGTATTGGGGTCTCTAACGTAAATGCTTAGACGTTACGGAGTTCTTTATAGAGTGCTTTTATTAATTGCTAATACTGGGCTTCTAGTATAGCCCGCTGCTGAGCTAGGGCATCTGTAAAGGACTGTTATATTATAGTTAACTGTTCCCTAACTAGGGATATGATACTTATGGTTATTAAAGAGGATTCGGGTTCGTTTGCTATTTTAATAGTGGTTATTTTTTAATGCAACGTAATGTAAGGGCGTAAAGAGGCTTTTGGGAAGATTTAAAGGAACAATATAAATTCTATCTAAATCTAAGGGTATATAGCTTTTAAAGAGAACAAGACGTTGCGTAAAGAAGAGAAGGGAATAACCAGAGAATCTTATAATTAAATAGTTAGGGGTCTTGGTCGATGCGTGCGCATGTGCGCACGCGGACGGACTTTGGTAGAATTCGATTGATCTGGCAGAACTTGGCAGAATTTGGTAGAATTTGGTTAAAGCGTCAAGTTTATCTTGTCAAGTGTTTTGCTAAGACATTCCTACTGTAACTAGGCTAGTCCCGTTATATTAGGTGTAGGGGTGTCTCTGATTTTAAGCAGCTCTCAAAGCCGCTTAATTTCAGCATTAGCTACTATAAGCTCTTCCTAGGGGGTCAAGACGGCGACTATTTTACCATTAGAGGTATTTATAGGTCCTATAGTAGCTTTGCCAACTGCTATATTTCTTGGCATAGTAGTAGGGGTATTAGGTAATTTTTGGTGTTTGTTTATTTCCTAGGGGTTCTAGTCTATGCGTGTCTTATTCTTAGGTTTCGCGTTCTATTTATATTCTTTTAGTTCTTAGGGGTCTGTCCTATCCTTATAGTCCTAGTAATGTCCTTAGAGTCCTATTCTATATCCTTATCCTGTTTATAGCCTTATAGATATATTTAAGTTCCTTTTTAGGAAAGAAGAGTAGTGACAAGCTTTAGATAATGTTAGCGACTTGGTCAATCAAGGTATAAGCACAGTAAGAAGGTCGCGCAAGCCTATATAATTGAATTGTCTATAAACGAGGATCCAAAGCTAGAGAAAGGAAAGGGGAAGAACGGAAGCACCGCTTAAAGCTATATACAATCCTCTAGTCATGTAATAGCAACTTGCTATTATATAACGGCAAGTTGCGGTAATCTAATGGCAATTTGCCAGTACTGTTTTCCACCAGCGCCGTAATAGTAAGTAGCGTAAGTGCTAATAGTGTTAAGCGGTTCTTTCTTGCCCCTATTTAACTTTGTGGTAATAGGGCACATCGGCAAAATATAGTACCCTTTCAATGGCCTCAATGGTTGGTGGTTGACGCAATTGGCGCGCAGTTGAGGTCATTTAGCAACTCGACCGACTAGCCTATGTCGTGTTTTTTTAACACGCAGCCTACGCGCAGCCTGCGCGCAACCTGCGCGCAACCTGCCAGTAATCTGCGCATTTGGCAACCATAATTATATTTACCTCTTTTATACTAATAACATATTTTAAATAAATAAAAGCTACTTTAAAGCTATTTATAAGGCTAGTAAAATAAATAATATTATTTTAGATAATTTAATATAATATAGCGATAGTTCTCTTCTACCTATCTACCTATTAACTTACCTACCTACCTACATCGCCTACCTATCTGCATCGCCTACCTATTTGCATCTGCCTACCTATCTATATCTACCTACCCGTTAGCATCTACCTACCTGTCTGCATCTGCTTACCTATCTGCATTGCCTACCTATCTGCATTGCCTACCTGTCTGCATTGCCTACCTATCTGTATCGCCTACCTGTTTGCATCTGCCTACCTATCTATATCTACCTACCCGTTAGCATCTGCCTACCTGTCTGCATCTGCTTGCCTATCTGTATCTACTTACCTGTCTGCATTGCCTACCTGTCTGCATTGCCTACCTGTCTGCATCGCCTACCTATTTGCATCTGCCTACCTGTCTATATCTGCCTACCCGTCAGCATCTGCCTACCTGTCTGCATCTGCTTGCCTGTCTGCATCTGCTTACCTGTCTGTATCTGCCTACCCATCAGCATCTCCCTATTTGTGCCTACCTGTCTGTGCTACCTTGATTCGATCAATCGATCGAATCGTTTATAGTGCTCGCTGGCTAGTCGTTGTCGTCTAGCTCTGGCGACGGTCGTCTGGTTCTAGCGACGGTTGTCTAGCTCTGGCGACAGTCGTCTAGTTCTGGCGACGGTCATCTGGTTCTGGTAACGGTCGTCTGGTTCTGGCGACGGTCGTCTGGTTCTAGCGACGGTCGTCTGGTTCTGGCGACGGTCGTCTGGT
>Ga0307507_10011058_pt1 | contig 11481 bp, 6 predicted proteins | sample 7_EM_MG_FD_207223 | JGI IMG/M metagenome (GOLD analysis project Ga0307507, IMG submission 207223) | Populus trichocarpa ectomycorrhiza microbial communities from riparian zone in the Pacific Northwest, United States - 7_EM | ecosystem: Host-associated > Plants > Roots > Unclassified | place...
TGGGAACGCATTTGAAACATTGTTTTCCAAAATTTTGATTTTGTTTTTGCTTAATCTTTTTTTTTTTTTTGGATCTTTTTGATGTGCTGATATCAAAAATAATTTTTAAAAATAAAAAAATATATTATTTTGATGCATTTCCGAGCAAAAAACACTTTGAAAAACAACCGTTACTACACTTCCAAACAACCTCTATGTCAGCGCCCATTTCTTGGAGTGTGTTTAATTTACTTGCCAGCACAATTGGTCCTAAAATTTATATATCCTCTTGATTTCTGAATTTGTTGTATTCCTGTTTTTGGTTATTTACTTTTATCTGTCAATCAGAGATGGTTAATTAGTTTAAATGCTTTGATAGACTTTGTAGAGAAAAAAATTCAGACACTTTGTTGGTGTGCTTTTGTTAATTTTTTTGCTGCTTCCTTGAGACCTATCGATCTCCATGACCTCCTGGAAATTGTGGGAAGGAGTTTTTAGCTTAAATAGAAGAACAATATGGGATTTGATCAGGATTTAGCCTCATTAGTTGATGCTAAAACATTTTTTTTGTTTCCTAATCATAGTATTCTGGGACGGATAAATTTTACATGTTAGAGATGTAGGGGGTCATCTATTTGTTCTTGTTTTCATCTATAGTTTATCCTTGATGACTATTCTTGAGCTTCGATTTTTGTGTTGGGCATTGGTTTCTTGGTGCATTCTATTTTTCTTGTAAGACCATTGTACAACTAAGCGGTTACAGATAATATACTGGTTATTGCCTTACTGCAGCGAATACCTCTGCAGTTTGTTCTTTAAAGTCTTTTCCTTTTCCTATTATTCATGATTTCCTTCTTCATTTGAATTGCAGGTGATATCCCAGAGACTTCCGGCCAGGAAACCCATGACGCTGCATCATTTCCTGGAAGTGATGCCTCTGATTTTCTCAACCTACCTGGCAGTGGTCAGTTGAATCTTGAAGCTTCATCTGTGTATATTCCACCAGATCAAATGAGAATGATTCAAAACATTAACACAATAATATCCGAGGTATGTTTTTTATGCTCTGTCAATTCCTTGCAAGCCTAAGCGCTCTAGGCATTTGGCAACTTTTGTCCCCTTCTTTCCTGTTAAATAATGAAAGAGCTTATGAAGTGACTGAATAGAATTCATAAATGTAAAGTCTCCAATGGTCCTCTTTTGGTACAGCTTGCATTGGAAAAAGAAGAGTTGATGCAAGCTTTGACATCCGAGTCATCTCAGTGCTCCAAGCTAAAGGTAACTCTGAGCCCAAAATGAAGAATGGAGTTAGCAATCTTGTAAGAAATTTTTTTTGTTGGACGTGAACCTATTAATGACATAATTTTATAAGAAGTGCATGGAAGCAGCTTGGGCAAGGATTTTAACTATATTTAGTTTTGAGAAAAGAGGGGAGGGTCTTGGTCAATTTTAGTTTGTGCATAGAAGCAGCTGTTTCTTGTTTACTTTTAGTTTGTTTGTGTCGGAATCTTATGGTTTATGGTGTTTGGTACCTTGCCTTTCCATTGAGCTCTTTCAGGTTCAGATGATTAGGGACTAAATGCTTGGTGAGGGTTTGGTTTCTTTGTACAGGAAAAAAGAGATACAGGGTGAATTGCTCAGTAAGGTTTTGGGTTTTTGATGAAAGGAGCAAAAACAAAAGAGCTTTTAAAGGGGAAGAGTCTGCTCTCAGCTCTTTGAAAGATTTTTGGATTACCACTTTTTGGGTTGCTGAGTAGTTCTTGATCTCGGAGATCATAAATTTTGCAATAAGTGGCACTTTAAGTTTTCAATGAATTTTTTTTTTTCCTTCTTGAAAATAGGTGGTACCTCCTACATTATTTGGACGTTCAAACTTATTTCATGCTAAAAGATTTTGAAAAAAATTGTATATTATAGGACAGACACTTGTGAAGGTATGCCCACTCCCAGAATAGTAGAAGGGGGTATTGTTTTGCTATAGATGGTATATACTTGAAGCTGTTTCTGGTGTATTTTACACATTCTTGGAATCAATGTCTCACTAGATCAGGAAATGGATATGGATTAGAAATTGATAAGGTTGGTGAGTGTGTTATTCTAGTGATCTGGTCTAAGTCGAATTATTTTCTGAATAATCAAATGTGTTTTTAGTGTTGATTGATTTCCAGTTCTGGATGCTGATGTAAATGCAATTTTTTTCTTCTAGTTTTCTTATATAATTTATTGGGATTTTTGTTTCGAATAAATGAAGGATTTGAACGATGAATTGTCGCGTAAACTTGAGATTCAAACTCAAAGATTAGAGCTTTTGACTGCTCAAAGTATGGCAAGTGAAAATATCCCAGCAAGGTTACCAGATTCACATACTGTGCAAGACAGCACTGCATATGCAGATGAAGGTGATGAGGTATGATATCTAACACCAAATATTATAACTATTGTTGTAATTATAAGAGTCAGTAATGTCTGATTAGAGTGGAGAAATTGCGTTTTTCCTTTATGTGTGGAAATTTACTCAACAAGGCAGGGTAGCAAAATAGTACATGTTGGAAGGGATCTTTCTTTGGGCCTATCCATCGAACAAAACAAAGGAAGCATATCCCATCCCCTCTCTCCCATTTATTATGCCTACATCCTGAACTAACATGGTGTTGAGAGATGTTCTTTAGGAAATAAAAGGTTTTTTGCTCCCCATTTATTGGTCGCTGATGAGTATGTCTTTTTTGCCCCTCAAAACAGGTGGTGGAAAGGGTTTTAGGGTGGATTATGAAGCTCTTCCCTGGAGGACCATCCAGACGAAGAACAAGCAAGCTGCTTTGATACATGACAGACACCCAGTGCGTGCGTTTCTATTGCTGCTGCTCTGCTCCCCCTTATTTTGGCAACTCAACGGAGGTCGTAATCTGTATATTTTGAGTCAGTTATACTACCATCCATTCTTTTGTAACGCATGAAAAATGTGATTTTGGGCGATTCCCATTGATTGGGAAATCCAGCTGTCATTCTTTGGCATATGACAATAAGGGAGACCTCTGGCTGTAATTTTGTGTAGTGAGAAACTTTAGCAGGGATATCTTTTATACATGGAAAGTGAGAATTGAGTAACTGTAGTGTGAATTTGTTGTTTTCAGGTTCCGCCCACATTTATTGTACTCATGAGCAAACTTACGGCTCAAACCCCTGGAAATGAAACAAGTGATTTTGCATCCCTTCAATTTCGGTTGTGTTTGAAATTGTCATTCAAAATATGTATTTTTTATTTAAAAATATATTAAAATAATATTTTTTTAATTTTTTTTATATCAGAACGTTAAAAAATTTAAAATTCGGAAAATTTTAATGATGATATAACATGTGAGAAATCCTAAAATACATCTAATTATTAGATTCGAAACAGTAGAAACTCTGCAAAAAAAAAAAAAATTCAAAAGCCTAAATACCTAATGTAAAAATCACACACAAAAAATCATAATTTAACGAAAGTATAATTTTAAAAAAGGCTTATTTATGTCCACAAATCATTAATGAGCTATGATTTCCATACGGTGTCGTTACTAAGTAGACCTGGGAGCATGACAAAAATGTAACCAGTCAATAACCTCTTTTAAATCCTCCATATATGATATTATAATGTGGTGAAATAAAATATTTTTGAATGTCATAATTTTAAACTGAATCGCGATATTAATTAAAATCATGGTTGAGATCACCATAAAATTTTAATTCAGGTTACGATTTACAATCATTATATTTATTAAATTGAAAATTAACTCATCAATTAATTTATAATGCCAAGATTTTATAAAAAAATTTATGTGCCATGGTATGAAGGCTTGTTTTCTTAGAAGTTGGCTAATTTAGCTAAACTTCTGGTAGCATTAGGTATTCAAGTGATTTGAATGTCTGTATTGTTTGAAGAGCACATTAGAACTATTGTTGGGTAACAGCAAAAATCCATGATCACTACTTGAAGCATCAGGTCATAAGCTTCTACTTTCATTTCTTTTCTTTGTTTTGACTCAAATTATTGTAATGCACAGTGGTTTCCTGAACTGCAGCGTTAAGATCTGTGGAGCAACATTTGAACTTGGACAAGCTTCTGGGCACCGACTGTGGTAATCAAGAGCTATATATATATGCAGTTAGTTATTATTTGAATTCGAGTCTGTCAAGATTGTTTTACTTTCTGGCCATCAAGCCCAACCCTGTTATCTGCTATTCAAGGAACAAAATCACGCATTTCTGGAGCGGCTATGAAATTATGTTTGGTACAGCTTAATCAACTGCAAATACAGCTTACGAGCACTATCAGAAAATTACCTGCTTGATTAATAAAGAGTGTGTATCACAACATTTAAAACTCCATTTTGCAGAGCTGGTGATGGAGCAGGCCTTAACATTTCTTTCTGATTTAAGTTAATGCTCTATCCTAATGGTTTGATGATACTTGAAATAATCCAAATTGCAAGTAACTCTATTATTCAACAGTGGATAATGAAACTCGAAATGGGCTTGACAAGTTTCTAGAGGTTGCCATTGATGAACCAGAAAGTGTTCACTACAAGGTTTGTGCTGGTTAATTATTTGACCTGGACAGATTTGTCTTCTTCAAATGGATTTCATATGAGCTATTTAAAAAAAAGATGTTACATCCCATGGGAAAGAGCAAAATACAAACTTAATTAAGAGATTTCTTCTGTGTCCGTGGGATATTCATGTAAACAATATATGAGCATGTATGTTGTATAAAACAACTGTATCAGCATGCCTTTTACTATTTGGATGAACATCTTGTTGTTGTGATATCTATTTTCCATTGTTAAGAGAGGAGAAGAGAAGAAAGAAAGAAAATACTATTCATCAATCTCTTTTTAAAGAAACTGATTTGTTATGTGGGAGAGTATGATGGTCTTACACACACAAAAAGCCTCGTCTCTGAAGAAGAGGAGAGCGACCTCACTTGCTTCTGAACTTATATGTGTGTGTAATGATCAGCTCTACGAAGCTCCCATTGCACTCTGGAAGCTTGTAACATTGGTCCTGATAAACCCCAATTTATTGCTTCCTCTGTACTAACAATACCTATTCCTTCAACTCTTATATATATATATATATATATATATAAACACACACACACACGCACATATTGCGTCCAAAGCTTGAGTTCTTTGTTGTCCATTTGAAGCACTTGGATGGCCATATTGAAGAGGTTACACATTCTCTCTATGTTCTGCTTGGCCCAAGTCTCACAATTCTTGCTGTTTCATGACTTTCGAATATGTACTAAAAGCAGGTTCCTTATTTCTGTCTACCAGCAAACGAGTTAGCTGATGTTATTGCTCCATCTTGGTATAGGTAATTCACCTGTCTTAAGATACAGTGTTATTGGACATACTTGATAAATTGACAGGAGCAAATGAACAAAATTTCATGTCATTGGTTTTTCGGAAAAAAAAAAATCCGTATGCACAAGTTGATGGAAGTGTACAAGATGACAGTGATTGCCTTTACTATTTGTCCAATTTCTTCTCTCTCCATTAACAGGATAAAATACATTCTCTCTTCATGAGGTCTGAAAGTGGAAAATGCAAAATACATGCTTGCAAATTGCTCACGCATACACGCATCCAGGACTGTGTATAGCTGCAATTTTTCGTGGGATATAATTGCTGTATTAGAACTTGTAGGCAGTGGTTAATTAACGTCTACTATAAGATTCAGAACCAGTAGGAATGGGCTATTGATGGAACAAGAAGGGATATAAGATGGTGGCCACCCCATGTGTTTTTCATTCTCGATAACTGTGCTGTCTAAGAATGAGGTTACAGGACTGTGAGAACCCTATAAATTCTAGTGGAATTGGACAGCAATATAGCTGTGGTTTTTAATGTTGTAGTCTAGAAGTAGTACAATTTCCAAACTGTCAAATCTTTGCTTCTCTAGCTTAAAACATGTTGACAAAAGGTTGCTGAAGATAGTGCATCTCCTCTTGGAAGATCGAAATTGACTTTGAAAAGTTTTTTTCATCAAGAGTTTATGGTGGTGAGGAAATTTCAGATGGGCCATTGAGTTACTTTTGCACACGTGAATCAACAGCATGGGTACTCATATGGGTTGTTTTCACTTTCACTTTTCACTATTTTTCCTCCAATATTTTGGTATACTTCTTTGTAATGTTTAAGGGATACTGTTCTAGCAAAACCTGAGGTGAAATGTAAAACAATTGCATAAAGATGTGGCTATGTTTTGGCTGCACATGGCTGTTGGTCTTGCCGGACTACATTAGCAACTTGGCTGCGAGGTGTTTGGTTCTCTCCTTGATTATAAATTCAACAAGGTAGTGGTTCTGGTATTGGTGCTGTGGTGCAAGATTTTTCTTATTTCGGCAGCATAAAGGTCGTTTACACATAAATTTCTCCATGCAAGTTCATAAGAAACTTAGGCTTCTAATCATCCCTAAATCACATGTCCCTCCTCGACTCTCGTGTCTTTAACGAATAGTGCTGGGCTTGAAAGAGGGAGTTGGTGGACGGTGCTTGGCATATTAAATTAGGATTCAGAAGCATTGAACATAGATGAATCTTCCTCCAAAAGGAAATTTGAGCCAGTACGGAGGCAAGAATCACATGGCATTGCATACAGTGACTTGCAGTTTCATAAATTGGTTAAAATTTGCAGTCATGTTCTTTCCCATTTTCGATTAGAACAACATCTGCATTTCCTTACTGTTCTCATTGTGGGCCCTCTCAATCCATGTGCAAGGCTCTTTCTTTCCTGTGCAAACTGTTCAGGGGCAGGACAATTCTGAAGAGATTTTGCAATTTGTGATGTTGCTGGTTTGATGGACCTGGGCCCACATTATTTATTGGGCTGTGGTGGACCAAGACCGGAGATATAGCCCATCAGCTGTAATAATTTCCATGAGTGGACCAGAGAGAGGAGAGTACTTGAAAGAATTGTCGTTTCCATTTGACTTGGATTATTAAAATACACTGTGATACAAAAGAATTCCTCTGAACCAGGGGAAAAAAATAAAATAAAAAAGTTCATTACACCAGTAAGCCTCATCTTCCTTCGTACAAAAAAAAAAAAAAGCCCAATTATTTGCAGATCTTGGGTTTTCTTGAGGAGAGGGCTACAGCTATGTTCATTGTTCTTGTGCTCTACATTGTTTTCTGCACAAACTGATCTCACTTCTTTTGCACAAGTCCCTGGACTAAAGAAATGAACAGACGGAAAAATCTTGTGACTTCAGAAATGTGAAATGCATCTCCTATGGCGAGCTGCCACGGTTATCTTTTTTTGCTTGGTTTCTTCTTTCCAGCTCTTGGCAATGTCAAATGCTACGCTAATAGCATCTAGAGATGCACCAGAGAGACCTCTCTTTGTGAAGCCGACTGCATAAAGCCCGGCATTGCCTTTCCATCCATTAGGGAACTGATTTTTGGGAATCCCATCTTCGGAAAAGAACTCATTCTCCTGAGAAGCACAGATAGTCCAAATATATCAGTTTAGCCCATTGATCTTTCCCAAGTAGAAGAAAAAATAACTCCTCAAGTTACATAGATCATATTGTCTTTGTGCAGAGGCAATGTCTGAAATTTAATTTTCCCCGCAAGGAATCATGGTAACGAACAAAGGGTCAAAGAAACAGAACCCCATTACCTGAGAGAGATACCAAAAAAAGGGGGAAAAACAGAGTATCAGAAGCAGCAGCAACCTGACATGCTCTGATTCATTTGACATTTCTAATTCATTAATGTCTCCTGTTTATGTTTGTCACGGGTAAAAACATCTAGGCCACATTTTTTTTATAACAAGAGAAAAAACTTGTCAACTACAATTATTTTTATCAGATATATTCTGGTCTATGTATACGACAAAAAAATAAACCTCTGAAAAAACCAGCAACGACCACAGTTTTCTAAAATTTCTGAAACACAGATGTCTTTAATCAACAACAAAGACACACATGAAAAAACAATTGCAACTTCCATAACTGTCGTATAATAAATCCTAAAAAGCAAACCGTTTCCTCACCTTTAGCCATGAAGGTACATTGCTGCGATACCCAGTTGCCAGAATTACAGAATCGATTTGAAGAATTTCACCATTAACTAGCTCAGCTTTGCCACTAGAGAATCTCTTTATTCCAGGGACAACCTTGATCTTACCAGATCTTATTTTTTCTAGTGCACCAATGTCCAATACTGGGGTTTTTCCTTGAGTATTCTTGAGCTGTAAAGGTCCTAAACATGGCCTTGTCAGACCATATTTTTCAAGATTTCCGAGAATTAGCCAGGCAAAAAGTAATAATATCTTATCGACCATCCAAAGTGGCAGCCATTTCATCATTGTTACTGCCAACTCAAATGTTGATCTCCCAAGAATTTCCCTAGGCAAGACATGAACCTGTAGAGTATTATAGTAATTAATTAAGAACTAATTATCGTTTGAGCATGTATAAGCTTAAGGTTTTATTATGATCAGGATAGCAAATTCTGTAAGACATGCTTACTTACCGAGCTGCGAACAACCATTGATGGGCTTGCGTTATGGTTGCATAGATCAAGAGAGACCTCCATGCCTGAATTGCCGCAGCCAACAACTAGTACACGCTCTCCGTGATAACTTTCACCGGATTTGTAGTCACAAGCATGCATAACATGGCCACCAAAGTCCTGCAAGCCTTCAAACTCTGGCAAGAATTTCTCTGCATTCTCTCCGGTGGCCACCACAAGCCATCTGCAGATGTACTCGACTTCACTAGGATTTGAACTGCTTGTTGAAACGGTCTTAACTCTCCATAAACCAAAAGTCTCATCATACTTCGCAGACTGCACAGTCTCATTGAAATGTGGATTTATATTGAAGTGCTTGGCATAAGATTCAAGATAGTTGATGAACTGATATTTTGTGGGATATTCAGGGAAGTCCTCTGGGAATGGGAAGCTCGGTAGTTGACAGAATTGCTTAGGGATGTGAAGCTTGAGGCGATCATAGGTGCGGTTTTGCCAAAGTGAGGCAATGCAGTTTGCTCGTTCAAGCATAACGAATGGCACCCCTTGTCCTCTAAGACCAGAACCAACAGCTAGACCTGAAGGGCCAGCCCCAACTATGACAGGTCCGTTCACCCATATACATCGCCGAGCAAAGAAGTCATGATCAGGACCAGAAGTTTGAAACATGTTTGGTGTATTAAGACAAGTGTTATCCATTAAGAAGTACGTATGTTTGCTTTTTAAAATGGCAAAAAGGGATTAAAAGAAGAGGACAAGTCTTTGAACAAAATGAAGTTTCCAAAGTGGGAAATAGAAGATTAGAGAGAGGCGAGAAGAATGATGGAGACGTTGTCTTCCAAATCAAGAAACTAGTTTGATGTTTTGTGGAAAGACGGATAGGACAAATTAAGAGGAGTGGAGAGAAGAGTAAAATCGAATTTTGCTTGAAGTGATGTGTGTGGAGGGGGGAAGAGGGATTAAATAGGGAAGGGTCATGGCCATGAGAGTGGCGGCATGTGCTTGGGATTGGAAAACGATGCTATGAAAGCATCTTGCGGCCTCCTTTTGTTTATATTAACCTTGTTTCTCTCTATCTTAAGATTACATATTTTGTAATGCCGCTTACATCTATTTCAATATTCAATGTCCGATAATAACATGCGGTGGAGAGTTTTTTTAAATTAAAAATATATTAAAATAATATATATTTTTTTATTTTTATATGTGAAATATGGATGCTCTAAAGCAAAGCAAAGTGGAAGAGCAACATAGCATTTGAGAGGTTAATTTAGAACCAATATGATCCGTAGCCCTAGAAGAAATGGGTCTTCTTTGGTCGAGCTCTTAAGTTCTGATCTTTCCAGTTAGTTCATTGTTGAGTGGTCAATTATGAGCACAAAGTCAGCTATCTTATACACCACGAGCATGGCTGCTCGGCTATTTTCATAAATTCCTTCTTCCAGAACAAGGTCTTTATTCTACTGGCTAGAAATCAATTCTCCCCAGGTACACATTCCAGAAATCTGCCTATTGGTTCAAATATCTACCATTATTTCATCAAAATTCAAAGGAGAATGCGATGGTGGTCTGCAAGACAGTTGTATATATTTAATGTGTGGAAATAGACCGAGACTGCCTAGCCAGTTGTTTAATTTCGAAATATGACTGATTTTATAGCTTCTTAGAAGTGCAAGCTATTCTTTAAGAGTTAGGGTCGACTTTTATTTCCTATAATCTAAAATGTGTGGGAAAAATATTATATAAGTTCACATTGTGTAAGTCCACAATATTGTTTCTATTTCCCCTCTATATATATATATATATATAATAATTTATTACCTTTACCTATAATCTAAACAGTGTTGAAAAACATTGTGCAATTCTACAGTTTTTTCTATTTTTCCCTTATATACCTATATAATAATTTATTATTAAATAAACTAGAATGTATGGGGTTGCACATTATGCAGCTGTACTGTTCACCCATTCACATTTTACTGTAGATAATACTGTTTATTGTTTTCAAGATTTGCTATAAATTTAAGGGGAAAAAATATTGAGCACAGTTGAATTTATGGTCCGAGTCAGGAGATTTTTTTTTAAAAGATTGAACATAAATTTAAGGAAAAAAAAGATTGAACCAGATTGAGTTCATGGTCTAAATCACGGGTTTAACGAGTTAAGCCACAACAACCGAACAATTATTCTTTTCTGATATTGTTTTGTTTTACTGGTATCTTTTTTTAAATTTATGTTTCAATTAATTTCACTCATGTATTGTTTTTGCTTCTTTAACCTTTTTTGGATAGAGATTATTTTTTTTATGGTGTTAATTATGTGTATTTAATTTTTTTTTATTAAAAGGTTGAATATAAATTTAAGGGAAAAAAATTATTGAACTCAATTGAGTTCATGGTCCGGATCATGAGTTTTATTTATTTAATTTTTGTTAAAGGTTCAAAACAAATTTAAGGAAAAAATAAAAATATTGAACCCGATTGAGTTCATGGTCTGGGTCACGAGTTTAACGAGTTAAGCCACAACAACCAAACAATTTTTTTATGATATTGCTTTTTTACTGGTATTTTTTTTTATATCTTTTTTCAAATAATTTTTAAATTTATGTTTCAATTAATATCCCTCATTTGTGGTTTTGTTTTGCTTATTTAACTTTTTTGGATAGAGATTATTTTTTTATGGTGTTGTTCATATTTAATTTTTTGAAAAACTTATTCTGATTCATCAATAATTTTTTTAATCTTTTTGTATACAAGAACTTTATTTTACAAAAAAAAATATTTATTTTCATATAATATTTCTAATATATGCAACCTTGCATAATAATATGTTTTCCACTTTTATTTTATTTAATCGATTTAATATGTATGCTTATTTTTAATATCAATTGATTGAATAAAAAGATTAATTTTAATAAATAAATTCAAAAAATACAACCGGGTAAATGTTCCGTTTATTAACACATTTGAACTTTCTAATTTTA
>Ga0307507_10011059_pt1 | contig 11481 bp, 6 predicted proteins | sample 7_EM_MG_FD_207223 | JGI IMG/M metagenome (GOLD analysis project Ga0307507, IMG submission 207223) | Populus trichocarpa ectomycorrhiza microbial communities from riparian zone in the Pacific Northwest, United States - 7_EM | ecosystem: Host-associated > Plants > Roots > Unclassified | place...
CAATCTCTACTATGATCATACATCAATATGACTCAAGTCATGTCCTAGTTCCCCATGTCCTAAGTCACCTGGCCACTGGCCGAACATATCTGTACTGCACATCACAGTGAAGCAATACTTCCGACAGATGGTCCATGAGTGTTACGATATGCTGCCCTAGCGTGTTTTTTGTTGCTTGGCTTCTCTTCGTTTCTGCGCTAGTCTAACATGTTCTCCATTGTCACAGCGGTGAGCGGCTATGTTAGAATTGCGCCCGTCCTTGTAATTAAGTATTAAGATCTCAAGAATTAGTCCCCTATTTCGCCGCTAAAACCTGAATTTTTTCCACGGGGAGAATAGCCTCTTCGCAGCCACAACCAATCTTCCCCCCAAACTAATCTAAAACCATTCCCCCACATTCCCCAAACTCGCCATCCATAAATTCCTGATCTTTGTCTCCACATCCCGAAATCACACATTCCTCAGATGCCACAACGAATTTCAGGCCACACCAAATGCTAGGCTACACAGGCACACCGCCTAGCGCTCTCTATCCTGGGACCCCTGGCGGTACCCAACGCCACAACTCGTTCCGGCTTGAACCGCTCTAAAATTACCCTCATGCCTCTCTAAAAATCCCCCATCACTACCTAAAATATGCCTCCGAGTGCCTTCATAATATGCATCGCTATAAAATGTTACAAGTGAAGAGATCAGTTGTTAATTTCCGCATTAAAAAAATCAGTATCTGGCAGTATGGCCGTGTGTCCAAGTGGCTCGTGGTTTCGGCAAATGCAGAGCCGCGCCAGGCCTCGCTAATGGTACTACCCCGCTTAACCCTCACGTACTAGCAGTCGAACTCGTGACTCCTAGAAGAAAGGCTAAGAGCTTTTCACAGCACTAACACCTCCGGCAAGGGCAATAGCCTTTCCAACTGCGATAGCGGTATCGTACTTCTATCCGTTCTATCCTATGATACGAGGAATCCCGGAAACGCCACTATTAAACCCCCTCTCGAACCTCCAACCCCCAACACCCGCAACGGTTGAAGCAGTGAAGCGTCGCCCTCCACATCCCTCCTTTAATCCATACCAAGACCCTCCAGCATTCGTTTCTCCACCCTGCTACCCCCGCTACGTTCCTGTTAACTCATTCCACTGCTAGCTCTAGACGCCACCGGTACGTTCTTGGATGAATGCTAGCCCCGCCACACAGTGCGAGACTCCGCCACGAGGACCCCCCATCGCAACACTCCCGCTCGCATTTCCGCGCTCTGGCCGGCGCCATGCACCCAGCACGCAAAATACCCACCCTACCCCTCTCCTCCCGTCCTACTCCGAGCCTGCTTGAAAACTGCCTGGCAATGGCTACGCACATACACGATAGCAGTGAGCGGAACCGCCATCGCCACAGCCCAAACATGCGTCCGGGGTATCGTCCGGACACGAGCTAGCCCGCCCGCTGTGAACAACGGGGGTCCGCCCACGCCCGGACCACACCCGTCCCCCACCCAAGACCGAGCGAAGAACGCCCCGCACGGAAGTACCTGGTGTTTGGCTTCATCCTCATGACAATGCTCGCATGCCCGCATAATAACGCCTGCCGGGAGCTGGAGATTACAACGATCCCTTGGGAAGAGATTCCACGCACAGCTGGCTTATTTAATTGCCATGAGGGAGGAAATAATCAAGTGGCGGACACCCAGGCACATGCTGGTAGGGATCTCACTCTCGGGGCTGGTTTCATAGCTAGGTGGGTAAGGGTAAGGCATGCAGTTACAATTTTTTAAAGTCTCCGGAATGAGAAATAGAAAAGCGATCCACTCATGGTATAATTCATGGCTTTCCGAATACCCCACAACTGGGGCCGCTGACAAATAACTTGGGCTCAGAGGCATTAAAAAAGGTCGAGTAATGCAGGAATTACGAGGTGCGAGGCAGAGCAAGTTGGGATATTACTAGTAGATAGATTAAGAAAGAGAGATACTTTGAGTAGACCAGTCAGTAAAGCGATTTATCACTACGAGTATTGAACCGATATCACCGCTGTTTCCTTATTGAGTTTTTGGCTGCTAGGGAAGTTAAGCCTAATCATGACCCTGTTTTGCAAATTCGCATCTTGCTTTGGCATTTTATTTTTCCTCTTTTAAGTTATACATTTTGACATGATGTTTCATTTTTTACCATATATAAAATATCCTGTACTAAATCTTAAAAATCTATGGTTCCCATAACTATACCTTTATAATTACTTTCAGGGGGTGACAATAAGTTGGAAATACATACCAAATGGATATGGTAGGGGTATATTACACTAGCTGTTGGTAGCAGTATCAACAGCAATTGAAAAGCCTTGGTCAATGAACCGGGCTCACCTTCTTCATATCTTAGCGCCCTATTTCCAAGACCGCCGATTTTGTAGAGTTTGATTGAAATAAGGTCCCAACTGTCATTTCCCATGCTCTGGTTATTAAGAAAATATACTGTACTTGATATTACTTGCCGGATCCGACCCCATAGTCAAGTATTATACTACAGGAATGGAATCTAAGAACATATGGGCGTGTCAACCACAATCACTTTACCGGCGGGATTTTTTCCTCCCCGCATTGTACGGTAGGGTGGGGGGTAGGGTTATGTACTGCCTCCTAATTGCCTTTCCAAGATCGATATATCGGTGTTTTTGTATTGTGGTAATATTATCTCTAGGAGACTTGAGTATTGATGCAGCTGTTTGATATTTTCTTCAAATCTCTCCTGGCGTTGTGGTGACATCCAAATTTGGAAGCCTACGTGGAATTTCGCTCTAGGTTGCATTCTATTAAGCCACCTCCGGTTAGGTTTGCCTCTTTGGAAGTGTGGAAATTAATTCTCACTTATACTCACACGTGCAGCAAGATACCCAAGGAGAATTGTGAAGCTGGCCTGTTCGACAGCTCGAAAACTTATAGTATCGATTGATGTTGCATGACTGAGATTCACCGCCGGATTACCTTCCTCTGACATTATCAAGGTATTGAAATCATGTGGGGTAGGAATAACAGAGCCAAAATCGATAAGTGGGTAATAATAGAGAAAAAATACTGGTATCCCTGGGGTGTGCCTTATTCCGAACATCGTATATCATGTGTTATTTATCACTATTCACTCACAGTATCTATCAACCGATTATTTCCCTCCGGTATTGGCTGGAGTTGGTATCATAGATCTCCGAACGAATCATTATGGCATCATGAGACATCACTCGCTCCGTCCCCGGCCGTCCCCCACAGTCCCCCGCCGTCCTCACCCATGCCCGGCCATCCCCCACAATCCCCGGCCGTCCTCACCCATCCCCCATGCACTAACATGTCTCACCCTGCAGGGCCCCGCCGTCCTACCCAAAGACGGCCGTCCTTCCCTTAGGGCGGACGGGACGGACTACACCTAGCCGTCCCGTCCCGTCCGGGGCTCTTGGCAGCCACCCCGCGGGGCCCCGCCGGGCCCCCAGACGGTTGGGAACACTAGGGTCGCACTATACTATGGCTATATACACCACTATATCATACACAAAAAGCAAGACTAACGCGAACTCAACCAACGATAGGATAGCGCAATGAAGAGTGAGAAAACCATGAAGGGACCAAGTCCAGCTAGAACTCGAATGGAAGAAATAGGCGAAGAAAACAAAAAGCAGATGGATAGCGAAGAGCCAGAAGAAGGCACTGTAGGAAGGCATCTTTATAAAGGCCTATTTACATTTAAATCAATGGATATCCTGCTTATAATAACCCCTCGCATGGCAAGTATTTAAGGGAGGGTGCGAAGGGCCAAAAAGAAACGAGGAATAAGAGGGGCTATGATAGAACTCCAGTTGGAGGCAAAAGGGGAAACTGGTTAGGTGCGGAATGGGTGTCAATCTTCCTTAAGAGTATCGGAACTTTGGGATCAGATGGAGCGGTGTTGAATTAGCCTAGATGGTTTGGTTGAGGGAGGTCTAGTGTTCTTTACAGGGCCTGGTGAATGGGAACCCGCCCCGCCTTATCCGAGCAATTGGAAGCGTAATAAGTAGCGCAAAGACTTCGATCAGTCTTCAAAGTCTGCTAATAGGAGTGCGGGATCTGCTGATTGGAGCACGGCCTGGCTACGATACCACTCTAGGTGCATAGTGTGCGGGGGGGGGGGTAAATGGAAACTGAAATCAACCGCGGTGGAAGTGACATTGTCTCGTTCTTGTAGGATCTGCGCGACTCGGTAGTGTGAATTAGAGAGAGCCAACGATAGTGGGGTTGGGTTCTGGTTATCTAGAGTGGCAGTGCGGACATCGTTCCGCCCCAAAAGTATCTTTACTACCCACTCATGCCCGTTCTCAGCCGCCCACGAGAGTGGCGTTCGGAAATATTTGGTGTCTACCTGGTTGGGGTTGATGTCCTCTCGCTCCAAAAGCGTCTTTACCACCCACGCATGCCCTTTCTCAGCCGCCCACGAGAGTGGCGTTCGAAAATATTTGGTGTCTACCTGGTTGGGGTTGATGTCCTCTCGCTCCAAAAGCATCTTTACTACCCACGCATGCCCTTTCTCGGCCGCCCAGGAGAGTGGTGTCCGACCATAATCGGTGTCTGCCTGGTTGGGATCGACGTCCTCTCGTTTTAAAAGCATCTCTGCCATTTCCTCATGTCCATTCTGAGCCGCCCACAATAGTAGTGTTTGGCCAGATTTGGTGTCTCCCTGGTTGGGATTGATGTCCTCTCGCTCCAACAGTATCTTTACTATTCCCTCATTCCATTTCTCAGCCGCCAACAAGAGTGGTGTTCGGCCTGATTTGGTGTCTGCCTGGTTAGGATTGACGTCCTCTCGTTCCAAAAGAAACTTTACTACCCACTCATGCCCGTTCTTAGCCGCCCACAAGAGTGGCGTTCGGAAATATTTCGTGTCTACCTGGTTGGGATTGACGTCCTCTCGCTCCAAAAGCACCTTTACTACCCACGCATGCCTTTTCTCGGCCGCCCACCAGAGTGGTGTCCGGCCATATTTGGTGTCTGTCTGGTTGGGATCGACGTCATCTCGCTTTATAAGCATCTTTGCTATTTCAACATGTCCCTCCTGAGCCGCCCACAAGAGTAGTGTTTGGCCAGATTTGGTGTCAATCTGGTTGGGATTGATGTCCTGTCGCTCTAAAAGCATCTTTACTATTCCCGCATGCCATTTCTCAGCCGCCAACAAGAGTGGTGTTTGGCCAGATCCCGCGTCCGCCTGGTTGGGATTGACGTCCTCTCGTTCCAAAAGCATCTTTACTATCCTCTCGTTCCCGTTCTCAGCCGCCCACGAGAGTGGCGTTCGGAAATACTTGGTGTCTACCGGGTTGGGATCGACGTCCTCTCGCTCCAAAAGGATCTTGACTATTCCCTCCTGTCCTTTCTTAGCCGCCCTTACGAGGGGTGTCTGGTAATATTGAGTGTCCGCATAGTTGGGATTGATGTCCTCTCGTTCCAAAAACATCTTTACTATCTCCTCATGCCCTTTCTCAACCGCCCACAGGAGGGGTTCCCGGCCATATAGGGGGTCTGGCTGGTTGGGGTCGACGTCCTCTTGTTCTAAAAGCATCTTTACTACCCCCGCGTGCCCCCTCCCAACTGCCCACGAGAGTGGTGTCCGGCCATATTTGGTTTCTGCTCGGTTGGGATCGACGTCCTCTCGCTTTAAAAGCATATTTGCTATTCCCTCATGCCCTTTCTGAGCCGCCCACAAGAGTGGTGTCCGGCCATATTTGGTGTCTGCCTGGTTGGGATTGATGTCCTGGCGCCCTAGAAGAATCTTTAATATCCCCTCATGCCCTTTCTCAGCTGCCCACAAGAGTGGTGTCCGGCTATATTTGGTGGCTACCCGGTTGGGATTGACGTCCTCTCGTTCCAAAAGCATCTTCACTACCCTCTCATGCCCGTTCTCAGCCGCCCACGAGAGTGGCGTTTGGAAATATTTAGTGTCTTCCTGGTTGGGTTTGACGTCCTCTCGCTCTAAAAGGATCTTTACGACATCCTCATGCCCTCTTCTCGATGCCCAGGTGAAAGCCGTCATCCCCGTGCAATCGTCTGCATTAACATCCCATTCCTTCATCTCCAATACAGCAGAAACTAACCCTTCAATCCCGAGAAATGCTACTCCATGGAGTCCTGTAAATCCGACAGGTCCTCGTGCGCCGCCAAAGTACGGCTTCTCGGCTCCATCCCGACTATGGCGTAATAGCAGCAGTTGAGCAGATATATGCTCACTAAATTTATCGAGAAGCTTCAGTGCAAGTATTTTGATATTTTCCGTCATCCCTCTTCTTGTATGCCTCCCCCAGTAAACAGAAGCATATTCTAGAAGCGGTGCTGTTGGGGGGGCCAAATAAAGACTTGGTGAGAGATTCCTGATGCATCCGAAATTGAGGTATGTTAAACAAACCTCGGCAATTGTTGAGTGTGGACTGTGGAAGAGAGTCGGATCGTTCAAGAGATGCTCCTGAAGAGTAAAGTGTACCAGCCGGACTATGGACGAAGAAGCCTCGACCGTGACAAGACCCACACAAGATGCCAGGAGTATCCGTAATGCAGGAACATTTTCCAGATCCACATCTACTGATCCTATCTCCACTCCTAAGGCATGACAGAGCTCCAAGGCTTGTAATGGCCGTTCGGAATATAGCACCCACATCAGGACCTTCATCCCGAGTGCCGATTTATGTCCCTTCTGGGCTTTCAATCGGGTTAGAGTTGCTGTGTAGGCATCGCTCAATCCATTGCCATGTGTCATCTCGTCAAGTTTCTTCCTTCTCTGACGAATTGTCACTTCGCCTAGAATAGCGTCCAGGTTGAGCGAAACAAGGAGGAATCTGCACACAATTGTTGATAAGTATGCATCATTGATAGAATGGATATGCCAAATAGTCCTACGCACATATCAGATATCTTTTCCAAGATAACCCTCACAATATCCGCCCGTAAATCATTACTCATCGCCTCTGGCTCAGAATCCCTGTTTAACCTCATCTCTAGATAATTTCGGATATCATCTATGTTAGGGCTGATGGGTATCACAACTACCGAGGTGAAATATCTTCGAACATCATCCCCGACATGGGGCCTTCCAGTAAAGAATATTCTCGTGCTAAGGGACTCCCGAACAATATCTCTCAGAGACTCGAGAAGCTCCGGCAGGCATTTCGGCAAGCACTCGTCCAAGGCATCAATACAGATGAACACCTGAGGTATCGAATCAATAGCAATCCGCAACATTCGCATCAGATTCGCGAGTCGAAGCCCTCTACCGCCAAACTCCGCTTTCCCTTCTTGAAAGGCCTCGCGTACATAATCCGGGATGCTCCCCCTGCCCGCTAGTTGCTTCAGAATAGCACCTAGGATATTGGTGATGGTCTGCTCTTGCTGGGAAAGGAAGTCGCAGTACAGGCCTGCAACGGCGATATTTTCCTTCTTTGCCTGATCGCACAGGCTATCAATCACCAAGGAACTAGTATTTGCCGCTGTCAGTAGTATTCCCTTCTTTCAAAGGATCCCGGCTCTTACCTTAGATATGTCTTACCCACCCCTGGATTCCCTGAGCCAAACAAGACGGCCTTATCGGATCCACCCTCACTACCCCTCCACTCCCGAAACTCGCGAGTTTCCAAAAACCAATCCCCTACACCGTCGAACCGGTCGTTGCGCACACTTTGATGTCGGTTATTCGGCTCCAGTGGAGAGAGCCAACGCATGATCCGTGCGTCCTCGTCAGAATTGCAGAAGTTGTTGTTGAAGCTACCCGTTATGTTACCGGAGTGGAGATTCCTATCGCCCATGTTCAAGTTGACCGATATTTGTGCCATGATATTCGCTCTTAAATTTTGGACAAACGTAGAAATACTAGAGCGACTTATACGGCATGGAAAGAGTTTATTGACTTTATTTAAGAAGAGCTGAAGAAAAGCGGAGAGATGAGGTTTGTTGTGCGACAATCTCTGCCAAATTATCTCCACCCCAAGAAAATACAAAGGCGGTGGAGGGTTCGAGAAATTCTAGTTACTAACACTAGGCTCCCAAGTATGGATATTCATAAAATACGATATCCCACTCCTGCACAAGTTGGTGCACCGTAATCTACGATATATTATCCTTACATGATACCGTACTGCTCTCCTCCACCCCTCGGTTTCCTTGGTAGAACAAGGTGGGATGATTAGCTTCATCCTCCTGGCTACCGTTACGCTAGCGGCTAAATTCCTGAGCTTCCAGCAGCCAGGATCCTTTTTCCCACCCGCTAGGCTCCGATATATCCTGTTGGGCGAATCGTGATAGCTACTCTAATATTTTAGATTCAATATCAGGGGTGGTGTAGTTAATGGCGTTGGCGGCATTGTTGTTAAAGCTTGTGGTGTCGAAAGAGTTATGGTTATTGCTTCAACCTTGTAACATTTTCAATTTTCACTGCTGCGAGTTTTGATGAGAGCAAAGTGCCGATTAACTTTGTGCAATTACTAGAAACCGAGGGAAAGCGGGGGTTATGGTAAGCCTTGTGCCTTGATGACAGCATTCAAACCACAGATCCGAAATTGGTTACACAGACGCCCGAGTGCGATTTATGTTAGAAACTATGACTCGACATTCCCCTGTCGGGGCCTTATGCACGCAATACTGTATGGTGCCAGTCAACCAAAACCTGCCCTCCACCCAAAGCTCTCAGAAAATCCGGGCATGCTGGACTATCAGCAGTCAAGAAAAAACTTTAAAAACAATTCCTCTGGTATTTCTATAGATAATCCCTTTTAAAAGCCTCTAATGGTTTTTGTTTTATTCTCATTTCATTGGTAAATTCAAAATTGTTGATTGGAATCCTGTTGCAGAGGGCTGTTTGATAAAGTTGAGCAACATCCTCAATTCAGACTCTAGCCACAACAATGACTTCCTGTATGACTTGATGTGAAATCCAAAACCATAAACTAGTTTTAATACCGGTATGTTATTCAAACAATTCTACCAGGGGAAATTTCATTATACCTTCTCAAGAAGAAACTATTCCCAATTTAGAAATTTTGGATCTAGTTGGCCGCGAGGGCAGCTTCTGGTTGTCCGGCACTACAGTATACCAAGAATCGCTCGAAAATCGGGTGCCAGTGTTACACTACGGTACTGTAGCACCAAAAGTTGCTCAAGCGGGCGTCAAGCCACGTTGTCCGGTATTGTGCCGAAATTATGACATGCGCACACTCTTTGGTAGGGATATTAAAGAGCCTGATAGGACAATGTCGCTGACTGATTAGGCCGCAGATGGCAAAGTGAGTTGCAAATGCCCGGAGTAAATACTGTTTACCCACTAATACGCTGAAATTTTCTACAGACGCAACATTATTCCCGCAAAATTATCCCGTGATGCTCTTTATTGATGCGCGGGTTCCAGCGTCGCCGTGAAACAAGTAACATTTGCAGACTGTTTCTTTTACAAGCTTACGACCAGAGGGGTTGTGGGAAGCGCATCTCAACAGGGGTGGTAGGGGTGAAATGAACCTTGGTGTGCTAAGGGCTATGATAGGCCGCGTAAGGGCTCAGTGAGGGAGCACGCTCAGGGAGGCTCGGCAAATATTGGGAATTAATTCTCGCGGAAGTGAGGTTCCCTTTAGGCGAGACCACAAGCCATTCGGACACTCCGGCTAAATAACACCAGGGAAGTCACAAAACTTAACAAACTCTAAAGAAACTCAAACAACTTGAATATAGAACCATCCTGATAATCTATGATCTTCTGTGATCCCTAAAAGCGATGCCATGCTAGTGTGCCAACCCTATATGAATAAGGATGTGGGGTGTGAAAGAAACACTAGGAAACCAAAAGCCCGCTAACCGTCGATCTCTGGCCACATATCCGCAGCTTATCCATGCCATTGCATACCTGCACAACCGTATAATCGTATGCTCTACTTGTATAGACAATCCGACCAAACTATCCTACATCAGAGAAAAAAGAAAAAAAAAACCAGGGTCACCGGTGCTCACTCACCCCAGCTGCCGAGCAGGGCCCGGGAAAGGCGGGTCTTGAGAGTCACAACTAATCCTCGAGTACAAATAAATCTCCAAACTCATCCATATGCGCCATCCACTTCCCCAAACCCCGCTTGCACAAATTTCTTAAATAATGTGCTCCTGCAATCCCGAGATCTCTCCCCCCTTCGATACCACAGCAAACCGCCCAAGTAGGCACACGACATCCCTGCATGCCCATCCCGGTACTTGTGGCAGTACCCTAACGCCACCCAGCTCAAACCAATCTAACACCTCGCACGCCTCGCTAAAAAAGTCCCATCACCACTCTAAAACACGTTCCGGGTACCTTTTATGTGCATTGCCAGAGGCGCCTCTTACATTAAATCTGAAAGAATGTTGTAGATGAAGAGGTTGAAATAAATTTAGTAAGTCAGCATTTGTTCGAGCGGCGGCGATGTGTTCGAGTGACTTATGGTTTTGTCCACTGCAGAGCCGCGCCAAGCCTCGCTGAGGCTCCGTATACCCTAGTCTAACTTCTAGAGGCTCCTAGGAAAAATTGTCATAGCTTTTCACACTATCGGCAACCCGGCGACGGCAATCACCTTTCCAACTACAATACCGGCAGCAAAAATGGCGCTACTTCTATTCTTCTTATGCGGTGAGTTGGGGAGACACCATGATTGAAGGCGCTCTCAAATATCTAACTAGTAGCATTAGCGCGATCGTTATCGGCGATGGCTTTACCAGCTCAGCATTACCCTCCGCATCCCCCATTCAGCCCATATCGAAAACCTCCAGGCCCTGTTTCCCTCCACACTACACCTACTACACCCCTACAAGTCTGTCCCACTGCTAGTCGTTGACACCGCCGGCCGTTTCCAGGGTTGATGCTGTCCCTCTCTGTCACACAGCGCGTAACGCCATTACCGGAACCTACATCGCAACACTTGCGCTTCTTCTCTGGACCCGCAATCACGCTCTCGCCAGTGCTGTGCCCTCAGCCCTCGGCAAACCAAACACCCCCCCTCGCCTCCCAGTCCTTGCCCTAGCCCTACTCGAAAACTGTTTGGAAAAGGCCTAGCCCACAGTACTGGCCTACACAGGGGATACCATCCGGGTGGGGGTTAAGTTGCCTGCCGCGATGCCGGGTGAACTTTCATTGCCGAGATAGGAACTGAGGGTGCGTTGGATGGCTATTTGACGTACGGGGAGTTATCCGGGACAGCCCTAGGCGTGCGCTTGACGGTTCACCAAGTCTCCAGAATGGGAAACATACGAGCGATCCGCTGGTATAATCCATAGTTTCACAGCACTAGTTTTTGACCGCACTCTAAGCCAGTGGCACATAACTCGCCTTCCGGAGGATTCCAAAATGTTGAGTAATGTAGGTATTAGGAGGCGTGCGGTAGAGAAGGTTGAAGAATGTACTCATTGATCGGCAAGGGAAGATAGTTTGAGTAGGGGGTCTGTGAAGTGATTTATCACTAGTAGTGTTACACCAATATCTCTATTCT
>Ga0307507_10011060_pt1 | contig 11478 bp, 10 predicted proteins | sample 7_EM_MG_FD_207223 | JGI IMG/M metagenome (GOLD analysis project Ga0307507, IMG submission 207223) | Populus trichocarpa ectomycorrhiza microbial communities from riparian zone in the Pacific Northwest, United States - 7_EM | ecosystem: Host-associated > Plants > Roots > Unclassified | place...
ACTGACTCCGCGATACCCAATGCGCTCTCACTGCCTTCTGGGATTAGGGGTTGGGAGGGATCGTACATACCGAGAGCTCTCGGTTCCCTATTCGCTACCAGGTCCTGTTCGCTATCTCGTCTAAGTTGGGCCAGCTGGCGTTCCAACTCAGTGACTTTGGTGAGTGTAGAGTTGTTTTGTGTAGGCTGTGTGCCTTGGATGGGACTGGGTGGTACCTGAGTATGCACGGGGGAGGGAATGGGAGGGTGCTGGTTCCGGGAGCTTAGTTGAAGGACAACTCTATCAATGATTTCTTGTTCATGTGAACGGAGAAGTTCACGCCTGGTGCCCAGATTGATTGGCATATCTGAGGGGGAGCGAGATAGAGTATGTGAGTCTATTTCGCTGGGTGATGCTGGGGTTACCCGTGGTGGGGAGATCGTGTTCGAGAGTTGTGAGTAGGCTCTGTGTATTTGTGAATCACGGGTGGGAGAGTGGCTGTATTCGGGGATGCTTGGCTCGGGTTCTTCACTGCCACTGGAGGGTTCGATTGCGTCTTCAGTCACCGGTGTAACTCTGGGAGGTTCTGCTTGTTGGCCGAGGCGATTGGGAGCTTGCCGGCTACGCGTGTTCTTTCTCACTCCTGCTGGGGCCCTACGGCGTGCGGAAGGGGTGGAGATGCCTCCACGTGTTGCTGCTCTTCTGGGGGCCATTGTGTCTGCTTTTGGGATTGGCGATTTTTTGAAATATGTGTAGATGGTGTTTGCAGAGCAAAAAAAGAACGCGAAAGATAAAGGACACGAGGAATGAAGGACGCGAGTTGTAGGAGTTGTGGTGAACCGGTGGTGTGCGAGAGAAGAAGGGGTCAACAGAGATGGAGTTCGTTGGGCCGTGCGTCTTGGAGGTATGGCCCCGCACTGGCCCAGCAACCGGGCTTACCTTTTTCCGGCCACCCCGGGGAACCTATCCGCCCCGGGATGGCATCCTTGCTCTTCGGCCAATTGGCAATGGGTTGTACCAACCCGCCATATCACATATAAATATCCTAGTCTATATTTGTTGAAATTATAAAATCGTAACTATGGCACACTCTATTTTTTTGACATCAGTCATCCTACCATACTGCGCTGTAGGAATATTGCTGGGCAATTGACTCGTTTTTTTAGTGGGAAATGGGTAACTGGCTAGGGATTGGCAAGGTGGCCAGGAAAGATGAGGAGCAGCTTGGCTGTTGAGTTGTCCGAAATTATAGATGGTGGCTATCCCTCCTTCCTCCTTCGATACCCGCTAGTAGCTACAACTCCCAAGTTTTAGCTTTTTCTTTCTAGTGCAAGCATCCGGCATCCAGACATTGTTATTTCCCAATCTAAGTCTAGAACCATAGATTTCTTTGGTATAACTAACAGCTCCGTAGCCATTAAAGGCAATGCAAAACAAGACTCTACAAGCACCGTAAGTCTGACTTGTTGTCGTGGGCGGCTGATGCTGGTACGCCTATTCCGTCATCGCATATTTCGGATTTTGTACTCAACCGTACTCGAGTAACTTAAAGTATTTCTGTTGAAATTCGAGAACAGACACCACGTCAAATTGAGCCTGCTGAACATTCTATTGCCCTCAATAAAGAATTCTTACCATTTAAATTATTTGGTGAGGCCGCTGCCCATGCGCACAGCTGATAAACGTATCCGTTAGTCCGCGTGCTAACCTCGCGCCTTAGAATTCCTAACCCCTCCTCCCGGCTCTTGGCGACAGGTGGAACAGGAAAAAAGGATAAGAAATGCCTCGACTCTCCAGGTGCCATCCTTTTGATCCCCCACAAGCCACCTTATGATAGCCCACCAAGAGTGCAGTAACAACAAACACAACTACAGCCTATAGGTTGCAGAATATCTTGTACCTAAATACCGACGAATCAGAGAGCAGACCAGAAGTATAGAAGCGTACAATAAAGTGAGTCGACCATAGCCTGCTAAATAAACCCTAAAGTAAGCGAGGAAGAAGCAAAACATCTGAAATGTGCAAAGCGACTACCTTGGGCGGCCTGAAACAGCAAAATTCGTAGCTAGGCACACTAATTCCAGATCCATCAGAACCTAGCTGTTTCAGGTTACGATCTCGGGGTTTTAACCCCCAGGTGACTCAGCATCATAGTAACCATTAATTTTCAACAAATCACAATACTAGGATTCTTCTAAAACAGGATGAGTATGCCTGGCTACAAATTTTACTATTTCGGACCGCCCAAGAGATAACCGGTTAACGCCTACTGATGTAAGCACCAACGCTCGAGGTCTCGAGTAGTGGCTTGTTGGGTAATAGTAGTGCCTACCGAATACGAGTGATTATGCGTGACACAATTAGGACCGGAGACCTTCGAGTGCCTGGGACGATGCCGGCCGTCTCATTGGGTGACATCGAAATCTTTGGCTCCCAATACCGTTTGCCGGTATTACTATACTACTTATGGCCGTAGCTTGTTCGGTAGGTTGGGCGCTTACGATCGGAGAATGTATAGTACGGGGGCAAGAAGATTCGTCCGATGCCCTTTTTACACCAAAAATGGACATTTTTAAACAAAAGATTCTCAACACTGCTTATATAAAAGCGCTTGAAATATTTCCATCAGTTAGGGAATGACTGTTTATTCAAACCTCTACAAGTAGAAGTGTAAGGAATCAAAGCTGTCTTCATTGTTCATATTGCGTAAACTAGGGTGAAAGTGACTTAGATTTTTGTATGGGGCTCATACAAAAAAGTACATGGCAACCGATACCAGATACTTAAGCGACGTTTTCTCCATCACTTAGTAATATTAAAGGATTCTGTAAGTTTCTTCATGTTATCTACAAGCTTACTAATGCAAGGACAAATTTTGCTGATTCTCATAGACATTGCGCAATGAGAGAGGGTGGTGAAGATGGGCACTTTTGATGTAAATAGGGCATCGGACGAAACATTTTGTCCTAGTACTGTAGTATGTAGCTTAGCTATTGTTTATCTCATGTTCTGAGTTTCTAGAAGATTCATTGGGTGGCCCAGTATTAGTTTCGCGAGAACATACAAGTTTTCCTGCAATCACACATTGTTGGTGTGTCCTAGACGAATGCCGAAATATTTTCTGCGCTCAACCGGCGGTTGGCCTGCGAGAGGCCTGGGTTGCACTCCTGAGAGGCCATTAGGAACATCAGTCGCTGCTGTACGAGTATTTAAGTTAGCTAGTGTATAGTATAGTATAACATAGGATCAGAGCAGTATCAAATTCTGTCTTCTTTAGGATTAGCGAGGGAGTTTGTGGTCTCCTATCTATTTAGCTCAAGACGTCAAGTCCAAGCGATAAGCCAACACTGCTCCTCCTCCTTGATGGTATAAAAATTCCAGTGGCAGAATATTGTATCCGAAGCATCGAGGAGCGCGGATAACGGGAAGTGCACATAGTATTATATGGAGGAGCACTGAAGTGTAGACGTGTGGCACACTAGGGTATGACGCATGTGCCAAAATTTAAGAATAGGTGTCAAGCTGAGCCCCCGAGAATTTCATTGTCCTCTAAAAAAGAGTCCTGCGGTCTAGATAATCTAATAAGGTCGTTGCTCTATGTCTAAAACCCGGCATTACGCTTTCTTGGTTGCCGATCGATGGCCCGCACTCCCCGGGGAACACGGGGCAGCCCTGGAAGAGACGGTGGAAAGTAAGTTGGGGGGAGGAAGATCTCCATGCAAGGCGTCAGAATGAGCAAAAACACTATAGTGAGCTAACACCTACAGGAGAAAGGGCTGGCTCTTAAAATCTCGAGCGGGGGCTTGCTAGAATTATGGTATCGCCATGTGGATACTAGATGCGAGTGATTACACATGACACCTGGAAAGTCAGAGACCTCCAACCGCTAGGTATTGCTGGCTGTCTTGTTGCACAATATTAAAACTTTTGCGCACAATGCCGTTCACTAGTATTACTAGTTAAAGCGGTGTTGGGAGAATAGATGGGTGTGTGTTTACATAATATACCGTCTACTATGGTTTAGTGTGAAAATTTTGATAAACTAACGTGAGGTTGGCAACCATGAAACTTTTGTCTCACAACAGTACTCAGCAACCAAGATATTACACCGACCAACAATGCATCCTCACATACCCAAGATGAGAATTCTTTCTTGAACTGGCACCAGATTATGGGAAAGGTAATCGCTGAGTGCGCAAGGAAAACCGAGCAGATTGATAGCATTTCTTGTGATTGCGGGGATGAAAGGTGAAGGGCATTGTCGTGGTGTTAATAGACGGAGGTACCAAAATGCCCACTTGAGTTGCGTCCTGTTTTGACCGTCTAGCAGCCTGGATATGGGACGGTTGAAAAGTAGGTAAGCTCAAGTAGGGGGTTTTCGGCCACCTCTCGTAGTTTTCAGCCACCTTGGCGCAACCGGAGAAAATTCAATCATCTTCTATTTACAACTCCCATTCAAACATACACACTTCCATTTGTGCCTTCTGTAAGATTCTTGAAGTTCTTAAGGCTTCTGCCTTGGCACAGGGCTCTTTTTCCTTCGCCTTTGCTTTCTTCCATGCGATTCTAGCCTTTTCGGCTTCTGCCTTGTTGTAATTCCTTGATTGTGTTCTTCTTCTTCACCCGGCAATGGGGAGAAGCTGCCTCTACTTATAGACACCGAATGCGCTATTGACATGACTTCCGACATACGTACTCTATTACATCATTGTTCATCACCATGATTCTCCTCTTACCACACGACTTGCCCAAAACAGAAAGCGTACTCCCGGTGACGCACCACACCTGGGAAACCCTTCCCTTCCAGTCCGTAGGACTGCTTCCCGTCCAAGGTTATCAGGAAGCCAGTGACGACTCCTGGCATAATACAACATGCCTCAACTCTTGCTCTCTTTTCTGCCTCAAGTGACAGTTTTATAGTTTCTACATTGGCAAATACTGTTTTAGGATCAAGAGTAACTTTCTTTTTCCTCGTCTTACTTTCCAGGTCCTCCACTTGTTGGTGCAGTTGATTGTTGGTGGCATGTAGCTTAGCTTGTTGAGGTGTAACCTCACCAAGGGCCTTGCTCGCCTTTAGAAAAACAGTGCACTGGTCTCTAGTTAGTGGACCAAACATTTTCATGGATTCATGAATATCTCTTGGGTGCTTAGGTGTATGAAAAAAGTGCTGAGTAGACTGAGTGCACTGGCACCTGGGTGTGACGGGAGCTGGAGTAGAGGCTAAGGGAGGGGGGAGATAATGGATTCGGTGGATGTGCAATTTGATGAAGTTGGGACAAGCTGAGTGTTTTACTAGGGTCTCAGGGAAATATGCCAGCAGCAGGCCGCCAAGCTTGTGAGGTACGAGTAGTAAAGGTCTCCATTCGTGCCTTCTAGTAAGCTTCAATAAACCATCGCTTCTTAACAGGAGCAGCATCCTCTATGAAGGCAAGATTGGTAATTTCCTTTCGATATCGAGACTTCAAAGGGGAAAAGGTACCAAGATCTACAGCCTGTAAAATATGGCTTGAAGGGGCAGGCAGGTAGAAAATATCAACCTTGTTTTGCTTGCATATCTACATAAATTCAATAGTAGAATGACACTACCATCCCCGTCGAGGAGAAGTATACGATGTGCCGTTGGCCGGTGAGTTTCTGGGAGAAAGACCTCAGATAACCAGCATAGTCCAATGTCGTTCGATGTCCAGCCCTTGAATGTTGGGGTAATAAGCCAATCGGGCATGTTTTCTGCTGTGAACCATGATGTCTGAAATCTTTCCCTTTGAACATCACCAATGGGCGAATAAAATCACACATTCTATTAATTCCCTCAATAACGGATACTCATTCTCTATTTTCAGGTGACTGAATGTAGGTTTTGCACTTCCCACTTCCTCCTAGCACTACCATATTTTTGTCAACTCATAAACCAATACTGTGTTCATCCATATTCCAAACATCTGCCTGCTGGGTATTGTTACTGGCATGAATAGTATCAAAGAGTTCATAAAAAGCCTTTATATGATGTGGCTGAGTTTCTTCAAATCGTGCTGACTCAATTGGCTTTCCAATTATACTTGCAATTGCTGGGTTCCTTTTCGTAAAACCCGTAACCCACTTCTTCCCTAGTGAATTTGTGTCTCCGGAGAACTTGAGAATTAAGGTCGCCATTTCTCTGGCTCTAGCATGCGATGGAGCATACCCACATGCTTCCTGCTCAAGAATCCAATGGCTGAGAGCCTTTTCTTGCTCAGGGGAGAGCAGTTGTTGGTGGTGGTGTGCAGAACCTGAGCTCATGCTTCCTGCCCGACGACTTTGGAGAGTTGAACAGGAAATTCCATACTCTTTGGTGGCTTTTCTCTCAGAAACACCAGTATCCATGGCTACTAGAGCTGAGACAATTGAATTCTCGCCAGGATCCATTGTGTGGTGGATGGGGGGTAACTTTTTGGAAGATTAATCAATGGTTGAGAGCGGTTGCCACAGTGGCCCAAAACTAGTGGTGGCCAAAAACCCACTCCTCGGGCATAAACAGTTTTGCTATGTCTATCGCAATAGGTTGTTGGTTGAGATGCCACCCTAGGCGGATAGGTAAACGGCCCCTATGTAGGCCTATTTCTAAGCCTAAATTTCTTTTCCTTCCTATCTCTTCTGTTTTTTCTCCCCTTAACCCGTCTTTCTCTTCTAATATAGAGTTTGCGCATGAGAACCTAGGTGGCGGTTAACAGAAAATAGACCTAGGTACAAGAATGAGTTTGCGCAACAGGTGCAGGTAGCTTAGTGGCCGGGTGATAGTTGAATAAGTCTCATATCCCCTCGCTCTCAAATTCGGATTTTGTGTAATTTTCAGTTGGGAATTAATCACACTGGCCAGCATAGAACAAGTGATAATCTGCAGCTGAATACCTAGCATTATGACTACTAAAATCCTTGAATAGATTATAAAGAGAAAAGTTAGTGTGCAAGGGAGAAGACACAATGGATCACCAAGTGTTTTCCAGCACTGATGTGGCAGTGCCTAGCCTCCATAACCGAGAATCCCAGTCTGGGGAAGCAAAATATTCTAGGACGACATGACAGTAATAACCACCGGTGAAGGAAATATCTCCCTAGGACCTATCACAGCATTGGAAAATATGGAAGTGGAAAGTGCACTGTGCTATTGCTGATTTATTGTTTGGCGGCGATCGAATTTCTGCAGGTCTAAAAAGCCCCAATTTTACACTTCCAGGTCTCGCCATCCACCTAGGTGTCCAAGACTTTTAGGTTAACTGAAAATAACCTGTTTTTCTCCCACCTAGGTCTCCTTGCGCAAACTCTCTAATCAGTAATACAAAATACCCGCTCGTTTGCTGGCTTGTCAAGCTAAACCTATCTTGGCTCGACAGGGATTGTGGGCAAGGCTAGCAAATATCAGTGGCAGGTTTGCTCGAGTACATGAGCTACCGGTGTGGGGGTATTTAATGTCAAATTTAGGCAGATATAAGGTGAAAATCTGAGGCACTAGGTGTGTTTTCTAGGTCGGAGCGGGATATAGATTTTTTAAATTCCTATCCGATCCGGAAACATGCAAATCCTGGACGGTGGGACGTATTTCTACTATATGTATCTTACATAAATCTTGAAAAATTGTCCTGGATAACGAAAGCTCTGGTGGAGAGAAATCCGGGGAAACGGGGTGCGACTGAACTGTATCTGCGATCTCCTGTGATAGAGAATGGCTGTGAGAGGGGGGGTTCGAAAGCGCAGCGCTCTTAGCACCTTGTTGAATTAGATGTGATCTTCGTTGGATATTTAGGTCGTGGTGTATCTTCCGGTGGGCCTCGAGTTCGCTCGACTGATCACACTTCAGAGAATTGATGGGGCCAGGTCTCGGTCTCGCTCTCGTGCAATCCCTTTAGATTTTAGGCCAAGATCTGACATTGGGGCGATCTCCTGATGAGAGGCATTTAGCCCCGGGGTGGGAAAGAGTCCCTTTTTTCGAGTGCCAAGTTTCAAGTAGATCATTAGGATCAATACAGCCGCTAGAAAAAAGCGCTAGCGAAACCGAATCTCGCTTTACCGGGGATTGTAGTGTTATCGTACTACCGTAGAATCTCATGAAAGCCGGAAGGGCGCCAAAGCTAATGCAACCAAACCAACAGGAGGACACGAAGGATGCCGAGTCGCCAAAGTTAAAACTTGATTATAAAGAGCGATGATTGGACAGGTTCAAGAAAATCGTCACTAGCTCCATTCCGATTTTCATGAGATTCTGCGGTATGAGGGAGGTACCGGTGTGCATCCTATAGGGTAGTTGAGTCATGTGGACTGCTTAAATATGTAGTGGCTACAAGGCCACATTAGTGGGGCTTGGCAGGGAGGTCTTTATGGTGGGTTGGAACAACCTATTGCCAATTGGGAAAGCCCATGGAACAGTGCTGGGAACACAAGGGCCGGCCTCGGAGAATTGCGGGAAAAGGTATATCCGGTTGCTGGGACAGTGCGGGGTCATAGCTCAGAAGCGATAGGTCCGTAGACCTCTTAGACATATCCCACAGCAGAACCCCTTGACTACGATATCACCATGCTCTCTACATCTTGCAGTCATTAGTCCCTATACCACGCGTTCTTTAGTTACTTACATCTCGCTGTCTTCATTTACCCTATACTAGATTACTCCCCGAAGTATATTTACAGCAATCATGGCCCCTCGAAGAGCATCTAAGCGTGGAGGCAGCACCACACGAGTCAGCAGGATTAGAGCCACCGGTGGGATCCGAAAAAATACACGTAACCACTAACAACCCAATCGCTACGGTCATTCCAACGAGCAAGGCTCTACTCCAAGTTGAAGACAAGAAGCTAGCAATACCACGAGTGATAGTGAGGAAGCTGAATCAAGCATCCCTGAATACAGCCACTCTCCCAGCTCATCAACCAATACCCTTCGGCAAAGCCGGAGTCCTACCCATCAGAATAGCACAGCCCAGCAGGAAGAATCACCAACCTCCCCACGTCAACTGAAGACAAGACCGGCATTGCCAGCCACAGTCGAGGGCTCCTTCAATTTAAGCACCATGCGAGAACTACTCGGTTCTCATGAAAAGGACATAGTCAATTGTGTAGTCCTACAGCTAAGGACCCATAACCTACCTCACGAAAGTATCACACACATCAATCCATGATCCTCATTTCACACGCACCCAGGCACTCGGCCATCAATCACAAATTCAACTCGCTCACGAATAGTGGAGTTAGAGAGCCAGCTGGCACAGCTCCGAGCACAAAGTGAGCAGGAGAGAATAACCCACGAGCTAAGCCTACTTTGTACCTCCAATCCCATCCATACCTTTCCTAGCATACAATATGTGAGCAAGAGTGCATCTGGAATGATCGAGTCAGTCGAAATGTTATTTCCGGGGGTAGAAAGAACTACACTACAGCAAATAATAGAAAATCAATTTAAGCTGACAAACATCTACCGCTTGCTGGCTAGTGAGAAAGAGAGGTCAGAAACACACCGGATGATCAATATCAAGGGTGTAGAGTTTGAGCAGGCAGAGAGGAAGCGAAAGGAGAGCGAATACAGTATGAGTATTTTTTTCAAACCGTGGGCTGTCTACTCCGGCATTCTCATCAAATTAGCACCCCACAGGCTACAGGGCGACCTAGCCACAACACTCTGCATCTATACAATGAACCTTTATGAATTGTTAGAAAGGTACACCTGGGACGGGGTAAAGTCCTATCACTTGCAATTTCACCACAAGAGGGTAGCGAGCGGAAAGAACATATACAAACCAAGGGAGTAGCAGCTACTAGATAGTGAGCGGGTTGCCGCCAGATGCTTCGCTCACCCTATCGTACGCAGAGCATGGCCAACCTTCCAGAAACAGACCCCACATCTCCCCCGCAGGGGATACGAGCTACCCATCCGCGAAGCAGGCTTAGGACCTTCCTTTACCTATCCCGATCCAGCAGGGGGCTCATTTCCCACCTCGGCCGGACGAAACTTAAGCTACCATCAGTCAGCCACTTCCCACCCCGGGATGCCTGTAACCGGTGGCAGAGTTCTCCCAAGTATAGCTCCCCCGTGCCGCAATTGGAACTATAGAGAATGCCGCTCTTCCCAATGTTGGTACAAGCATGCTTGTATCACTTGTGGCAGCAGCCACAAAGCATCACATTGCACTTCAGGCAACCACACTCTACCTCAGCCACTACACAATGGGCCCCGCGGACATTAGCTTCCTCTTTTCCTGCATTCCCCATTGTCTCTGCTTCCCATCTGTCACTCAGACTCCTCATTTTTTCCCCTTATATAATCTGTACATTATCTTTATGCTTACTGGCAGACAAGCAATGCTTACTCTTACCCTTACCATGTATGAAGTACTACTGATGTATCCTGTACTCTAAAACTATTCCTTAATTACCACCTTTAGCAAACATGCAGCTCGCCCTAATACAGCTATTCACTACCCTCTATTTGTGCCCCACCAGTTCAACATGCCCTACCAGTTCAACATGCCCCATGGTCAGCTTAACATCAAGGGATGGGAGAGAGCTAGTCTAGACTATCCAGACAGAGCAGTCATTACTGCAATACTTGGTATTTGTCGATTTGGTGCAAGGATAGGTTATGAAGGGCACTGCGAAACACCAATGATTTACCCAAACCTTCCAATAGCCCAAGGGGATGAACATCTCCTCAGCTCAGATATTGCAGTGGAGGTAGAAAAGAACCACTTCACGATTTACCCTGATCCTTTGCAGCTTCCTAACCACTACACCGCATCCCCGCTCGACTTAATTGACAAGTCACATGGGAGTAAAAGAAGAATCCATCACCTTTCTTACCATCCTTTAAGTGTTAGCTCTATAAACAGTGGAATTACTGAGCACTTCAGGACCATATCATATAGCACAATCACAGAAGCGATTAAGGCAATCCAGGTACTAGGAAAGAATTGCATTCTAGTCAAACGAGACTTTGAAACCGCATTCCGTCATATACTTGTTTCACCACTCGACTCACCACTTTTACGTTTTCACTGGGAGAACACTTACTACTCCGAGCTCTTCCTCCCATTTGGTCTCCGAACAGTGCCGTATTTATTCAATATCTTCGCTGAAGTATTCGACTGTGTAACCGCCTCCTGGGTGATGGCGGGAATCGATAGGGTAACGATACTATCTCTATACCAAAGCGCGGTATATAACCAGACTAAGTACCGGAGGCTTAGACTAAGTTGTTGTAACAAACCTCTTACTATATCACAACTACCAAGTAGTTCCTAATAGCTAAGGGTGTTTGGTCTTATTGGATTCTCGAAGCGAACTGAAGAAGTAACTGTTCAACCAAGTATATTGAAAACTCTGTCTGTCGAAGTCAGCTCTCTCTAAGTTCGGAGAATAGCAGGTCTTAAATACACTTGTCAGGCTAACCGGAGCCTTGTAAACAATAACCATAAAGGCTCCCAAATGGTAGCCTTGAAACCTTACATGAAACATATCAAGTATCAAACGATATCTTGA
>Ga0307507_10011061_pt1 | contig 11478 bp, 6 predicted proteins | sample 7_EM_MG_FD_207223 | JGI IMG/M metagenome (GOLD analysis project Ga0307507, IMG submission 207223) | Populus trichocarpa ectomycorrhiza microbial communities from riparian zone in the Pacific Northwest, United States - 7_EM | ecosystem: Host-associated > Plants > Roots > Unclassified | place...
CTCGTTTTCGGGTACAGTGCAGTACTTCTTGCCCGCTACGAGTACCCTTTCCTTGCCCCTCCGACTCGACTGAGGCCCGAACAACCAAGTACTCGAGGATCCTTAGGCAGTCGGCAGAGGGGGGGGGGGCAGGTACGGGGGCGGCGAAAACCAACCCTCATTAAAACATACCAAATCCCGGACTTTCATCTAGAAACAAGTATCCGAAAATGTGGCTATTGTTGAACTACCCAACTAGTGAAAAAAAACCTTGTCTCCTCCTTCTCAGTTACCACACGTTAAATACAAGTACCATGGCAACTACCCTACTACATCTTAATATACCTTCCGTAAGGTTAGCAGGGAAATGGGAGCCTGCTTCCTGATACAATCCCGGTTTGAATTAGTCTCTTTAACTCTCTCTCAAGTCCCACATATATATAAGCCTTAAATCGGAGCACTGGCAACATTCATTTTGCTTAATAATACATGTTAATATGTGTCTCAATGCAGTTAACCGCTAGTTAGTTTGGCTTTCCTAGCATATTAGCCATGCTTCTTGGCAGTTTTAGTAGCAAATAACTGGGATGCAACATTTGGTGGGCCTCCACCCAAACTTTAAACTCCTATAGCTTGCCCGAAAGTTGGCATATTGGAGGTATCTTTCTATTTTCCAAACCTCCATCTTATCATCTACCAAAAAATAGAGAGAAACCCGAAATAAATAAAAGGGTTGAGAAGTCTTGGCAGTTAGAAGTTGAGCATCCTTCGGGTCGGAAACTGCTCTGTTTAAAGGTTTCCCTCATTCTGCAGCACGGGAGCGGATATAAGGGACATAGCTTCGAGCCGGCTTTCCCCAGCGAGACGATGAGGAATATCTTGTCTAGATCTGCGGATCATTGGAGGGACCCTTGACGCGTATCGAGTTATCACACACAGTGGGCATGCATACCAGTATATCTCATTTTATCTATCTCCACTCTCCTCTGTTGGAATCATCCCTATCAAACATAAGGCAGCCCAGGTACTCTCATCTCCGTAGCGTCCAAAGGCTCGCTTAGGAACACCCTTCGGTTTCCGGGATCCTGTTACAGGGTCATCCTGAGCACGTTTGCAGATTTCACCACGGCAACTCATCAAAATCCATCCTCAGGTTCATACATACACTTCCCTACATGAGCTATTGGATTGCATTGGCGCTGGCTGTGTCAGAAGCGATAATCAGGCTGCAATTCTAATGGTTAAGGTTCAGGTAGCGTAATTCATAGTTTTGAAGAGACCCGACGGGGCTCAATGATATCTTCAATACTGGTACATTCAGTGCCGGCACAGTATTTTATGCGAATTGCGTCACGGCAGATTTTGGCCAGGTACTCGTACTTGTGTCGAGTGTCTTGTGGGGGGGTCTAGTACTATTCTATCAATGTCATGATATTCACTGGCCGACAGGTGGCTTTCGATTGATGGGGTTGAAAGGGGGGAGGTCCCAAAAAAGCGAAGCCTCGTCTGCTGCACGCGGGGTGACTTTCTTTTTTCTTTTTCATGTGTTTGAGCCTTACTGGAGTTAACAGGGCACGGATTCAGCCACGGGAAGCGAAAAGCTTCTTTCATAGCCGTTGAGGATGCTTGCGCGGCCTTTTGCTAGTGCCCCACTTATTCATGCCCCTCCCTCCTCCTTCTCTCTTTAAACATTTTTACTACCCGTGTACTTGTACCCATATTATCTTCCGTCATATTCCCACCATCATCTCAATCATCTCCATCTACGGCACTCTACCACACTATCGCCCACCACCTCCCGCCCCCCTCACCATCTTCTGACTCCATTGCAGAACTCTGGTTTCAAGCTCCTTGGGATACGGGAAATATGGAGTCGAGCCAAAGGCTCAACTAATTGTACTAAGTCAAACACAATGGCTTGTTTTACCGAACATATTATATAAATTACAGTAACTAACATAGTAAAACAGGAGTGGCAAACCTCCTTATCTAAGGCCCCCCCTCTCTCTGTTTCTCTTTCAAATCAAATCTCTCCCACAAACTTAGTGGAGGGGAGAGAGAGAACGGTAGTGAAAAGTGATATGCGAGTCCCAAAAGGAACATCGTCTGGGTGGACGTACTGTACCATGACCTCACATCCATCTTTTCAGATGGGGAATTTCGAACCCCCCACTCAAGTGAAATATGTATCAGTGGATGAAGTGTGCATCAATATATAGTATTTGGTACTTATATCTCGCTTCTAACTGGTTCCTCACAAAAAAAAGTTCACAAAATCGAACATCCCCTCCCTTTCCAATCGGCAAACATCCACAAATTCCCTTCAACCCGGACTAAGGGAGCGATTAATATACATTCGCAGTGATTGCATCAGTTCATACAGCCAAAAGAGATCACATGGCGATGCGAAGAAAGCAAATTAACGCCTTTGATCTTCGCCTTCCTTGTAGCCAATTGTTTATCTCTTGGTGCCGTATCGATCTTACATGTAACGGGGATCTTTCTTTGGAACCTATGACTGAATAATATCGGGCTATAATATAGCTTTTTAGGGCGAATAAGTGGCAAATAAATAGAGGCGAGGAAGATCTTGCAAAGTGGTTTTTGTTTCTTGAGCACAGGTACTGTTCCTGCCCATAATCTTAAGAAAGCAGCCCAGATGAGGTATTTTCTTACCTTCCTCATTTGACCCCTCCTTAGTCCTTCTCTCTTCCTTTCTCCCCAGCGGGCGTCAGCCCGCTTCCTGCTGCCTTAGCTGCGGAGAGAGAAAAAAAAAGAAAAACCTGAAACGCTGGTTTTTTTCTCATTCTGGATAAGGGGTGTTGGATAAAGTGGGGTCCAACTGTCGATGACCTTTTCTTCTTCTCTTTGCCTTTCGTCTCACAAAGTAGGCCCGGACCTTGATAGGCCAACAATGCACTATCAAGTTCTTTTTTTTGCCTATCGGTTATTTAGATGATTTGGAGCAGCGGCACCAGTATCGGAAACGGCCGGCGGCGACACTGAAAATGGGACCAGCAGCCCGCCCAGCCCAATGCACCCTTCCCCTCAGGCCCAGAAAAGACGGTTCGACTGCCATGGGAAAGGGGGAGGAGGGGGAGGGGGTTTTGTAATAACAGTATCAAGAAGTACGCCGTAATAATAAAAATAATGATAATGATAATAATGATGCAAAAAGGAAAAGAAAAAAAGTACTATCTTACCAAGTGATATCAGATTCTCTAGCCACAGGAAATTAACCCCGTGGACAAAAAGGTCAGAATGGGCCCATTGAAGCACCGTACGGGTATAGTACATGTTGCGAAAAAAATAAGTAGAAAAATGGAATAAAAAAACGCAGAAAGTACCCTGCCGCATCGTATGGAACTCACCTCATCCCATTCACCTCGAGGACCCGCACACCCCGCGAGAGCTCCACTCCTCTAACTTCCGAACATTATATCCCTTTCCCTCATCGCGCAGTCCTCTGGGGGATTCGTGTTTTCATCCTACCACTACCTCCCCTACCTCCCTTACTCCCCATGCATGCATCGACTCGAGTTTAGGAGCAGTTTCTCTGGATAGGGCCCTAACCAGGACAGGCATTGAGATTGCTTGCTCACCCAGTCTGGGCTCCGGCACAACCGAGGGAGGGCAGGCCTCACACCTTCCTTACCGTACTTTCTCCTTGGAGGGTTGTTTGTATGCATGCAGTGCGATCTACATGGACTGGGATGTTCGGAAGTCTTTTTTCACTCATTCATTCATGCTGTGCTTGCTTCTCGAACGATTCCTTCAATTAGAGAATGGCCTATATTTAAGTTATGTAGGACGAGGCACAGGCGGGGAAATGCTGATGGATAGATTGAAAGAGGCAGCTCAATCGGAAGGGGTATATTGAATACAGTACAGCATAGTGGGAAATGAGGCAAAAAAAAAAAAAGGCATATGATACGGATATCAGGAGCGTGAGATGGAGTCTCATTCTCCTGCTGGAACACCGGAAGTCAAAGTCATCAATGAATGAGGGGAATACAAGTGGAAGGCCCAAATTGTCGGTAGATGAAAGGGTCAGTGTTTGATGTATAACCATCGACTCGAGTGCGGGAACTACTACCCCATACTCTTGAAAGCCCAACAGTACTCTAGTAGGTAACAGAGCTGTAACATATTATGGTACCAGTGGGAAAAAGGATCCAATGCAGCAAAGGGTAGCTTGTTTGGATTGTCAATATCAGACAAGTCTGGGCGGCTTAGGGAAATGGATTGGCTTCGCATGTTCCCTTTTTTTTTTCCTCCACTCTACCGCTACATCTCTATCCTATCAGAAATCATCTCATCCGGCGCACCGTACTGTATGTAGAACACAGCGCCGGAACACAACGTGCTCGCTCGCCACCACCACCACCACCACCACCACTACCAAACACAAAACGAATCGGGGTCAGCGGCCGGATTGCGTATCTGACAATGAAGGCGTCAGGGCAGGGCAATCGAATTAGTTACTCGAGTACTCAGAGAACGATGCGAGCCGGATATCCGCCGCGAAAGGGGGAGGGAGGCGGTGATGGTAATGGTGGGTTGAAGAATCGATGTGATAGGTCAAAGGAAGCAATAAATAAATAAATAAATAGAGGGAAAAGGGCACCTATCAAAATGGCTGGCACAGAAAGCTCCAACGCAGCTTATGCTTATTTCGCATCAACATCATCGCCAGCTTCATCATCCATCAAGTCGCCCTTCTCGAACTTAACCCCGCCACATCGCAGATGCTGTTATGTATTCAAACGGCGATGAAACTCGTTAACCGCTGGTTGGTCCTTTATTTAGAAGGCTGGAGAGAAAGATAAGGGTTAAGGGGGAGGTGAAAAACAAAAAGTGCCCAACGTATTCACAAATCATCACTCGCACGGGATGAAGTCATTACACCCTTCTTCCTCCTCTCTGCCTCCTCTTCCACTCCCCACAGGACTCCACATGCACTAAAATAATTCTCCGACGGAACAATTTTTCACCCCCCCCCCTGGTAGGATAGGTTACCACCTGTATTGGGTTATTAGCAATATTCTTTTTGGAACAGCTTCTGGAGAGCAAGAGGCGGTTGCGGCAAGCTTAGCTTACTAACACTGTGTACGGTGTAGTGCTAGGCGGCTGCTGGTGGCAGTGGGTAGGCAGGTTGCAGCGACTCCGCCTACCCCGTTACATACAAAAGATGTTTGCCCAAACGCCGTACTACAGCTTCGACTAGACCGGAGATAAAAGTGTACATCCCGTCACATCACGTTAGCATGCTTCTTATTTTTATTCTTCCCTTTCTCTCGTGTCCCTTCAAGAGAGGAAGGAAGAGAGGAATGGCTGACGTGTTTGGACGCAGTAATAGCTTGAGCTCGCACAGCCTATAACCAAAAAACGCGTTACAGTTTTTTCTTCTTCTTTCCCTTGTTCTTAATTTTAGGAATTGGGGGGAAAAAAATGAGGTTAGGCCTGGATTTGATTGTACGTCTCGAGTGATGGTTCGTGAATATGAATCAAGAGTATACACTACCGCAGCATTTTCTGCTAGGCCTTTGCGATGATAACCTCACTCATTCATGCATCGCATAAATTGGGATGCATAGAGGAGGATCTGGTCGGTCTCACATGGCATACGGCAGTGGCGCAGTAGATACAAGGGTAAGTTAGGTGTCCATTGACCGGAGCAGACAGGGATATGCTTGGTTAGTTAACCTTAAGTAACTGTTCCATAACTTCTTGCCGGACCTTGTGTCCTTGTTATTGTCAGATGGTATCATACTCGTACAAGTACTATGTTCATTGCGATGACTTTTTTTTTTTTTTTTTAATGCGCGCGACGTTCGAGTTTTTTTGTTCTTTTTTTCGGCGCAAGTGCGAAATTTTCGCTTCATTTATGAAAAGAGAAAAAAAAAAACATCTTGTGTTAGGGGTCTGAGCTTTTTAGCTTGGCTTAACTTAGCTACAGGGCTGCGCCGGCACCAGTATCTACCGTGCTGGCTTATGGTAGCGCGAAGCCATTTCAGTCTGGAATCTGTTTTATTGACGGCGAAATCTCGGTCAAGTTGAACGAAAACGATCGGAGTCTACTTGGGCCGCGGGGAAGGGGATACAAGTAAGGGCAAGCATGAAACGGGTATCACGAGGCTTTTGACGGTTTTCTGGTTGTGGTCCGAGAGGTGGTGGTGGTGGTGGCTTATGAAATCAACTGCTAAAGTGTTCTGTGCCAGCTGGATGGATGCAGTAGCCAGTAATAGCAGCAACGACCGACCAACCAAGCAGTATTATTACTCTGAACAGAATAGATGTAACCTTGGGAGAGTATCACGGTGGGGGCGAAAATGGGACACTCTCCTGCGGGTGCCTAGATTCGGGGAATTTAGGAATACCGGTAAGCCAAGATTGGCTCAAGGGATCCTACTGCCACCTGTGGTACTGGGGCATATTCGCAAATCAAGTCTAATTGCATTGCGGGGGCCTCGAGCGGGGGTGAGCGGGGTGGAAGGATAAACAAGATGTCTTTCTCCGTCCATCTCCGTTCATCCACTCTCACGCGATGACCTAAAATGGCGGTGAAAAAAGCTCTGTAGACAATTCGTCCTACAGACTCCCTCGCCTCTCTCATAAACACTTTCTTTGAATTTAATTCAATTCTATTCAACTCAATTCAAATTTAGATTACTTTTTTATTTTTTTATTTTTTGCTTGTTCTTTTTCCTCCTTCCCTAGATGGGCACAGTGAAAGGGAAAGAGAAAAAAACCCATGCAGAACGGCCCGCAGCGGGGAACGCTCTCCACCTCCGCCCTATCAACGTGAAACCTGCACTCAATTATCACTTGTGAAAAGAAGAAAAAAAAAGAAAAAAGTAACCATCTGCATGTTGATACTGGGATAATTGGGCCTCGCGCTAGGACGTTAGAGTTGTCGTCCCTCCTAACCAGGCTCGCAGCATTTTTCTTTTTGGCTCAGCGGGAGGGGGACGCTGAAGACCAGTTTTTTTTCGCCCTGTTTGCCCCCCTTACTCTGGAGAGGGGAATTCTGAGCGTCCTAGCGCGGGATCTAATTACTTGTGATTGAACGAGGTTTGTGAACACCTCTGTCACTGCATACCGTCAAGACTCAGCTTTTTCTTCTTCTCTGACCTCAGTGTTACGCAATGGTGGTCATGTCCATAAATCTCGTTCAGTTACGAGTATTCCACGGTACTGTACTCGAGTACTGTACTGTACATGAACGGATGGTGAGATTACGGTATCGTGAGAGATGGAATGCAGCGGAAAATGGCGGTTGGGTGAATGGACGAACGAAAAAAAGAAGTTCCTAAAAAGTCTCCTCTCCAATCGAACGTCCCATTCCCACTTTACTTTGTGATGCTTTGCTCTTTTGGCTAGGCGAGGATGGAGCGAGATGAAGTAAATACCGTACACAGCTTGCGGAATATTCCGAGTGGGACATTCGTATTAACTTATGAAGTTACCCTAGGTTGGGCTACCGTGCTGATAGCAGGCAGGAAGTGCTCGAAAAAAGGGATTCATAGAATATATGGCAAAAAAGCAATCCGTGTTTTCTCTAGTGCGCATACAAATTCACGCCCTCTGCCTTCAGATACTTCTTTCCTGCTACGAGTGCCGTACATTACCATCTATCACCCTCTGAGGTGGTTGTTCCGGTGCCCGTAGAAAAAGGAAGAGCTTGAAAGCCGATCAGGCTATTCTCGTATGTCAGTTCTGGAAAGATTGGGGGAGTTATTTCCTTTTTTCTCTTTCTCCTTGCTGCAATGGGTCTTCGTTCTGTCCTATGAGGTTTTTCATTTGGTGATATGATCACTTGAGTTCCTGGTCCCCATGCCCCTGGTGTGGGATTATTATGGCGAGGTGAGGTTTATTTTGTTTCCTCTGTTCCCTGGGAGCGCCTCATTGGAGTTTAAGCTTTTGACGATTGACTCAGGTATAGGATGATGTTTGGGGAAGGGAGGAGCTGTGGGGTGTACGTGGTGATCCGAGTGAGACTGGGTGAGTGGATAGGTGGTGTGGCCCCGCTGTATCATACCCGCGAAGGAACTGGGCGATTGAGGAGCGGGGGTCAGTAGCAAGTAATATTTTGTTGCTCTGCTCTGGCGATTTCCCTTTTTGCCCACCAAATACCCTATCCGCCACCCGCTCAGTTTCGTCGTGGGTACGGTTAACGCTCTGGGTGGTCACCGCTAGTGGCGAGAAGGCTGCTGGGATAGTTTGGGTCTTGGGAATAACAAATAGGTGGAGATATCCCCTTTTTCTTGTGTCATATGCTTCTAAACAGTGACTCGTTACATCTTTTGCTGCTTCTATAGGGCAGAGGGGTTGACGATGTTATTGGTTACCGCTCCTAGTTGTTGAGAGCTATCTAGATCTTATTTTACTATATATAGGCGGTCGTGAAGGGTTCGATTCTCTTGGATCTTGTCTATATGGCAGGTGAAGATATCGGGTTGCTCGTGATGGGTTTGGCCGAGGGATATCCGCTAGCTCGAGAACAAACTTTTTAGAACGCGACCTTTGCGGCAGGCTGCAATCCGCTATCGCTACTGGGGTAGCTATTTTTTTGCGCTTTATAATTGTGCTGGCAACCAGCTACTCGGGCATGGACGCAGTAATCGACACTCCGAGATTAGGAGGTATCAAAGCTTCTTGCTTTTTGAGCTATTTCCATGCTAGGTTCGGTATATCATCTCCTATGAGACTAGTAACGGCTAGGCCTCCAGGGCTGATCGCTCATGTCCATACTTGCTACTGGCAGCCAGTGCCCGAACACAGGAATTTAAAATTGTATGGCCAATTGTCCGTGTGTATTAGTGCGCTCACACAAAATTCGGAGTCGAATGTACGGTACTTGTTTCCTGTAACATATGTTCGGGCGCCCACAATGACAATTGGAGAATACCGGTATTCCTGCTCTCTGAAATCCTTGTTCCTCGATATCATCTACTTCGCATCCGGCAGGCCACCAAACTAAACTCCCCCTCTGGTCAGAAACCATACCACGATGTGAGAGCGCCGAACTAAGATTCCAAAACTCTTGCCTTTTGGATCCATACCATAAAAGCTAAAATCTAAATCTTCTTAGGTCCGTTTCATCGTCCCATGAGCAAAACTTTACCTTGTACTGTGCGCGTCTAAGTGAAGTAAGTGATTACTTACACACTATCACTCAAGATATTGTACAGCTATATCACACAGGGCTACGCTTTTATTACTCCGGCCATAAAGTTTTCTGCACCTGATGCGGCCCTGTGGATCGAGTGATCTCTGGTGACCAGGGCGGAAATTCACTGGTTAGTTTTTTCTGTACTGTACAACACGGTATCTTTGGGGCAAGCCTCGATACGTGCCACGACAGCAACCCTTAGGAGAGCAACTGCCGGGGAGTATTCGAATACGTTCTAAGAAAATAAAAGAGTATTCGCTCTAGCCGGGATAAGGTGGCCTCCAGAGGCCTCACGAATTCCTGACGCCCTGGCTGGGAAACCCAAGAAGCCTAAGTTTACCCCAGGGATATGGAAGAAAGATTTTGTCAAGTGCCTTTACATGTAGCTTTGGTGAGAAGCTGAACTATTATCTGGTTTTGCGATACTATTTAGTCTGGAGTCATTTTCCTGGAGCAGACGACTCAGACATTACTCGTTCGAAGCTCATTGGAGGACTCTATGGTATTTGTCTTTGGGAAACTGGAGTCACGGCTGGAAGTTATAAAACGGGGTACTCGCTCTCGCTCTCTAGTAGTTTGTGTTGGCCACAAGAGGAGACTGGCGATACAAACTAGTGGCTAGTCTCGAGTTTTTTTTGGCGATGTTCATGACAGCTGCCCCTGGAGCACAGTGCCGTCGAAGGTAAAAGAATGTCCATTGGTTCGCACACTAGAATCTAGTAGTGTAGTCACAATATAATCCTTTTTGTTATTGCCAGTAGGCTATAAGTTAGCCTCCGATTGGTAGCATATAATGGAATAATTGAGAACGACCCGAGGACGTCCAGAATTCCCCCTCTTGGATCGGGATGAGAAAAGAGCGAAAAGATTCCTCAGCTGAGACAAGTAAAAAGGGAGATATGAAAGACTATTGCCGGTATGAGAGGCGACTCTAAGATCCTAGCAAGATGTTCAATCATTCTAGTTTTTACAAGGACAGAACCCGAACACAGGGACAAAATATTTGTATGGCAAATCGTCTGTGCGTATCTGACCGTGCATACAAAATTGGGACTCAAATGTTCGGGCTCGGGCTCTGAATGCTTGTAACTTGTACGGTATCTCGGAAGTTAGACTACTCGCGGGGCTACTAAACCTAGGAACAGAATCTCACATGTGAGTAATAATCTCTTATCGATGGCGTTCTCTGGGTAGTGGGACTTATTAGACCTGCCGCTGGGACCGCAGCGGGGGCTACTAAAGGCGATCTACCGTGATATCGTATCCTGAGCTTAACTCTGCATTGCTGGGATTATTCACGGCAAACAGGGAAACTCCTCCCGGCACTCTGAAGCCCTTTGGAGCTCGAATAGGCCTCACACTAGGTTGTGGGCGTAGTATTTTCCGCAGCTGCAAGAAGAAGCCGTGCCTTTCTCACATGAAGCCCAACCTCCAGCCCCCTCTGTTGTTCTCAGCAGCAGCACCTCAATATGATGCATTATCCTCTTGGTCAAACAATATTTTGCTTTGGGTCCGTTGCCAGAGTACATACCGTTTTTCTGTTGCTTGCACCAGCCGGACAATTTTTCCTAGATGGGCTTATCTGTCTGATCGTGATATCATACCATAGCAAAAATTTCCCCTAACACTGGTAAGTAATGCCGTACGGACTGGGTCCTAACCCGGGAATCCCGCGGGCCGCGCCGGCCCACAAATGAACGAGCCGGTCCGTCTTTAATAAAGTGTCCCTTGGTGCACGGGCCGTTTTAGTTTTTTTTGATCGCCCCTGCTGCTGGTACTGGTACAAGTGCCATGGGTAAAGTTTTCGTAACATGCTCCGTCACCGCTACAACCTCAGTGTTTGAAATTTAACCTTGTCGCACAAGCCTACGATAGTGCTTCCGACCTATTAAACGTCACCGTCATTAGGTGTCACATTTTATTGCTTGCATTATGGACCCTACGATTGAAAGTCTCAAGAGGGAAGTTGCTATCCTGCGAGAGAAGCTAAATGATACAGAGAAGAAGTTGGAGATCAAAGAGGCTCAGCTTCGTACATTCGTTCGGACATCTACCCCTTTTACGCCGAAAAAGAAGGAAACAATTTTAGAAAAAAGACCGGAAACGCCCAAGTCGATGAAGCGAGAAAGAGAGTCGACCACTTTCGGAGCGAGGGTGTCAGGCATACCAAGAATGCCGACCCATAAGGCTCACGCACAGACCCCTGCGCACCAAAATAGTAAAAGTACGAAGTACAAAAGATGCATCTCGGTCTAGCTTAAGATGATAGTCACGTGCCTCCGACTATAAGGTCACGTGTTCGATTCACAGCCACGTCATAGTTA
>Ga0307507_10011062_pt1 | contig 11477 bp, 17 predicted proteins | sample 7_EM_MG_FD_207223 | JGI IMG/M metagenome (GOLD analysis project Ga0307507, IMG submission 207223) | Populus trichocarpa ectomycorrhiza microbial communities from riparian zone in the Pacific Northwest, United States - 7_EM | ecosystem: Host-associated > Plants > Roots > Unclassified | place...
CTCTCGGCGATGAAGTCAACGCGCTTTATGATTCGGTCACGAAGAATGCGAAGGGACATTGTGGGTGTGATGTTGGGAATTGAAGAGCCAGTTATTTAAAGGTTCTTGAACAGGGGAACAGGAACGGAATGTGGGTTTGTTCCTGCATCGGTCACTCTTTCTTATACACGAGGTGGGAGGAAGGGCGCTTGGCCTGGCCCTCGTTCTTGGTCCGGGTACCTCAGCGCGCACGATCAATCACGGCAGTTGATAGATGGAGACTGCAAAGGTCGGGGATGGCCTGACGCCGATTGTAAAAAAACAGCCATACTAAAACCGTACGAGCGCTGACACGGAAATGACACACGGAAAACTCTGATAACAGTCACCGGAGTATCTCCATTCTATTGATACCAGATTGCTCATAGCGCTTACAAACGCCGCCCAAAGGCGTGCTAAAATATGTCCATGAAGAGGGGTATGACACGGTATGAATAAAGAACAATGTTTATCTGCGAGTTGTGGGCAGCAGTGGACGGGTAGGCGCAATGCCATTATGGCGGTTGAGGCTGTGAATAAGTACGGCTTTACATGATAATGCAACACGAATTTTGCTGTAAAAGGATAAGATGCACATCACACTGACAGTCTTGTATTCGGCTCACCTTCTTGGCGGTCTTGTAAAACATTTTACTTTGAACCGAAAGAGCGTTAGACCGCTCCACGAGATTGTCGAGCTTCTCTCCGCGTTGAAGGACAGATTCAATTGTTTTATGCTGTCAAGGCGTGAGTATATCCCTGCGACAAGTACGGAAGTCTATCAAACACACCAAAACGATTTTAGTTTCGTCCAATTCTTGCTGCACCCTCATTATAGTGTCCGCTTGACGAGGATCTTGGTACTTTTGAAGGTAGGTGGTAATTTCGGGAAATGAAATGGATGCGGGGTTATCGAAAGACGATTGCGGTACTTTGACAGTAAAGTCATCGAGGATCTTGGTTAGAAGTGAAAAGGCTGGGCGAACGGGGTACTCTTGGTCCGCAATAAGAACAGCTGTGGGGATCGTTTAGCTTTGTGAGATTGCGTCAAACGTCGATGTAACTGACCAGCTAATTGTTCTGCCCCTCCTCGATTGTAAACATGAGCAGTATAGTTGTTCTCTTGCACGCTCTGGCGCTGACCTTGGGGAGTCCTCTCCGCCACAGTCTTTGAAAGGAAGGTCATGAACTCTCCAACGGAACCTCTCTGGTAAAAGGAGAAGGAGGAAAGATCGCTAGCGTTGCTTAGAACAACACATGAATTGGAAGGAGGCGCCAGAACCACTGAAATTGAAAAGATTTTCATGTTGTCACTACAGGTCGTGATTGAGTTGAGATGGCTGCTGGTTGTTGCGAGATTGTTACGTAACTTGTAACCTGCACCGCCTCGACTTGGCCTCGTATATAACCTTGGCCAGATGGATTGATGGCCCCCATCGTGGCTGCGCCCGACACACTCCCTGCTGCAAAAACCTCAGTAAACCTCAGTTCATCGATGTCGATGTACGTCCGTTCCCGCAAGTTCTGTTGCTTTCTGCCGGTCAGATTGGGAGTCTTTGTAGGGTTCTCGTTTACCCTTTCTTGCCGTTATCTAACGTGCGCCAATTTTACTGAAGGTTCTGTCGCTGATTGCCATGTTGGGGGGCTCCTTCGTTGCTGCGATTGGGTGGATACAAGTAACACAATTGTGTATGTCACAAGTTCTGTTCAATCAAAGCTCGAGCTAATCAAGTTGTACGACAGCCCAACACCCCCTTGAACGGAGTGATGAGGTTGCTCTGTACATCCACTGCAGTGTCTTCACCTTCCTCGGGGTTCTTGGTGTTCTTGGGTTTGTCCGAGTCGTTTGTCTACTCGAGCTACCAATTCTTACGATTCCCCAGCTTCATCGGCGCGTTAGTCAAGTCAAGAGGACTAGTTATGACCTTTGGGGTTGGGGTTGCCATCCATCTCGCCTTCAGCATTGCGGCTGGTGTCTTCAACTTGTACACCATGTTTCATGAGAACTCGGCCGAGGCAATCACTAAGTGTCTCAATGGTGCAACGGACGACGCCACGCGTGAAGTCTGCAATAATGGAATCGCGATCATCAAGGGCGTCGCTGTAGCCATCTACATCATTTCATGGCTGGTTGAGCTTTGTAAATTGCATTCCTCTCAACCTATTTGTTCCCAAAGCTCAGTTTCGTATTTTTCAGATGCTTACTTCATTGTCGAACGGTATATCGAGCAACTTGATGAGGAAGAGGATGCAAAGCGTACTCCTGTTATGCCGCAGATCAGCAACCCTCGGATGATATCAGCACCTGATTATCTCCACTTCCATCAACCCAGGCCAGAGACGGGGTATGCGTTCACTCAGCCAAGACAAGCCTATGGCGTGTCTCGCGGTCAAGATGCGAGCAATATGGCGTAGAACTTGTGGTCCCAATATGCACAGAACTCGTTGGTAAGGATCCTTCCTGCCTGGAGCAGGTAGTATACGTAGTTGGGAGGCTACGTACCATACATATAATGATAAAGCACAATTTGGAATTGGCATTATTAAGTGAGGACTCTGACTTTGATGACGCTTAATGTCATTCGCGAGTTTCGTCTTCTTTCTGGCCCTCGTTTGGTTGCTCATTCATGGTCTCAGCCATGTTTCGAAGCGGTCAAGGCAGCTGCTTCCGTCATATCCTGGTGCAATGCGACGACGGGCTGCTTTTTGGAACATCACGCACTGCCGAGTGACCGTGTCTGCACTCCATCTGCGAATAACGACGTCCGCATTCAATGCATATCATGATCTTCTCGCCGACAAATTTGCGGGTAAACGATACCCTCGCCTTACCACCCTTTCCAGGTTGTTCTATGATTTTGGGAGTATTATGGGCATACTGGGCATGTGCGGTGCGCTAGCTGCGCTTGCTTGGATGACTGGCTGCTCGGTGTGGTCAGTTGCGGGGAAATTCTTTGCATCATCCGTCGATAACGCGTCTTCGGAGTCCCATATCTTATCGAGGAGAGGTTTGCCGGAAGGGGGTTCAAATTTGCAACGGACAAGTTCCTCATACCCTGTCATAACTCTCATCGTACGTTGTCTCATGTACCGATCTCATTTCGACCTATCTGATTTACATCTTGAATGTAGATACCAGGTGTAACAGTTCCTATGGACCATTTACCTCTCATTCTTCTCGCCGTCTTTCTCTCTCAGGTCATTCATGAAATAGGTCATGCAATTGCAGCGGCTCTGTGAGTATTTCAACCTACCCCCATTTTTACAACTAATGATTATAAAAAGTGAGTCCCTCCCCGCAGTTGCGGCTGGAGTATCGTTCATCGTCTGTATACCCGCCGCATTTGTCACCTTTCCTTCGGAAGGTCTGCAAATTCTTTCGCCCCGGGCGCGAACAAGAATCATCGCTGCTGGGCCTTTGCACAATTTTGTTTTCTGGTGCATTCTGGTTCTGTTCGGTCGCGTGGGGGCGGGGAGCCTAGCGTGGTCGGTCATAGGCTACGATAATGTGGGGGATGCAGGGAAGGTGGTTCTGGACGTTGATGCCGTGAGTTGCTAGGTACTTGTGAAGAGTCTTCCTTGAAAATTTCTCAGGAATCACCACTATACGGCCATTTATTGCCGGGGGCCATCATCACGAAGCTGGATGACATTAGCCTTGGAACATCGAATTTGTCCCAAGATATCTGGACAACGTACTTGACATCGCCTGAAATTAGGCCGACTTTGGGATGGTGTATTGATAGAAAATTATTAGGTGGGAATGGATGATCTGCCTGACATCTACTGACATGGTACATTTAGAGGGGACAGACGCTTGCTGTTCTCCTTCAGTCGATTCAATGGGCACTTCCCATTTGTCGTGCTTCACTGGTGCCAGATTTTCGGAGGACGTGCAGGGATGCCTAGATCCCATACCAATTCTCACAGGACGAAATGAGACTACGCGATGTACTCATGAGTGTGGTTCTGGGATGGTCTGCGTTGAAGCGGGTCCCGAAACTCACCTTTTACGACTCACTGTGCTTCATCCTTCGAAAGAAGAGGCTGTTGTCCTGTGGAGTGGTCCTAGAAGCGAGGTTTGGGCTGAAGGTTAGTTGTCCGAGTGCTTTATACTTGCTTCTGGTTCATCAACGTCTACCTGCAGTGACTGTTGGGACCTGGATTCCTCGTTTCCGCGTCCTACCGCATTCCTTGCCACGGATATGGGAAACATTCTGGCAGTAGGTTGATATTATTTTGCCGTTTCTTCTCGTGGTTGACTTTTGTTGCCAGGTATCTCTCAATGGGAACCCTCTCGCTGTACTTGTTCAATTTACTGCCCATACAACACCTCGACGGATCAAAATTGCTGACTTCGCTGTTAGACCTGGCGATGGGTGTTGACAACGACCTTTTCTTGTTTGATATAGAAGGCCTAGAAACTTCAAATAGAGAAGTAGATATTGGGAGGAATCGTCGAAGAACGAAGGAACGGATGGAGAAGCATGTTCCATTGTGGACTATGACCCTTCTTGTCATTTGCGTGTTACTTGCAATATTGAATGGTTTCTGATGAAGAGTGAGAAGATATGGAGTAGAGACCGGTCATGATATATGGCATGGAGATGGTACATGCATAAGTGTGAAAGATTGCCATAGGTCTGCATACGCCGCCACTGCGTCCTCCAAAAAAAACACCCCAAGCCCAAGGGAGTGAGTGGGTGAGTTGTTTACTTCTTTTTGGGTGTCTTGTCAACTTCGACGACAGTAAGACCTATTAAGCGGGTGAAAATGATGAGCTGTGGATGAGAATGCGAGGAATAAGTTGCGCACCAGGAGGCAAACTTTGCTTGAGCTTCTCGGCCTTTTCTGGGTCGTCTATCGATAAAGTGTAGAGATACCGCGAACACCTGATCTTGAATTTGGTCTGCACCTTCCCGCCCGCAACCTTTGCCGCGATCTTCTTTATGCGGGCCTCTGTATAAGTCGTGGTGAGCTGGGGTGTGAATGAGATACGGAGATAGACGCACGGGAAGCATCCTTCCTCTGAGTGATTTTGATGAACTGCTTGATGTCGCGAATTTCTTTAGGCTGGTTGAATGTAACTATGAATGAAGATGAATAGCGAGGACAATGCACTCGCCATCGTCAAAAATCTTGAGGGTGATGCAGGTCGTTTACAGAGGTGGCTTGAACCTTATTTTTGGTCGGGGTGTAGCTCATCGGTCCTTGCCGAGCTGACGTAAACTAAGATCACATGTGCCACGTACGTGACTGAAGACTCTTACAACGTCTGTACTTAACAGCGTCCATTACTCTGGACGCTGCAACACCTTGGACGCTGAAGCACTCTAGACGCTTCAGGTTTGACAATAATTATTTGGTTCCATTATGTGAGTTTGTTAAACGACCCACTTACGTCTCTGACATATATATATATATATATTTCTAGGACGTCTGTCTCCGTTGACTCTTCAGAGATCGCATGGGCAAGCTTGCATGTTGCCATTCCATGGTACACCCACATATACGGCATCCCATTTTTATCACTCTATCCCCTTCTGGCCTACGCGTACTACGTCAAGTATGACCAATGGCTTGTGAGCGAGGAGTGGACTTTCTTGGCCTGTGTTTCCCTCGGTGCTGGCCATGCCTTGAGTTTCTTGATCACCAAATGGCATTCTGGAGCACGCGCATGGATAACAACTAAGAAAGTGCGCCAAGATCTTTCCTCACTCTCTTCTTCCTCCAATTCTTAGTTGCAGGCCCATTCCCTTGCTGAAGCCGATCGTATTCGAATTGTTCCTCACCTTCATCGCGGCCAAGGCGAAATTGTTCCCCTTCTCAAGAAGAACGCGAAAGACGCGACGTCTTACACATTTAATTACCAGCGCGACACATACACAGTTTCTTCCGCACATCCCTTAACCTTTGCCCGTCTTCCTTATCCATCTTCTGGAAAGCCGCCTCTGAATACTTTCCTGAAACCTGATTATCTGGCATCCAGTGACCTGTTGAGTCTCTACGACCTTTATGGAAACAACGAGTTTGACATCCCAATTCCATCGTTTACCGAACTTTTTGGAGAGCACGCTACGGCGCCCTTCTTTGTCTTTCAAGTATTCTGTGTTGCTCTATGGTGCTTGGACGAATACTGGTACTACAGCCTGTTCACCCTCTTCATGCTTATCGTGTTTGAGTGCACGGTCGTATGGCAGGTAAGTTAGACTGTGCCTTGCGGAATAGTGTCTGATATCTTCTCAGCGTGTCAGAACCTTGACCGAATTTCGGACGATGTCAGTGGCCCCATACCCGATAAAGTGTTACCGCGACAAGAGTTGGGTTGAGGTGCAGACTGATAAGCTTCTTCCAGGTGACCTCGTTTCCGTCGGTATGTTGCTCATCTATCTATGCATCGAGTGCAACGTCTCTAAAACTTGATAGCCCGGGTCCAAACTGAAACCACGGTTCCCGCCGACATACTTTTGATAAGTGGGACCTGTATCGTCAATGAAGCGATGCTTTCCGGTGAATCCACACCCCTGTTGAAGGAATCCATACAGCTTTTGGATGCTTCTGAGAATCTTGATGTCGATGGAGCACATAAAAATGCCGTTCTCTTTAGTGGCACGAAGATCTTACAGGCAACCCAGTCAAGTAGGTGTTTGTCGACTTTCTGATTGCTCCCACTAAATTCGCACCGCACAGGTGAGATACCATCTCCAGTGAAAACACCTGATGGCGGTTGCCTCGGTGTCGTTGTGCGCACGGGCTTCGGAACCGCGCAGGGCCAACTTGTTCGAACAATGATTTTTTCAACTGAACGGGTTTCAGCGAACAACACGGAGTCTTTCCTTTTCATCGGTTTCCTCTTGATCTTTGCTATTGCTGCAAGTTGGTATGTCTGGGTTAAAGGTTCGCCGAGCAATTATTCTACGTTCTGCTTGTCACGACTTTTGTTCAGGTATCGAAAGAGATTTGAAAAAGTCGAAGCTTTTGTTAGACTGCATTCTCATTGTCACGAGTGTTGTTCCTCCCGAGCTTCCCATGGAACTCTCGCTCGCTGTTAATGCTTCACTCGTTGCATTGTCCAAGTTTGGTCGGTCCTGCTCTCTTGCAGGGTGGTTCCTCTCTGATTTTTGTTTTGTTTTTAGCGATCTTTTGTACGGAGCCCTTCCGAATCCCATTTGCCGGTCGTGTCGACGTTTGCTGTTTCGATAAGACGGGAACTATCACCGGCGAGAATTTGGTGCTTGAAGGTGTGGCTGGCGTGAAGTGCGTTGCATCCTTCTTCGTTGTTTGCTCGTTGTTCAATACCAACTCAGTGTTGCTGACCCACGAGGGTTAGTGGGTGTAAAAGAGACATCCCGCGAGACGATCCTCTGCCTGGCCGCTGCCCATGCCCTTGTTAAGCTCGATGACGGGACGGTTGTCGGAGATCCGATGGAGAAGACCACGCTTGACTCTCTGGAATGGACTTTAGGCAAAGGTCCGTGCCCATACGGTTGATCAGCTTGCTCATGCTCAAGGCCACTCTAGGCGATGTTATTTCTCCGTCAAGTAACACGGCCCCACACAGAACGCATTTGACTATTAGACGTCGTTTCCAATTTTCTTCGGCTCTCAAGCGCATGTCAACGCTGTCTAGTCTTCCCAATGGCAAAATCATTGCGGCAGTCAAAGGCGCACCGGAAACTATCAAAGGAATGCTGGACGTTGTTCCCGAGAACTATGACCACACCTACAAGTGGTTCACGAGGAAAGGAAGTCGTGTTCTGGCCCTGGGTATGAAGGATATGGAGCCTATGAATGCTGATAAGGTACATACACCTCTTCTTGATCAGTTTCACACGATCAACGTAAAGTTTTTCAAGATCAATAAACTTCCAAGAGACCGAGTTGAAAGCAAACTTGTTTTCGCAGGTTTCCTTGTCTTCCATTGCCCCCTCAAGATTGATGCTATTGAGACTCTCAAAATGCTTGCGGACTCATCTCATAGGGTGAATAACGCCGATTCTCTTGCCATTTCGCGTAACTGACGGGTAACACCAGTGTATCATGATTACGGGGGATAATCCGCTTACGGCAGTTCATGTGGCTCGAGATGTCGAGATTGTCGATCGTGAAGCTATGATTCTTGACCTTGCTGAAAATCCGAGACATGACGGAGGTTGGTCTTTTTTCTTCAAATGATGTGGTCTATCATGCTAAAGTGTTTCAAAGACTTGGTTTGGAGGACTGTGGATGAGTCTAAAATCATCCCTGTTAATCCATCGGAACCCTTGGATCTGTCATTATTCGATGAGTACGACATCTGCGTTACAGGCGCTGCTATGAAACAATTTGTATCAAAGCCGAGTTGGAACGACCTTGTGCAAAATACCTGGGTTTACGCACGTGTTGCGCCATCGCAAAAGGAGCACATTTTGACCACCCTGAAAACCCTTGGTTATGTTACCCTTATGGCTGGCGATGGAACCAATGATGTTGGGGCACTGAAGCAGGCTCATATAGGCGTTGCACTTCTGGACGGTACACCAGAAGATCTCCAGAAAATTGCGGAGCGTCAAAGACTAGAACGCATTAAGAAGGTGTACGAGAGCCAACTGAAGATTTCTGCTCGCTTTGGACAGGTGCCACCGCCAGTTCCCCCTGCCATTGCCCATCTTCTGCCAGATGCCGTTCAAGCTCAGCAGCGGGTGGCAGCAGACTTGCAGGTTGCGCGTGAGAGGAACCCAATGGAAAAGGTTTGTTTCCTTGAACAATTCTTCCTGCATGTCTGAATTGCAATTAGTTTGACTTAAACTCAATAACGGAAAAAATGGCAGAGATGGAAGGCGAGGAAGATGTCCCAAAAATCAAACTTGGGGATGCCTCTTGTGCCGCACCCTTCACATCTAAGTTGTCCCATGTATCGGCAAGTACGTATCATGTCCATTTCATCATACCGACGAGGCTTTTATTGACTGCTTTCCAGTCACACATATCATTCGGCAAGGGCGCTGCACGCTCGTTGCAACCATTCAGATGTACAAAATTTTGGCTTTGAACTGTCTCATCACGGCATATAGTCTTAGCGTGCAGTACCTTGACGGAATCAAGTTTGGTGACTATCAAGTCACTATTACGGGCATGTTAATGTCAGTCTGTTTCTTGTGTATATCCCGAGCCAAGGTATGTGAGGCAGTTTTCTCCATTTATCAATTGTGAAGTGAGGGTGCTTTAGCCTGTCGAGAAACTATCGCGCGAACGTCCTTTGGGCAACATCTTCAATTTCTACGTCCTGCTCTCGGTTCTTTTGCAATTTGCGTTGCACATCGCGACGTTGGTTTACATCACAAACCTGTCTCATTCGTATGAACAGTAAGTCAACCAGTGCCTTTTAAAATATGTGCTGCTCACGTCAACGTCAAGGATGGGTCCAATTGACCTTGAAGCGAAATTCGAGCCCAGTCTTCTTAACACTGCAATTTACCTGCTTGGTTTGTCTCAACAAGTATCGACATTCACCATCAACTTCCAGGTTTGTTGGCCGCATTTTTGTGATTAAGTATATAACACAGTCCTTTTCCTATTAGGGACGACCTTTTCGTGAAGGAATTCGCGAAAATCGTACGCTGTGGTGGGGGCTTGTCGCTGCTAGTGCTGTTGCTTTCTCCGGTGCAACCGACTTTATGCCCGAGTTGAATAGATGGCTTCAGATAGTTGAAATGAAGAACTCGGTCAGTCTTTTAACTCCGATTTGTGTTGTAAATAGATAACTAACGACCTTGTTAGTTCAAGCTCCAATTGACTGTGACCATGATCGTTGATTTTATAGGCTGTTGGATTATTGAGGTTGTCTGCAAGCACATTTTTGCTGACCTTGAACCTAAAGCAATGGTTACACGGGGGCGGGATCGTAGGGAGCGCCGTAGAGCAGGGGAAGAATCTAACCAGCAGCATGCAGAGATAAGTGAAAAGTTGAAGACACTTTAGGTTATTAGGGTATATTGTTCTAACTACGGTGTAATGGATGTGGGACTTGGCAATTTGTTAACCAGACAATTTTCTCAATGACTGTTTTCACTCAAAGTAGCTAAATCTATACTACTGCTCCCTCCACAAGCTGCCCTCGAGAGGAGTGTCACACAGGTCTGTAATCATGCCTTTATGCAAGCGGAGGCAAAGAGTGGCGATGGAGAGAAGCATACAGAGAGACATGTGCAATATGTGGAGGATGAGAGTGTCCAACGACGAAGGCTACAAGAACAGATGCAACAAATTTACTTATGAGTCAGGACCTGGGAAACTGCTCGACGTTCATCAGCTATGTTTACAAAAGCATGAGAAGAAAGAGACGAACCTTGTCCTCAAGCCTACCAGGACCTGCGGTAGAAGTCACTATGATTGTATCTTTTCTCAATTTCGGCCAGGAGCCACCATCCGGGAGTACAGTAGGTAACGTGAATAGTGGTCGAGTCGCCTTTATTCACTCCAGAGTGGAGTTGTCCGACGATGCGGGCCTCGCTGCCTACCACATACCAAACGAGGGAGCCCGAGTCTCCTCTGGCAGAGAAGGGTTCGATGGACTTGTTGTAGCCCGAGTTGTGGATGGCAAGCTCCCTGGACACGACGCCAAGGTCTTCTCGAGTGTAGGACTCCAGTCCGGCGTAGCGCCCGACAGTGAGACCGGTGGTGTTACCGTCCTTTCCAACGGTAAGACAACGCCTGCCCTTGGAGTCGACCTCGGCAGGGATTGAGAGAGTAAGGTTCGAAGCGCAGGCGGTGACGCGAAGCTTCCTGTCCTTGGGATACTGGAAAGGGGTCGTACGACCGCTAAACATGTCTCTCAGTTCAGTAGCAGAAAACTTGGATCCTGAATAAGTAGGGATTGGCTTCGTCACAGGAGAGAAATGCGAGAAAACTAAATCGAAACGCACCAAGATCGACAATGTTTCCTTCAAATCTATCCTTGAACTTGGTCTCCGCGGCTTCGAAGACACCCCAGTCAGCGGTGTATCGAGTATCGGCCACGTCGACCCTGACGGCTGGGGCATACACAATATGGCCGATGTTGCGGTGGAGCTCGATATTTGCCCAGTTGTTGGTTACCTCGGTATGGAATTCCTCGAGATCAGCGATGTCTTCACGCTTCTCCTGCAACATGTTCTTAAGCCGCTGCATCTTTCTCGCGCCCTTCTCGCTCTGGTCTCCAGTCGCTTGGTGTCTGACGAGGTCTTCGGCAGCAATTTCAGAGAGGTATCAGCAGTAGCCTTCACGATCTCGTCGGCAACGCGCTGGAACCGACGCCTACTACACACGCGTACATGATCCTTGTCTGCTCCCTCCTTGAGCACATAGTCGATGGTCGTCTCCTTACGAAGAACATGGCAGTTGGTGAGCGCATACACCTTGTCGCCAGGGTTGCCACTGTCATCCCCGGTAAGGTGGAAGAACAGGGTAGTGGTGCCCTCTGTATCGCACTTCTCCATGCC
>Ga0307507_10011063_pt1 | contig 11477 bp, 2 predicted proteins | sample 7_EM_MG_FD_207223 | JGI IMG/M metagenome (GOLD analysis project Ga0307507, IMG submission 207223) | Populus trichocarpa ectomycorrhiza microbial communities from riparian zone in the Pacific Northwest, United States - 7_EM | ecosystem: Host-associated > Plants > Roots > Unclassified | place...
AGGCGAGTCACCAATATTTTGCGACCGATAGTAAGCACCCTCCCCCCCGTATAACTCCACCAAAATAGCCCTAAATTATATTAATAAGGGCTTATTTTATAGCCCTAGAATAGAGCTATAAAATAGGCCTTTATTTATAAAATATAAACCTATATTAGTGGGGCTAGAGGGGGAATTCCAAGAAAATATTATGATACTTTGATCGATACGAGATATCATATCAATCGTAGATCGTCGATCGTATCGAGATAAGATTAGATTTTACCCAACCCTGGCTAACTGTTCTATTTTATTTTACCGCGCTAACTGTCTGCTTTTATTACTGTTTCTACTACCGCTACTATTACTGCTGTTACTACTGTTACTGCTGTTACTACTGCCGTTATTATTTCTGGTTTACTGTTCTAGTTACTAGTAGGAAGATCGGATCTTAGCTATGAATAACGGAAGGATATTATGGAATAGTTTTGCAAGGCTGTAAAGACGGCTGTAGAATTATGCTTTTAACTAGTACCGCTAGTAGGTGTAGTACACAGGCGATTAGGGCGGCTAGTGCGTGCATTTATGCTTTTGACTAGTGATGCTGGTGGGTATAGTACATAGGCAACTAGTACGGCTAATGGGTGTATTTATTCAGCACGTGTCTAATAGGTATCTTACTAGGAGAAAGAGGTTTCCTGTGTTCTTTTAGGGATATGCTTTCCTTTATCTATTCTGCTTTTGCTATACTTTCGTTTGGCTATTCTTCTATGGTATAGAACGTTAGGGGACAACGTTCCTGGTGGGGGAGGTATATAGTGGTGTAGATTGGACGTCGCCTACTGTCTTGGCATTTTCCTATATTTATAGAGCCTTCGGCTTCCATCCCTCTTATATATTACGACCCTACTAGTTCACGGAATACATTCTTTTCTTTCTTTATTACCGACAGAGAGATAGATAGATAGACTGACAGACAGACTGACTGATAGATAGATAGTACCGTGACTTTCCTATCTGAGAGACACCGTACCCTTCCACACTACTAGGATATTTAAGTATTCCTAGGCTTTACCAATTTCTATAGGCGCTTTATCTATAACTACTTAGACGTCACCTAACACCTATTTAACTATATTACTAAAGCTTCCTAAGACCCGGCCTAGAAGGTAAAAAGCTTAAAGGTGGGAAGGAAGAAAACCAAGAAGGGACTAACTAAATAGTATAAACTATAGATATGGCCTGGAAAGGTATAAGAAGCCTTTTAAGAACTATATACAAAGTTTATAGAAGCTCTATTATTATGGCATTTTAACCTAGATTAGCTACTAATAATGGTTACTAATGTATTGAATTTTGCCTTTGCTAGTATTCTACTGCAACCTAATAGGCATCTAGATGCTACCTAGCTCCACTAGAGACCGGTAGCATTCTATAGTAGAAAATTCCAGGGACCTAAAGTTAGATATTATACCCACAATAAAGAACTGCCGGCCATAGTTGACTGCTTTAAATAGTGGCGATACTACCTTGAGCACGCAAGCTATACCACTTATATACTCTTAGATTATTATAATCTACGCTATTTTATAACCATAAAGGAGCTTATACCTTAACAAGCTAGATAGGTAGAGGAGCTTACGCAATTTAACTTTAAGATTAAATATAAGCTAGGGGAAAATAACCCTGCTAATGGACTGTTACGACGGCTAGACTATGCTAAAGGCTTTAAAACGGGAGAAGGAAAACAGATAATAGATATCTTACTCCCTATATTATAGAATAAGCTCTAGGTATAGGATGCTTCAGTACCTATAGCTCTAAGCACTAAGTCTTAGATAGTATAACCCTTATCAGCTCCCACTGACGTTCTGGCTGGTACCTGGTCCGTGGCTAATAAGGGTCTAAAGATACCTAGATAGGACGTCCCTAATATAAGTTTAGAACCTGGTAATACACCACCCTTAATTGCTGAGCTATCCCCTTAAACTAAAAGCAAAGCTATAAAGCAATTGGAACTTAGAGTCTTGTAAAGACTAAAGGACTTTAACCTTGTAGCGGCCTTCCTAACGCACGCGTACTGAGAAGTTATAAGATCTATAGTACTATCTAGTCTTATACTTGGAGCAGTATAAGGCGAAATAGCTTTTACCTAAGAACTATCTAAAAGGTTAATGGATCTTATCCGTAAGGTGTAATGGAGGGACGCCTCCTATGCTATCTTTAATGCGGAAGTAGACTAGAAACGTGATGGAAAGGAAGCTACTAGGCGTTACTATTAGGAACTGGACCCGATGGGCCTATTACGTAGATATAATAAGGTTTGGGTGCCATAAGAAGCAAATCTATAACAGAAGATCCTTATAAGGAATTATAATAATCCTCTAGGCGGCCACTATGGGCTAAAGCTTAAGCAGGAAGTAAAGGAGTATATCAGCCACTGTGAGAAGTGTTAAGTATATAAAATCCAAAGGCACAAGCCATAGGGTTTACTTAAATTAGTTCCCCCCGCTAGTAAGCTATAGACTTTATTACGGATCTCCCGCCTTTAAAAGATAGGTAAGGATGAATATACGATTTGGTCCTGGTACTTATTAATAGGTTTTTAAAGTACGTCCAATACCTTCCCGTTAATAAGATAATTAATGTATAAGTACTTGCTAGCCTAATTAAGGAGATATACTTTCTTAAAGTAGATTAGCTATACTCTATTATTACTAATAGGGGCAGCGTCTTTATAAGCTAGTACTGGTCAGATCTATGCTTTTATTTAAAGATAGACCACTGCTATAGTATAGCTTTCTATCTGTAGACAGATGGGTAAATAGAATGCTGGAACTAGGAACTAGAGTCTTATCTGTGAAAATATTTAAACTACCAGCAAGATAATTAGTGTGAGCTACTTCTATATACAGAGTACGCTTATAACTTAAAGCAACATTTATTATATTAGTTTGCACTAATCCAGATTGCCTATAGCGTCTAACTATTAGGATTTGATGGTATACCCAACAATTACTGGCTAAGGCCGTATAATTAATTATAGGATCCTACTGAGAAGTCTAAGGACATCTACTGGAGAGTATAAAGATACCTTAAGGAATAGGAGGAGTAATGGAAGTATGTAAAATAGAGCCTGTAAGATGTGTAAGAGTAGTAGAGACTTTGGTACAATCGCAAATACCAGGACAAGCATTTTGGCGTAGGCGATAAGGTTCTATTATATTTAATGAATATTAAGACCCGTCGACTATTAAAGAAGCTTAATGTAAGATACCTAGGTCCCTTCTAAATTAAGAAACGAATTGGTAAGCTAGCCTACTATCTTCAGCTACCCCCATCCATGGCCTATATGTATTTAGTATTTTATGTAAATCTACTAGAGCTATGGCATAGACCACCACTAGAAAAGTACTTCCGTCTAGGCCCAATTAAACACCCTAAAGTGGTAGGCGAGCGGTATGAGGTTAAAGCTATACTACGCCATAAGTCTATTAAGAATAAGCTTTAATATAAAGTTAAATGGCTAGGCTGGCCACTAAGGACTCTATATGGGAACCAGAGGATTACCTTAATTATTATAAAGATATTCTAAAAGAATATTGGGACCAAGGTCCACAATCTGCAAATTGCAGAAAGCGCTCTAATACTATAGTATTATTACAACCTATAAAGAAAGCTTGTGGTAGGCCAAGAGAGGCCCTAAAGAGTAAATAGGTCAAATTGGACATAGAACGGATAAGCTCTGGAAACCATAAGGATTAATTAGGGCTACGGCCTAAGACAGGATAGGTCCTTAGCCTTTTTATATATATAGCATAGAATTAATAGGGTATTTTGCTAGAATTGCATTCCTATTTATTAGTCTATGTTAGGAATAGTGTTCCTATACCTTCCTAAATGCCTTATAAGGCCTTCCTAATTGCTACTATATATAAGAATCAATCCTAAATGCCTAAATTAAAAGCCACTATGCCTTATCCCCAGGTGCAGGATTAGTATCTATTAGCCTATTAAGTGATAGCTAACGGGAATAAGATCCAGATCCCTTGGTAGGAGTACGGGTAGGTATAAAAATAGGGGTAGGCCAATAAGGTGTAGATAGAGCAGAGATCCTTAAACGCTTAACACTAATATTAGGCCCAAACCAGTACTAACGAAGTTCTTAAGGTATAAGCTTGTAGTTAATAAAGATATACTTAAGCCTAGAATAAACAGAGATGATGGCTAGCTGGTAAAGACCAGGATATTAAAGAATTGTCGCTACTTAGGCCTAGGCTATATTAAAGCCTAAAGTTAGCAATGGAAACCTATTAAGAATAGGAAAGCTTACCTTAATATAACTACCGCTCTTAGTACGCATGTATTAATTATAAGGACTAAAGGTGTTAGACCTTATATAGTAGGTCTTATTATAAGCATCCAGAATCTTATTATTAGACTTCTGGTCTTTTAAGGATGTATATATAAAGTCATTTAGGCAGGACTAGTACTAGTTGTAGGTTAGCGGAGGTTGGGGTTCTATATATAGCGGCAGGGCCAAAATATGCTATAGAATTAGCTTAGAAGAGCAGTTAGTAGGAGAAAAAAGAGGCATATTAAATTAATAATAGAAAAAAAAGAAAATCTTAATAATATATTAAAGATATGTCTAAATTTGGACGAAGGTTAATAATGGGAAGTAAGGTGTTAAGGAAAAGGAGCAGCTTAGTAAGCAAGATATCTCTATACTTCACCTTCCAATACCCTTTCGGTGAATAGCCGCAACCTTGCCGATATAACTCTGTTATAATAGCGCAATTTAGAAGGAAGGAAACACGCGTATATACTATTTAGCTATTACTTCCTTATAAGAAAAACTAATTACGCGGCCGGGGAAGGTAATTAAGACGTCAATTACAGACGTATATAGGTTAAATTATACCTAAATGATACTATGGTATTAAAGAATAATATTATAGATGTTCTTAACAACCATATAATAGCTAGAGGCGCTATTGCAAAGTGTCCCTCCTATTTACTGGGTAGTAGAGCTACACTAAATATATAGCACAGGACCAATAAGAAAGGATTATAGATTAATATCTTAAAAGTTAAAGATAATGGTAAGCTAAGGCTCTGTATATTAAATTCTATACTAAAAGGTTCTATGGAACCATATTAGAAACACCAAATTACCTATAATACTCGCGATTGATTGCAGACTAGTATAAAGGCTTAAAAGTAGAATTGTATAAAAATCCTTAGGTTAGCCTAGGTAGTTACCAGCATGTTTCTAGTAGGCTTTTAATAGGTCTCCTGGTGTCACGAAATTCGTATAGAGGGGTTTATTGATGCAATGGGTTGATGGATTGATAATGTTGTGCTGATTAGCCCCTTGGGCTCTAAGCTTAGATGAAGAGATTTACAATGCACATACTCCGTGCACGTGACTCGTGCACTTGACCCACGCCTTTAGAGAATATAGATTATCTAACACACCCCCTTAGCTTTAAGCTCTTTAAGGTTAAAGCTAGCCACCTTCTTGTGTCCATTAATAAGTCAATTGGACCGTAATCTTATCTGAATCCTTCCGTCTTGCTCTAATACTGTTCCTTAGGTCCTCTAGTTACTTCTCTTTATTTAGCCGCTTCTTAATATCCACCATTCCAATTATATTAACAAAGCTTTAAAACCTCTACTTGGGCAGGGCCTTTGTAAGTCCATCAGCAATTATCTTCTTTATTGCTGTCTATTGAAATCGTACTCGTCTTATTACGTATTCCTAATGTAGCCAGTGTTAATAGATGTTAACATGTCAGAGCTTCATAATCAGCTTTGCCATATCTTCTATAATTAGTTAAAGTGTCTAGGTGTTGTTACATTTAATAATTAAGGGCTTGTTTAGTTATAACATTATTGCTTTAAACAACCTGCTGATAAAGATAGCTTCCTTTGCTGTCTGTAATAGGGCTAATAACTTGGCTTCTGTGCTTGACGTTATAACTATACCCTACTTGTTTGCTCTCTAGGCGATTGGCCCCCTAAATAGCTTTATAATATATCCTTATAAGCTCTTTCTATTAATGGAGTTGTCCGCAAATAATACATCGCTGGCATAGATAAATGATTGCGCTTTACCTCTACCGTCTCTTCCGTCGTCTCGTCCTTTGTCGCGTATTCCTTTATCTCTCCCTCTACCGTTTGTTCCTTCCTTATCTTCTTTATAGCAGATTACTCTGCTTCTCGTGCTATATAGGTATTGGATAACTCTGTCTGCCGCTCAATAATACTCTTGGCTTAGGTCCTAATTAAACCTTGCCAGCCTTAATACTGCAAAAGCAATATCCAGACGCGTTGTAGTGGCTGCATAGAGTACTAAACCCAATTTTCTCTAATATAGCATCGTAGAGGCTAGTAGGGATATAGGACGGACTAATAGGTCTATATTGGGGGACGGACGCGTTAAACAGATTAATCGGTGATTAGTAGGGAGGAGTTCTGATTCTGCCATTAGAGTATCTGGAAGACGCCCTTTGAGATCTATCTTATACTAGTTAGCTATCTTCTCAATATAGGCTTCCTAGGATAGCCATAGGAGCCTCTGGCTATAATTACGTAGCATATAGATTCCTAGGAACCATTTTAGCTCGCTAAGGGTACTTATCTAGTATTCCTTGCTTAGCTCCTTAATTACTTCTTAAGCTTTCTTCTCGTCTGTCTTTTAGTAGCAGAAGACAATATTATTAATATAGAAGAAGACAACTATTCCACCTTTTAGCATAACATATAGCTTCTAGGGTACCTCTTTAAAACCCAATTCTGTTAGTAAGCTTATGAGATTCTTCTACCATAACAGTGGTGATCGTCGTAGTCCGTATAGGGCTTTTCTTAAGCGCAGTACTTTGTCTTTCTTTCCGTTATTAAATCCTGGCGGTAGCTTTATATAGACAACTTCGTCGAGATCGCAATAGACAAACGCATTGACTGTATCTATCTGTGTTATCTCCAGGTCGAATTTTACGGTAATCGCCATAAGGGTTCAGAAGGTCGTACTGGCTAATATAGTAGCTCTTATAGGTAGGTCTCCTAGAGCTTATTAATTTCTGTATATAACTAAGCGTGCCTTGCATTTTTAGAGGAATCCGTGCTTGTTTGTCTTGTAGACAAATATCTACATTAAGCTAAAGATCTGCTGTCCCTTTGTGTACTTCTTGTCTATTTCCTAAAATAACCTTATTTAATAATGAGATTGGAGATAGGCTCGTTAAGCCTCTTGGAACTGATCTCAAAGAGGATGCGTATTAAGGTCCTTAATTAACTAAGGTAGCGGAGGTAAGTTCTTCCTATATAATCTAACATTACGTATTCTGCCTGATTTTAGCTTGCTGTTGTTAAGTTAACTATTAAGGTTAAACTTCCTTCCTGCTACGAAGGCGCCATAATAGGCTAAAGTAATCCTTTTAGTAACAAAGTCTTTAAGCCTATTATTACCGGCTTCCTTAAACAAGTCTTTAACTAAGTTGTTGAACACCCCCTAAGTATAAAACCCATCTCCTACTCAGTTAATAGTGTCCTGATCAGTATCTGACTTTATAGGATACTTAACGTAAAAGGTATATAAAGATTCTTCATCTTCTTCTATTAGAGGTGGCGTATAATACGCGTCTTTAAGAGCTCTTGCAAGCTTAAGATCTGCTAACTCATTAAAGGTTTAAACTGGCTTATTAACATCATCGTCTTCCTCTTAAATTGACGGTTTAAATACTTTGTTATTATCTTTCAGAAGAACCTCATTCTTAGTTAAGGTCTTAGGGAGTTAAATCTTCTTAATCAGCGTATCTAATTTGGCGTGTAGATCCTTTAAGATATCCGTTTACTTGCCGTTAAAGAACGTCTTTTCGTTAAAGATAACATCCCTAGTAGAGATGATAATACCTTTATGCGGGATCCAGATCCTGTAGATATTGGTAGAGTTATAGCCAACGAGGTAGCTAATATAGGCTCGCAGATCTAGCTTGCTTAGTCTTTTCTTCTTTAGCTAGGCATCCAACGTTATTACGTACACCCTACAGCCATAGGCTTTTAGGTGCGCTAATTATGGTTTTCTTAATCTCCTATTTGCTAGGTAGGTATAGAACCTTTTATATGGCGATTTCCATCCATTGCTTTCCCGTGGCGTTTAATCTCAAAGGTAGACTATACAGTTAACTATCTCATTCTATAGGTTATATGGTAGATTGGCAGCAATTCTCATTGCATGTCCTTTCTTAATGATTACACCCCCTGAGCGTTCAGCGGTACCGTTCTGTGCTTAGGTATATGGCGCTAAAGGCTTAAAGGTAATCCCTTGGGTCTATAGCTATTTAAGGGTTCTCCTTCTCCCTAGCTCGTTGTCTAACCTAATAGTATTAACCTTGAGGTTATACCTCAGACGAATCCATTAGATAAAATCTTTAAGTACTCATAATGTCTCCTTCTCCTTACCATACGTTATTATAAAATATGGGAAGGTTCTTCCTAAGAAAGTGTTATAGATAAATATAACTCGTACAAATCCAGCATGCGCTTCCTTAAGGTCAGTCTAGTCAATATGGAGGTTAAGAAAGGGTTTATCAATTTTCTATTCCAAGAACCTTCTTAAGACCTAACGCTTAATTTTAGCGAGACTGTAATATTAACATTCCGTTGTCTTTGGGCCTTAAAGCTTAACTCCTAAGGCGTTAAGACCTAAATAATAAAGGCTTATAGGTCCTGGATAACCTAGACGTAAATGCTACAGACGTGCATCTCCTTTTAAATCTGGACGAGCGTCTCTTAATAATGCTCTGCGCTTCTATTAGCGTAGTAGTCGGCTTATATTAAACGCTGATAGACTTCCTAGTCGGACGTATTTAATAGTCTATTATCTATAACGTTCTTCCATTTAATATAGGATTATGTCGTTCTTTTAAACTAGAAGATTATTCTCTCCTTTATTGTCCTAGTAGTACCCTTGTTTTCGAAGTAGACGGAACGACACTAGATTCGTATTAAAGTCCGTACAAAAGGCAACGTCCTTGAGACGTAGGATTCCCTTGCTCTTGTCTAGTTTTGTGACTTGGATAGTGACATCGCCGTAACCTAGTATAGGCACTTCTAAGCTGCCTGCGATAATATATTCGTATCTTAGAGCTTTCCTGAAATTGTAGAAACAAGAGAGGTTATTAAAGATATAGAGAGTGGTTCCTAAGTCAAGAATAGTTAATAGCTTTAGTGGATAGAGTTAACCGGTGTAATATAATTCTAGGAATATCGCATTAGCTTCTCCTTTAATCTTCCTAACTATCTCCTAACTTTCGACCTGTCGTTATCAAGCTTTATCAATATTTGATTCCTTAAGCTTAAGTTATTCTACTTGGGCAGCTAGATCCTTGTTATGTTCTACCTTTTTACATACCTTTTTTATGCGTGTACCCTTAGCATTAAATCCCTTAGGCCTCTTGCACTCAAATAGATACTAACAGTTAGGAAGGGTATATCCCCTTATATCGCATACCAGGCATTTTAGGTTCTTCGACTTCTTGGAAGACGTCTCTTCAGTTAAATTTATCCCTGCCCTTTTTCGACTGCAAGATAAGCTGTTCCCTCTTCCCTTTTGGACTTTAGTAGTAATAGAGATATCCTCTTCGGACTCTCCTGCGAAGTCTACGTTGAATGCACTCCCTCTAGTAGTTGAGGATGGTACGACCTTTAAAAGGTTTGTGAATGCTTCCCGTAGCTCTATTGCTACTTTACGGTATTCTAATAAGTAAGCCTTTTTGGTATCATTTACCTATTTAGTGTATATAATAAAATAGGTTTTGCTTGTAGGTCATATTGCATTTACAAGGTCCATTAGCCAAATCCCATTAGTTATCTGCGGAAGACCGTGCTTCTCTGCTATCTTTATCACATGCTCCTATCTATCAAGCCACTGGGTAATTTTTGCCTGCTTAAGTCCCTTAAATGATTCTGTGTACTGTAGTTGTACCTTCCTTATCATAAAGTTCTTTAAGGGCTCAGTGTCTTCTTTCAACTGAATTAGCCATTCCTTAACTGTAAGGAAAGGGTCGAGCAGTAGCTTCTTCTGGATTAATACTGTGGACATAATCTGGGTGCATATCTGTTGTAGATGCTCTTCCTGTTTTAGGAAGTACTTTATGTCCTAGTCATAGTATCGTCTACTATTCTTGTACGCTCTCTGTTAGTTCGTCGAAAGCTGTGCATATAAGGTTACATTCTCATTAAAATCTGTGACTTTTAGAAGAGGTAGTTTTTCAAGTAGACCTTCTTAAGGTGCTTCTATAGCTAGGTCAACGTGGGCCTAAATTTGCTAATCCACAAGGGCTTATAGTTGCTAGATCCATTACTCCCAGTCTTCTAGTTTATTAAGGATAATTGTGGTTAACAAACTCAATATTAATGGAGTCATTTTGACTGATAGGCAAAGGAGGATTTAAGATGGTATTTTTGTTGTCAGGATCGTCCTTGTTATCAGGGTCGTCCTATAACAATTAAGGTAGGATTTCTATCAGAGTCTGCGTCCTAACGATGAGGTGTTAGAGTCTGACAATAAGGTAGAATTTCTTCAAACAATTAAGTAATAGCTAAATAGCTTCTTGAGTCGGCGGACCAGGCTCATAACTATCACAAAATTCGTATAGAGGGGTTCATTAATGCAATGGGTTAATGGATTAATAATGTTGTGCTGATCAGCCCCTTGGGCTCTAAGCTCAGATAAAGAGATTTACAATGCACGTGCTCCGTGCACATAACTCGTGCACTTGACCCACGCCTTTAGAGAATACAGATTATCTAACACCTGGCAATCCTTACATCTTTCCTCCAGCTATATTTTTTCCTTATTAAGGTTTTTAGAAGTTTAAAGTAGGGGTTAGATAGATAGATAATATACAGCGGCATACCAATATCTCCCTAATATCTCTCTGAACCCCTTTTAGGATAAGCCCTTATAATCTCCCTACTATAAGGTAATGGCGATTAGGGGCTAACTGTAAGAAGGGGGGGGGCAATATAAGGGATATTATTGCGGACACCTTAGGTTGCCCTTAGGACAACCTCTGGACGCCCTTTAAATAGTCGCCGGTCACGTGCCAGAGGCACGTGCCCGTAGTATATAGTCTCCACGATCCCTAAGGCCTCACCTCCTTAAGGATTTGTCTCTTTTACCAATCTATCCTATTCTATAATCGTGTCCTTATAGCCCCCTATCTACAAAGTCCCTTTATAGATTAACTCTAATTATATTCTGAGATTTACTATAAAGAAAGGAACTATCTAGGTAGGGACTATAGTCCTTTAAATACATATCTATACTCCTAAGAAAGTCATTGCTCTATCTGCTCTATCTGCTCTATCTACTTTATTACAGATTATATAAATTATATAGATTATACAGATTATATAAATTATATAGATTATACAGATTATATAAATTATATAGATTATACAGATTATATAAATTATATAGATTATAC
>Ga0307507_10011064_pt1 | contig 11477 bp, 12 predicted proteins | sample 7_EM_MG_FD_207223 | JGI IMG/M metagenome (GOLD analysis project Ga0307507, IMG submission 207223) | Populus trichocarpa ectomycorrhiza microbial communities from riparian zone in the Pacific Northwest, United States - 7_EM | ecosystem: Host-associated > Plants > Roots > Unclassified | place...
ATTATCTAAGATTTAGCTATTTATGTTTGAAAACATATGTTTTTTTTTTTTTATGTTTTAAAAATATTTTTGAAAAAAATTGAAATTTTTTTATTTTTTTATTTTTTTCAAATTAATATTTTTTTAGTGTTTTTAGGTTATTTTGATGCGCTGATATCAAAAATAATTTTTAAAAAACAAAAAAAATCATTTTGATACATTTTTAAGTGAAAAGCATTTTAAAAAACAACCATAACCACACTCCCAAATAGACTTATCTCGATTCTTTTTTATTTTAGAATCAAAATCAAACTTCATTAAGAAATCAAATTCCGAACATTATAGGACACCAAATCATATATTTTGGTTATGTTTGGTATGACTTTTTACAAATTAATTTAAGTTTTTTTGACATTTGATTCCAAGAAAAGTTTATAAGTATATTTGGTTAGAAATAAATTGACTTAAAATCAAAATTTTATTACAATTTTGAGTAGAATTTTGATTTAATCAAAAGTTAAAAATTTTAACTTAAAAATTATAATTTATACAATATTCATTCTTTAAAAAAAGTTAATTTAAGTCATTTTTACTTAACATATTTGTACTTAAAATCGTTCAAACTCATTTTTATCACAAGTTATTTATTATAACAACATTTGAATTATAATATTTTGATTTTTCATGACCATTGTTTTACTAAGCATTTTTTTTCCTGTAAACCTCCATTATCTTGGGTTTTATGTGAGAATTCAAAATTTTGGAGTACATTTGATATTAATAAAAATCAATAACAAGTACGGACTAAATAATTAAAAGAAACCTAGAAGAGAAGACAAACAAAATAGGGTATGCCATTTCACTATTGAGCCCATTAAAACAGAAAACCAAGCCTTTGAATATGGGCTTCCAGTTTAACTTTTTTCCGGGCCTATAAAACACTGGGCAACGGCAACAAGCTTTCTCTTTTCCTTCTTCTTCTTCACATCGCCTCTTCCCATTTAAGCTAAGATTGAAATCAAAATCGAAATTAGGGTTTTTGATTTCTCAAAGTTTAAGCTACAATGTCTTACAACGATACAGGAATCGATGAGAATGACGAAGATTACACTTCTCAGACTGATCGTGTCTCCCGTCACAAGGTACCGCATTTCTTCTTTGTTTCTCTACAAATTTTTAGACTTTAACATCACTAGAAGTACACTCCTCTTTCCATATAAAGTTTATGCCCTTTTTTCATGTTAGACGTACAGTTCTCGGGAATCTGAACATGATAGGTCAAGGACTCGAGGCAGGGGAAAAGATCATGACCGCTATCGTGGCGGGTATAAAGATGGAAGTGTGAGGAATGATGGAAGAAGAGATAAATTCGGTGATTTTGACCGTCATGAAAGGAGTAGCCGTGGTCGTAATTATCATAGGTTATAGTTTTCTCATTTATTTATTTATTTATTTTATGCTATTGAAGTTCTTTACCGTGGTGTTTTATGGTTTTTGGATATGTTTTATTGATTTTCGAGCTTCTCTAATGTGAATTTACTTTTAGTTATCCATTTTAGATATGGTTGTTAGTGCTGGGGAGTGGGAATGATATTGTGATTATGAAAATTACTGTTCTTTTTGTAGGCACCGTGATTATGATGGTGATAGAGGAAGAAGGAATGGAAACAGATCAAGTTCTTATTCCCAGGGTAGATTTCAGAATCGATCTAGGTCACGCTCTCGTTCGCGATCTCCTTCGAAAAGGTATTGATCTTTTAATGTTAGTGTGCAAAATTTTATATATGGTTTTTTTTTTTTTTTTGTGTGTGATTGAACCTTGTAATGAAATGTAGCAGATAGATTGCCTGCTTGTAGACTGGTTAGCTAGTCCTTCGACTTATTTTCAATAACTCTAGGCAAGTGGGGACAATCTTGGCATCTTAGGACAATAATTATCCAAGTTTGTAAACCCGCTATGAGTTTGTCATTGTCCAGTATAATCGAAGTTTCTCATGGCACTGACTATTAGAGAAACATAACTGCAATTTGTGTTGCTGTTGGGGTTAGAATTGCACTTGGTTCAACTTCACATAGCAAACCATTACAATTTTATTATGATTACCATTCTAATCTGCTTCTACCAGATGAATTTCCACGCGCACTACTACTGATTATCATAATCTTATTAATTTATTGTTATTTCTTTTCCTTTCTCTCCTGTTCCTCTGAGTAATTACCTTTTCTTGATTATCTTACGTTTCTTGTATTGAAAATTAATCTAATTTCTTTGAAATGTCAAAATTTAAATAATATTTCTTAAAGATTATATTGTTTCATCATGACCTTCTTAAGATTAATTTTGTTGACAGCAAGCGGAAAAGTGGTTTTGACATGGCTCCATCTGAGGTGGGCATGCTTCCTGGTGCTGCTGTGGCAGGTTTGGATCTAGTCTCTGCCTTATATATACATAGGTTCTACCAATCTAGTACAGTAGTTTCTTATAGGATAGCATTTTCAGTCTGCTATTGACGCCACCTTCTAGTAAACTTATAAATTTTATTTTGAAAGACACTTATTTCCTTTCCTTTTAGTTTTTATCTATTGTTTACTACTGAAACTGAGAAGCATCGTTCTGTTTTTTGGTTGTTGTCTGTTGTTTGTTTGTGTTTGTGTTTATCATTTGGGTAAGAAGGCAATGTTGGGCTACATGTCCCACCGTCCTACCCATCGGAGGGACCACTGTAGATTTAATGTTCAACGGAGAAACAATGCATCAATTAGCTGGATCTTGTTCGTCCTCAACTGAAAAGAGTGCCATTTGGTAGACTTACAAATATTTCCCTAGCATCTCCAGTGATGGAATTCATTTCTTTATTATTTGAGTCGTATACTTTAGGTATGGAATAGGCTTCTTTATCTAGCTTTATGACGAGGTTGATAGTTCTGAGCTTCCATACATCTAATGTTATTAAATTTATCAGCAGGATATTTTTTTGATCAATATATATGTAGTTAGCATATGTCTTCCTTTTTTAGCTCCATGACTCACTCCTCTATAATTATATGTTCCTTTTAGTTAATGATGCTGGACAACTGCCAAGTCTTCCTCAAACAATGCCAGGAGTGGTACAGAACGCTTTACAATTTGGAACAACACAGGTGCACCTTTTCTTTCAGAATATATAAATGTCAAATTTCTTGCATTTTTTTTATAGATGTATATGTTTTGTGCACGCGTGCATATAATTTCTCTTATTTCGTGTTACAGTTTGGAGTTTTTCCATTAATGCCTGCCCAGGCCATGACCCAGCAGGTGGATATACGATGATGCTTATTCATATTGCCTGTAAAAAGTATGTATCTATGGATTCACCATGATCTTATTCTCTGTGTTTCTGTCTTTCAGGCAACAAGGCATGCACGGCGTGTTTATGTTGGTGGTCTCCCTCCCCTGGCTAATGAACAGGTTCAACCTCAGTTTTTGGTTTCCTGCTTGTGTGATTACATACTTTTATAAAAAAATTATCATGGACTCTAAAATTTTTGAAAAAAAAAATTGACTGTTAACATTCTTCAACATTTTAAAACTTGTAATTTAGCATTGCAAAATGCTTTTATAAGTACATGAATTGTGTTTCTTCACGTTGTCTTTTTCACACCATCTTTGTTTCCTATGTGAAACTGCAATTTTTTTATTACTGCTTTTGGAATTTTTATGGTATAATATTGTGAGTGCATTCTAGGAGTTATCACTCTTGATATTTGATTTTAAAAATCTAGTAAAGATTAGGAATTCTAAGATGAATGCTATAAAAGGCCTTTGTAGCATTCAAAGTACTATTTATCTTCCAAGCAGTATTATTTTGTTACAATTTAGTTTAATAAGTGGATCTTTGAAGACCTTTTCTTTTATTAGCTCTATGTCACATGAGTTCTTTCAGAAATTTTTGTAGATGCAGCTACCTGTCAGGGTCTAACTTGCTAACTGTTATGTATTGAGGGGATACAATATTATATTTTATTAAGGTTGTCCATTCATGATGTTCTATGACTGGCTACAGTCAAGGTATTGGATTTATCACTTTGAATCTTTTGAACATCTCCTTTCTTGCATCTTACCAATATTTAGGGAGATTTCCTTGCAATATTGGAACATTATATGGTTTCTTATGTTTTGAAACAGACAATTGCAGCATTCTTTAGCCATATTATGGCTTCCATTGGAGGAAATGCAGCTGGTCCAGGTAGTTCATCTTGTTAATGTCCTTACCAGAGTTCTTCTGTACGTATTTCAAACATTTTATTTAATTGTGGTGCAAAATCTAATCTTTTCTCTTGCAGGTGATGCAGTGGTGAATGTATACATAAATCACGAGAAGAAATTTGCGTTCGTGGAGATGAGAACTGTTGAAGAAGCAAGCAATGCAATGGCTTTAGATGGAATTATTTTTGAGGCAAAAATTATTTTTCATTATTTCTTGTCACATTTAGCAAAGGAGTAAAACGTGATATTTTGGATTATTATGTAAATTTTTCCTCTAACTACCAGAGTATAGAATATTAAATGGCAAATGGTAGTTTGATGGATAAGACTCGTTAGCATATGGATGTAGATTATATGTATATTAGTTTTCTAAAACCCATGCTTGCCAAGCCTTTTCTTGTTGACTGTCATTAACTTCTGTTACATGGGAGACTTTGGGCTTCAGCTAGCTGTAGTAATAGCGGGAGATGGTTAGTAGGTCGTAACTTATTAACTTATTCATCAGGAAAATGTAGATGTATAGTGGCTTTCTTTTTCAATTCCACCTGGGAGGGAAACTAAAACAGCCGAGAGCGGGGGATTTGGTGACATTTCTGATTGGCTGTCTGAAGAGGTTTGATTAAAAAGAAGAATCTACTTCAACCGATATGCCTCTTTGTGCATCCTTTGTCAACAATTAATTATTCATAAACCTGGTGTGATATTTGACAAGAATGAACTATTTACTGCTTTTGGTGGTTTTTTTATCGTCATGCTGTGGGGCTTTAATTTTAAGATGTTTATGGCAAGAGTTGGGTAAAAAGATTTCTATATGCTTTAATATTTTTTGCATTCATTTTCATGGATGTGGATCTCATAAAGTGCATTTAAATTGGCACATGCTCTGTGTTGGTACTACTTATTTGCTTGACATGCATATTTGGTATCTCTAGGGGGTTGCTGTGAGAGTTCGGAGGCCTACTGACTACAATCCGTCATTGGCTGCGACTCTGGGTCCTAGTCAACCAAGTCCTCTCCTTAACTTAGCTGCTGTTGGTCTCGTACCAGGGTAAGCAAGTGCTTCCATTTTTTTTTATTTGAAGATTGGTTAAGCATCTCTTTCCATTATTCTGGCATTAATGATTATTTAATTTCAGTTGGAGTTTGTCTTACTAATTGTGTTTTTGTTATTGTTGATATAAGACACTACTGTCTGTCCATTTGCATCAGCAGAGATGGATTTTACATTCAGTTGAAGGATCTTCCTTGATTTGTGGTTTGCTTATTCATAATCTGATTTTCAGTACAATTAGCGGAGCGGAAGGACCTGATCGTGTCTTTGTTGGTGGATTGCCATATTACTTTACTGAGATACAGATTAGAGAGTTGCTAGAATCTTTTGGGTATGAAGCTCTACCAAACTTGTCATTCATTAACAATTTTCTTGCCACAGTCGTTTTCTTTGTGTTTTTGGCTCCTCGTATTCATTAATCTAATTTTAAGTAGTTTGGATGCAATTTAGATGTTTTAACTGTTGCAATGGTATGCTCTTGATCTACACAGACCTCTCCGTGGTTTTGACCTTGTGAAGGACAGAGACACTGGGAACTCAAAAGGATATGGTTTCTGTGTCTATCAGGTGAGTGATTTGAAACATTATAATCATTTGTTATGTGTCTCAACAGCTAAACATATTATTTTTTGATCTTAAAAGTATATGGGCTGCTGAAATTCAACATAAGCTTTTCGCGTCTTAGGTTGGATTTAGAATTGACTGTTAAAAACCTGCTTTTCAAGCTTGCTTTAGATCAAATGTATAGTTATGAGTGTGTAATTTTGGGGTGTCCTTTTTTTATCTCTAAATGGTGAGTAATGTGCAAGTACTTCAGGATCCTGCGGTGACTGATATTGCATGTGCTGCTCTAAATGGCTTGAAAATGGGAGATAAAACTCTAACTGTCCGTCGTGCTACTGAAAGGTTAGTCTTTTTAATCTAATGAGCCTGGATTTGGCTGGAATTTATATTATCATTCCTCCCGCATGCATCAAAATGGTACACTCCCTTTTTATGCTACCTTACATATACTTTTACTGCCATGCTTTTATATGGTAGCCTTGCTAGTTTTCGCAAATTTTCTTTTTGTAAAGTTTCTTAGCCCCAATTTTTTTTTCTAAAATTGGCACTGGTGGAAATCATGCCTGTAGATGACACAAGTTTCATTCAAAACTTATTCTTTCTCTTTAGCTTTCTGGAAGCTCAGTCTTCTTATAGTGTTGCTGATTTCCACGTACTTCAACAGTATGATAAATTCTAGATTTGGGACTTCTAGTTTCCAAATTCACAAGTGACATGAGATTCATTAATGTTGAAATTATGGACTGGGAACAGAAATGTGCCTGCATGCTTACACACAAGTGTGCGAGTTTATACAAGTACAAATATTGAAATTCATGCTTTAACAGAGAGAACAAGAGGTGTTTCATGTTTTTCTGCCTTCACATCGCTCTTCAATGAATTAGTTGGAGATTGATTGGTGTTTGGAGTGTGGCCCAGTGAATATATTTTGGTGTTTAGTGGGTTGTGTGAAACATAAAACAGTCTAGGAATTATTCTCTTTCTTTCAGTGATAGAAACAATCCTCTTACAATTATTCAGATAAATTTGATTAGTTTCAAGGCGGTATGAGATTATTGTTTCTCTATCAGTAATAGCAATTATATTTTTATTTGGCCTTTATATTTATATTTTCAGTGAAAAAGCAAGAAATTATTGCTTTCCTTGGCCTTGATTTTGTCCTCACCTTTCTAAGCTTTATTTAATCCCCTATAATACACCAGAGGCAAAATAAGTCACTGAAGATAAAATGAAGCTCAAGGACGATCCAGACATGACTGCAACATGAGATATGCATAAATTAGCAGATCCATAATATATATACATGGTATTTGGATCCAGATACAGTTGAATGGTTGAAGACTCGTTTTGAGACCCTATGAAAAAAACTAACCCTCCCTGAGGTGTCATTGCTCTTTTTTGCTATCCATTCAATCTTACTACCGTTACAAACCTAATTGGTAGGATTGTGTGGACCTATGGAGGGCCCAAAGTTGATGATGTAGCTGACTGTTGCCTGTGCATTGCATCTGTTGTCTAAGGCTATACGTAAAGGGTGAACCTTTTGACTAGCCCCTCTAATTCATGAAGTTCGCTGGTTATAAGTGAATATCGTGTCCCACTAAATGACTGAGACAAAAGACATGTACATGCGTGTGTTGGGAGAGGTGGGGATGTGGGGGTAAGGGGCTTGACATTAATTAAGCCGTGGACTTTTTTATTTAAGTTGAAGTTTTTACATTTTGAAAATCCATATGTTGAGGTCAGTTAAACCAGACTGATTGTGATTTGTGGATGTAAGTTGAAGAAGGCAATAAATCGATGCATTTCTGTCAATCAAATTCCTTCCCATTCTTTGTTGTTTCACATGTTTTGTGGGTGATGTGAAAAGTAGCCACAATCAAGAATGAAATGAAAGAATGTGTTGTATTCGTTAAACTTAAGAAGAACAAAAATAAAGCATGGAGGGACTTGTAAAATTTGTTTTAGAAAAACTTTATTTTCTTGCGCCTAAATGCTGTTTGTTCCACAGACCTTAAGCTATGAGTTTGTTCCACAGACCTTAAGCTATGAGAATGTGCGTGTGTGGCTTCAGATGATACTTTTACATTAGTGTTTGAATTCATGACTTTGCACACTTTAGTTGATGCATGTTGCCTGAAACAGTGGTGGGCAGTCCAAGTCAGAACAGGAAAATATATTGGCTCAAGCTCAACAGCATATAGCTATCCAGGTAAAAGAATACGTCTTTTGTTATATTTTTTCAGTTACTTTTAAATCTATGGTATAGGCTCACATATGGTTTTTGCTTGCAGAAAATGGCCTTGCAAGCTGGTGTTATGAATCTTCCTGGAGTAGGGATACCGTTGGCAGAATCTGCATACACTCCATCTAAAGTTTTATGCTTGACTGAGGTGCCATACAGCCTTTTTCTAGTTCATGGTTTTATTTTCTGCTTTGCTGCTATTACCACTATCACTACCTGCTATTTAAAGAATGGGGAGAATGAGAGGAAATAATGAGAGTTCCAAAATGCTTAGAAGCTTGTTTTGTGAGCACTCTGATGATTTTCCTCTACTTGTCCCTGTTCCTACATCCCCAAATGAAGTATGCCATGATATTCCAAATGTTTATTCTAATATATAATCATTGCATATTGCAACTGTGAGCTTAGATCACCCATCTGTTTTTGCGTACGGTTTTGTTTCACGATCAGTTTTTTTATCTTTTGTTTAATGGATTTATGCTGATTGAATGATTGATAAATCTAATTCTCTTCTATCCCCTTTCTGATAAAGGCTATTACCATGGAAGTACTAGCAGATGATGAAGAGTATGAAGAAATATTAGAAGATATGCGGGAAGAATGTTGTAAATTTGGTATGTTCATAAAGATATAATTATATTCTACCTCCTTGTTCTTTCTTTTTGCCTGTGGGGTGTGCATGAGTGTACCCATGCATGGCTGCGTGTTTGTATGGTATGCACAAGCACTTGCACATTCATGCAAGTACATCTCTGTGCATCTGTGCCCACACAGTTGTTACATGTGCATCACTATTTATTCTTTTCTACATTGAAAATATAACCTAGAACTATTTGTAAGATGCAAATTCTTAATCTGTTGTTGTTTTTCATTGCATTCTTTTGGATAAAAAATTTCTTTGGTGACAGACTATATGTAGCTTTACAGGGATCTTGTCATGGAAAGTGCTGTTCTCCTTGTTTCTAATATGTAGCTCTTTGGTACATGCAGTTTATTACTGCTTATAATATTTGCTTGGTTGTGTGATTAGGAACCTTGATCAATGTTGTTATTCCTCGCCCAAGTCAGAATGAAGAGAAAATGCCTGGCGCTGGAAAGGTATGTGGTTTCCTTGTGCTGCACCTGTTTTTAACCTGTGTATTTATTGCTGAGCTCTGTCTCACTTTTTCCTGATACTTCTGAAAGTATCTGCATTCATTCCTCCAAATTTGTACTTGCTGCCTAGTTTGAAAACAAAGGGAACTATCGCATGTAGATAGTAATATCAGAGAATCTGAGATTATGGTGCAGCTTGTAGTAATAGATATTTTGTAGTAATAGCACCTTGCACTCTTATTTCTTGCAGGTGTTCTTGGAGTATTCTGATACCATTAGTTGTGCAAACGCAAGAAATGCACTAAATGGGAGGAAATTTGGAGGAAATACTGTGAATGCGTTTTATTATCCAGAAGAGAAGTATTCTAATGGAGATTATGGTGCATAAGAAACTTAGGAACACGATTCCCTTTCTCAAGTTCTGTATCACAGTTTATATTATATTATCGAATCATTTATTGTCAACTGTTAGCAGCTACTTCCTGCGCAGATATCTCAGGTATGTAAATATAATTTTGTGTCGACTGTCAGCAACAAAAAGCATAATCTGTTAGTTAAGGTGGCTTGTTCCTTGTTCATTCTCTTTCATACCTCGTGCTCCATTGTTTCGAGCAACTTGTGGATTAATAGGTACTGTAAGGCAACCTGCATTTCTCTTTCCTGATGAGCAAGTATTTATGCTAATTTTGGTGTTGGACCTCCAAAAGTAGATACTGGCAGTGGTTGTTTAAGGGGTTGGTTGAGCAGTGGGAACTTCTGTTTATTGCTGAAACGCAATATTGTTAAAAGACTTTTTACCTTGCAATTTTTAAGATTCCAAGCAATAGTGTTTTGTATGTTAAGAAATCTCAAATTATGAAGAAGTGAGAAATGGTGTTTGCTATGTGTGATCGCATTTCTGGACATGTCTTGTCTATAACAGCAGCTCACATTAGCTAATGTGTAAATGTCATTGGTTCTGAGTAGTTTTATAATTCTTTTGCACTTTCGATCTGATCTCATCTCATCATCAACAGGTTTTTCATTTGTTTCTTTTGAGGATAGAATTGTTTTCGGAAGCCAGAAATTATAGTTTTTGTCAAGGAGGGTGATGCTATTGATAGATAAAAATAGAATTTCTCATTTAATTTTAATGAGAGAGCTTAAGGTTATGGCTGACATGATTTATAGAAGTCTTTTGATTTTGAGTTGTATTTCTTTTTTCATATGAAAAATAAGTCAAGTTAGAGATATGTTTGGTAAAATTAATTTAAAATAATTTTTTTTTTTTTTTGAAGAATGGAGGTAGCTTAAATGAGAACTTACAAGTTAAAAACAATGAACTTCTTATGAAAGTACAATTTTGATCTAAGTTTATAATAAATGTTTGATTTAAGTCAAGGATTGTTTCTACTTAAATATATTCATGACTTTTCTTTGTTTCAAATGTTAAAATCTAACTAAAATAAAAATCGAAAAGTCAGGCTAAAGGTTATATTTGGTGTATTTTTCACAAATTGATTTAAATTGTGTTTCACTCTTCTAACTTAACGAACTGTTTGGTTAGGTTACATTCTTTGTTTTAACTTTTGATTAAATTAAAATTAACTCAATTTTTCATAAAATTATTTTAATTTATTTTTGTTATAAGTTATTTATAAAAATAACTTTTGAATTATGACTCAAAGTAAAGTCAAAAGTCATGTACTCTGAATATTTATGTGCAAGCCATGTGGATGACATATAAATACACGCACAAATATACCAAGAATGCAAAAATATAGTAATAGATAAAATGTATCAATATTTCTGATAAACTTTGACATTTTTGTCATCAATACTTATGGTTAAAAAACTAATAAAATAATAAATTTATAAATTTATGCTTTTGTACATTCTAGGCTTAATGCTTGTGATTCATCAAGGGTCAAAGCTAATTATTGAATAAAAAACAATGCAAGCATCAAATTAAATTAATTGACCACCATATATATTAATAAATGAAAAAATAAATTGGTGTGACTTGTTCAATCTTGTGAGCCAATAACAAATTGGTCGCCTGTTAAAATGATGATCTGGTTAAAAAAAAGTTTAATGTTGTTGTTGTTTTAATCTTTACCTGGCCTTGACTTAAAAATAAAACAACATACTGTCAAATGATTAAATCATAAAAATAAATAAATTTACGGAATAAAATGAAAAGATGATGACATATTGTATTGACCAAGGTTAACCCGTGAAATTTACGGCCCAGGTAATGGAATGAAAACAATAAGTTAACTCAATTGGACAGTTTGTGTCTTTTTTTTTCCTTTCCT
>Ga0307507_10011065_pt1 | contig 11477 bp, 11 predicted proteins | sample 7_EM_MG_FD_207223 | JGI IMG/M metagenome (GOLD analysis project Ga0307507, IMG submission 207223) | Populus trichocarpa ectomycorrhiza microbial communities from riparian zone in the Pacific Northwest, United States - 7_EM | ecosystem: Host-associated > Plants > Roots > Unclassified | place...
TATCCCTTCCTCCTGTTGATATATAATGACTGACAAAGAAGAAGAAAAACTAACTAGTAACAAGATAAGAAAAGGCACAAAGGAAAGATATAGTGTGGTGGAGTGATCGCCGGTGAATTACAACACGTCTTTTGTAAAGACCGCAGGACTGTAGGTTGACGGGCGGGCCCTGCAGTCTTTTTTGGAAACGGTAACTTGCGGTAGGTACCTACCGTCCTGCATAAGGACGGGCGTCATCTGTAGGTTACCTACCGTCCTGAGTGAGGATGTGCGTCCCTTGTAGGCCCTGGCTGCTACCCGCATCCCCCCATCACTACCGTCTCGGCCCTGTCGTCACCCATATCGCCTAACCCATCGCCTATAGACTGCGTAGTCGCTCCACACCTCTGCCTCGGTGAATAAATACAGACCCGAGAGACGAATATTAACCATTTTGAGAAATCCTAGCGATAAAGCAGAGTCCGAAATTTGATACACAATAGTAGAGCCAAAGCTTCTCTACATTAGAATAAAAATGTTTCACATCTTAATAACACTTACCTAATGCTCATGAAATTCGAAAATGAAACATAAACTAAGACACCTATAGGGCCCGGCCGTCCGTCCCGTCCAAGGGTCTCAAACTTGGCGTCCGTCCCGTCCTAGGCTAAAGACGGACGGACTGGACGCTTGGGAACACTGGTCGTGTTAGAGCCGCCGCGTAGGCATCGCTCAGCCCATTACCTCGTGCTATCTCCTCCAGCTTCTTTCTTCTCCGACCAATCGCCACTTCTCCCGGAATAGCGTCAATGTTGAGTGAAACAAGGAGGAATCTACACATAATCATTCGTAAGTATACATCAATGATAGAGCGGAATTACCAAATGCCACTACGCAAATATCAGACATCTTATCCAGAATTCTTCTCACAATATCCGCCCGTAAATCGTCGTCCATCGCCTCTGGCTCATCATCTCTGTCTAACCTCATCTTCATATAATTCCTGATATCATCCACGCTAGGGCTGACGGGTATCACAGCCGCCTTGGGAAATATCTTTGAATAGTTCCCATGACTTGTGGCCTCGCGGTGAGAAATATTCTCGTCTTAGGGGACTCCCGAACGATGTCTCTCAGCGACTCAAGAAGTTGTGGCAGATGCTTCAGTAGGCATTCGTCGAGCGCATCGATGCAGATGAAAACCCGGGGCAGTGAAGTAATTACGGTCCTCAACATTCGCACCAAATCCGCAAGTAGCAACCTCTACCCCCCAAACTCCTTCTTTCCTTTTTGAAAAGTCTCACGTACATCTTTGGGGATGCCTCCCCTTCCTACTAGCTGCTTTAAAATTGCTCCCATCACGTTCGTGGCAGTCTGCTCTTTCTGAGCAAGGAAGTCGCAGTACAACCCTACAACCGCGATATCTCCATCACCCGCCTGATCGCACAGCTTGTCGATCACCAAGGAGCTAGCATTTCTCGCCGTCAGCCGTATTCGCTTCAAAGACTCCTACCACTTACCTCAGATATGTCTTCCCCACTCCCGGATTCCCGGAGCAAAACAAGGCAGCCTTATCAGCCCCACCATCACCCCCCTTCCACTCCCGAAACTCGCTAGTTTCTAAAAGCCAATCCCCAACACCGTCAAATCGGTTGGTCCGCACGCCTTGATGTCTGGTATTCGGCTCCAATGGAGAGCCAACGCATAGCTTCTGCATCCTCGTCAGACTTATAGATGGTTGTATTGTAACTGCCTATCACGTTGCCGCTGTTGGAATTGCAATGGATGTTGACTGATTGTCTATGGATAGTTTGGGCCATGATTTTCTGTCCAGAGTGGTGGTTGAATGTAGAAACGGTAAAGCGAATTGTAGGGGTATAAAGGATGTTCTGAATTTTCTTTGAACCGAGCTAAAGAAAGCGGGGCGATGTGGCTTGTGCTGTAACTTCTGCATCCAGCCACCTCTACCCAGCGTGTGCAAAGCGCGTGGCTAATATGAAACATGGAAGAATTTCCAACCGGTAATGGCCGTAGAAGATTAGCGGCGGCAGTGGACTCTTGTGTAAGAAGTGAGGAGGATGAGTGCAATGCTTCCCTACATAGCGAGCCCCGGCATAGCGAGCACTGGCGACCCACTGGCTGCCGTCCGTCGGGTTTGGTTTAAGGCCAAGGAATGGTTTAACAAATTCTCTAACTCAAGCTAGTGCTCATTGTGCTAAGTGCTCGCTAAGGAGGAAAAATTGTACAGTACGTGAACAACCTCCGGCCTTTCCCGTCGAGGTGCCTTTCGAAGTGGTCTGAAGTTACAGGTTTCCAATCACGGGATTAAAACAAGTCTTTCCAAATGTGGGCAAGCAACTTATATCATTTAGTTTATTTGAGACATTCCGGCGGCCGCCCTGGAAGATATCGTTAACCGGGGTGCCCTCTTACCCGAAGAATACCCAACTTCAAACTGGTAATGCTCCCAACAATTTTCTCTCTACAGTATATCTCGATAGATAATACCCTAGAAATTCAGGGGGTATCATAGATAGAGATTTAAATATATTAACTTTTGTGGGAGCCATAAGGTTTAAAGTTCGGATGGCGGAATGCCGTACCCCAATTACTTCCCACCAATTGGATTGGCTGCTCAAACTTCCAGGCGGCACGGTTACTACAGTATGCCAATAAAGAGAAATTAACTACTAATTTTCTGCACTGAGTAACTTATTGGATAGAAATTAGTACGAGTATGTTTACTAAAAATTACTATGTTTACTACTCGAGTAAGGTCCTATTTAGTTGCGATCGTTCCGTTCCGTTGGACGACTGTTTTTGCTTTCAAAATGACCTTCTCTCCTTTTTGAAACGGTTATTTGTACTGGACAATGGAACGGAACTATTGGCCTAGCTTGCTTTTGGGACCCGGCTTGAGCCTCTGAGCTCTACTTGTGCTGTTGCTTGGTGGTTCGCAATGTCCTAGCGGTATTCAAGTATGATAATGTTACAACTAACCGACCCCTCCCTCCCTTGCTCCCGGGAACCTCAAGACACCCAACATAACAAAGCCACACTCCAAAACACCAACCAGAAATTTTAAAGCCCAAATAGCTTTATACATCTTGAATGTTTTGGTAACTACTTATACAGTATTCAACCCCCCTCACCTCTCACCACACTTCCAAAACTCAATTCACACACCCACACTCACATAATAAAGACCAGAGAATAATGTCACCAAACAACAACGCCACCCCCACAAACCGCCAAACACCCGGTTATGCCTTTGCCCTACCGATCGGTCCGCCAGGATCGAACCAGGTAGTGGTATTGCCCCCGGCCTTGGGAATTCCAAGTGCGCTTGTTGCGCCGCCGCTGGTTAGAAGTCCTACTATTGCTACAGTTGGCGTTGGGGCACTGGTTGTTGAAGCGGTCCATCCGGAAGAAGAAGATGGTAAAAGGAGAAAGTAGGAGGGGTGTTTCCTAGTTGGTTACTTTCATCAGGCGGGGATTGGTAGTTTAGTTATCATAATTTTCAAGGTAATGTATAAGTATCAAAACACCAATAATTAGAAATTTTATTTCCTGTCATAAATTTTAGTACAAGTAGTTTTCCGTTGATTCAAGGAAATCTAGCCTAGATTTGTTAGGCAAAGCTAGAGTCAATATATTACAGCTTTTGGTTATAAGCTCGATCTATTAGCTGCCTTTTTTTTGCCCCCCAAGAAACATCTCCTACTTGATCGTGCTTTACCAACTCCTGGACTCGATGCCTATAGCCACGCCAAACGAATCCCAAGAGCAGCGCGCACAGTACTAGTATCACACTGTCGAGCCCTCCAGGACTAGCTTATCTAGAATAAAAGATCTTAAATTATCTAGTACTCCACCGCAACATCTCCAGTACTCCACCAAAATCTCCACTCGGAGTACCCAAGACACCAATATTTTCCCAGCCAGATCTGTCAAATATAGTTTCCTGACTACTACCAGCGCCTCCTTCCAACATAGATTCCATGCGACCGGTAGGATTTCGAGTTCAAAAGTGCCATAACTACTAATTTTCGCGTCTAAACCTCCCTTCCGGTACCCGTTCCTCGGGTATTAGAGGGTATGGGAACCTTCGCATTCGCTGGTCACTGCTATTCCCTAACCCTTCACTTCCGGATTGTTGGAATTTTTTTCTTCTTACGCTCCTAATATGTTTGCAGTCCTGGTTATAGAATATGTGTGTGCTTATAGGCGAAAGGCTGCTTTGGAAGCATCATAATAGGATGTTTCCTCCTTCACTTTCATTTCCCTCGATTTTTCCCTTTCCTTTGCCTTTTTTTTTGGGTAGCTACAGTACTATATCGTTAATGAGAGGATGGCACTATCTAACTGATACTGCTACCTCCATTCCCGCTATTCCAGATAGCATATCATACAACTAATATCCACAATCGACTCCACCCTCACCACCCCTCCACTCCCTCCACTCCCTCCACTGGCCTATTTCCAAAAGCTAATCTCCGACACTATCGAATCGGTCGATCCACACGCCTTGATATTTGGTATTTGGCTCTACTAGAGAGAGCAACTTGTAATCTGTATCATACATTCTGGTCGGATTTATAGAAGGAGGTGGTGTTGAAACTTGAAGCTCCCTGTCACGTTGTCGTAATTGGAATTGCCATCACCGATGTTAACCGATTGTTTGTATATAGTCCGGGACTTTATATTTGTCCAAAATGGTGGTTGAATGTTGTGGAGAGGGTTAAAGAGTGGGTGGGGGAAGAAGGTACTGAGCACTGTACTAGGCGGGTATTAGATGGTGCCCTGACTCGCTTGAGTTGCTTCTCCCTCTGGGTACCCAAATTTATTGTATAATGCACAAAACATAAGAGGCACTACAGTAGCATATCCCCATAAGAAAACAACTAGGTGTTGAATGGGGTATAAAAAATATAAAAAATTGGTATCTAGACCCTAACACCCTATCCCTTCTTCCCCCTTCCGGGCCTTCCCCGCTCTTCATAGAGTTCTTCACTTGATCCGTAACGGGAGCCCTGATTCAGCAGAGGGCATCGTCAATCTCCCAGATCGTGGTGAGTTCCATGACTAACCTGAGATTTTCCATCTCAAGCTTTTCCCTCTCTCCAATGTTCCCAACCGCCCGGGGGCCCTGTTGTAAAATATCTCCATTCAAGGTTGAACCGCCGCTCAGCTTCCTGGCTATCTCCTGCGAGAATGGAAGTCTAATATACTACATGAATTTAGCAGCCGCACTAGACAAACTATGCCATGCCAAACTAACCAATTCCCTAAAGTGTACTCGTGAGGCCTTCATCCCGGCATCCATATACAGAAAGTACATGATGAGGTCAACTACTGGTAATCGGATCCAGGGAAGCCACAGTTTCCGACAGGCCCCGCTGCAACGACTGATAGTCAATCGAGAAGGGGTGGGTGGTGAACAAGACTATTTGGACAGGAAAGACGCAGTCACAATTTCTCCGGGCCACGCGGCCTCACTCGCCGCCGCATCACCGCCATATCCCCGCTTAGGTACCACCCTGCGGTCAACAATACCATATATGAAAGGACGCTCTAACAGGCCAGGTCGGAAACCATACGAGTGATCTATCATGATATGATAACGATTCGTTCGGAGGTGTATGACTTCAACTTGGGCTAGCACCGGAGGCCAAAGCTATAGGATCATAGCCCTCTATACTCCGTCTGGTCCTCACATTCCGGGGTGTAGTCCATCCTAGACCCCTAGGTGAAAGGACTATAGGCTGGAGTCCGTCTCGTCCTTCTTCGAAGAGGGACAGACTGGACGTTTGGGAACACTTCCTTTCTCTTAAATCGCTCATCGCTATTTCAAGGTGCGAATGTATTTCCCTCTTTGCCTCAAGGATATTAGAGTGCAGTTCCTTTTTTTTTGCTTGTGCGATGTCGGAATCCATCTTCTTATTGGCCCCGATGTCGTAACACATCACCTTAAGGGCTAGCTGTCATATCTCTATTAGCGGAATATCTCCGAAAAGCAGGGAAAGTCCGGTGGAGAAAGTACCGTTCCCTTCCCAAATACAACTGTACCCACACCAAATGTAGTCATCAGCCTCTTCCATGGTTCCATTCTTTTGAAGTGTCTATCAAACTGCAGAAGACCCTTTGTTACAAGTTAGCACACGTCAAATTGGTTATGGCCTAATCCTTACTGTCTTGAGAGCTTTGAGCCTTTCCAGCACTTTGAGGATGTCCATTCCGGGTGGCTCGCCATTAGAGGCTTCAGCAGGCTTTCGCTCGCTGATCCCATCAATTCATCGATGACCTTCCGCTACACATCCACCAAGTTAGTATAGCCAATGGAACTTGAGATGGAGCTGGTAAGACGAAAGACTTGCTTGCACTGTATTGCATAGACGGTGGGGGGGGGGTCAGAGCGGTGGTGGAGGCCGTAAATAGGGAAGCGGTACCAGGTGCTGCTACAGAAAAGCAGCAGACGAGCGATGTTGAGAGAAATCTCAAGTAAAAATCAATAGCGTTGACAAAATAAAGGGTGCTCCCTAGACTCACCTCATCGTCCGTCTTCTCGTTATGTGGCTCTGTTCTGCAACTGCCTGATGTTTGGATGAGGATTGATCGGAAGTGTAGGTTTTGTTAAAAATATTCGATGAAGAGATAATGATAGGCGGTAAGGCTTTTACTAAGTGGAGAGGAACGGCTTAAGTGGAGACACAAAGTTTGGACTAACCGGAGATAAAGACCATGATTGGTTTTGATGAGTTGATGAAAGGAAAGACTTGAGGAAAGTTGTGAATAGGAAGAAAGGAGTGGAGTAAGGAAAGCACAGGAAGGAAAGAAAAATAGGGGGGTGAAAACTTGTCATAGCTTGCGCTTCACTTTGCCGGTGCATACGCGTACCACTGCGGCCTTAGAGTCTGGGCATCTCTCACACCAAGTGAGGCCATTATGGTGCCATTTCCAACAGTTTTTGTCCTGCAGCGTAGGATCGTTCAACCGCTACCCAACTAAGAGAGACTTTAACGGTACGCACATATTCCTCTTCGGTGACGTAATGCAGTACGCGGAATGCCGGCCTTCACATACCCACTCATATCTATAATAGTGAATGGGAAGCCGACACTAAGCCACCACTCCTGAACATCAGGTCCCATTTCTCACTCCCAAATCTAGTGGTTTATACCCCGTCTCCATCGTAAGATGTACCTCAACAAGTCGCAATATAAGCTACCCTCCAGAGCACTTTATTTACCTCATCACCCCCCGACACCCCCCCGTGAGGCACGATAAACTATTCAAGAGTGAAATAGACATTGCGAGGAATTGAGCCGTGTTGCGAAGGTCCTAGGCCAAGAGGAAAATGGGGCTTTGGTGATACTTTTGACCCAGAACAGAAGTAAATGACAGCTCTGAGTGAATAAAGTAGCATTGAGTTCAATGTCTAACTCTAGACCATCACCCGCTTTATAAAAGTCTTTGTCGGTTATGATAGTATTTTTGTTTTTTTTAACTTTTAGGCTATTTTCAAGAAACACCGTGGTATTTTCTAAAATGGTACTAGTGAACAGGCCCTCAGTCAAATATCTCGCGATTGGAACTGTAAGGCGATTGCGATAGTGCAATTGCCAGTTACTGCACCTGCTTAAAAAAATCGCCCAACCCCCGTGGATTCCTCCCAAAGCCCCCGGAATTGGAGAGCACTCAAACGAGCAATTCGCTTATGCTATGATTTAACAAAAAGCCTCCCTTAGGAGCCCTAGGTTTTTTTGTTTTCTGCCAGAACTGTCATGCCGCAATCGGACTCCATGACATATCACTCCCGTGCCAGAGACATTAAAAAAAAATAAAAAATAAAACCGAATAGTATTAATATAAATGCAAGCTTTTGGCTGGCAATGGTGGAGAGCTTCCGGATTATATTTTTGTAATCATTGTCTCGGTTTCCGCACATCCCTTGACCAGAGATAATGAGGTTTGTTCCTCGGGCCTAAAACTGCTATGCCAGTGGTCTCTTTGCGGCCAGAGAGTCCATTCCTTAGTTAGATGCGAATCCCCGGTGGTGTTCCGGACTGGTTCCCCTTGTCCAAAGAGCTATGGGATATTTCTGACTGAGATCTCTTGACGGTATGATAGCTGGCCAAGTTTCAAGATATTCGAAAACGAGTGATATCACATGAAAATATTCAAGTACCCACACCCCCGATATTCTGTTCCCTGAGAACTGGAGCGCTAACACGAGGATAAGATAAACCAGACTAATAATAGACCGATTTAGCACACGTTTCCCCTCTATATTCGAAGATTGCCATATTTCGAGTCGCCCTTCTGTACAAATTATGCCCGCGCTCACGCCACGAAACCGGAAATACCATCCAAGAATCCGGATATTTCGAGGGGGAAAAAACGGATCTTAAATAACCCTATTATCGGAACAGGCCAAGCATAGCTATTATAGAGAAGAGAGGAGGTATCTCTACTAATGCTAAAGCATGCGCTCAGTGAACGGCCTTCAATCATATTATCCGCACTATATGCCAAGGTTGGGATCCCTTTGCAAAATTACTACCACCTACCGGGTTACATCACTACCCCATCTAGATACGCTATATAGTTTTCAATCCTCACTCCACCCGGTATACCACTGCGCTAATGTCCCTCCACAAATGTAGCACCTAGAACAAGCACCAGCCCCAAAACCCACTCGGTATTAATCTTAAAACACTTCATCTCATCATTAGCTACATCCCTCCTACGCTACCATACAACTACACTCAGCGGTGGGGTGCATATCCCCTGCCGGATAAACCCTTAATGCTTCGCTTTTCCCAAAAGCTCTCGCAAAAGGCCGACATCCACCGGGACTTCCTTCCCCAACCAGGTTGCCCGTTGAGTATGATCTCTGAGTGGATCGTCGGTGTTTGGGTGAAGGAGAACGCTAAGTGGCCCACGGTTTATCACAAGCCAGGGTATGAAGGCGCCGAAATGGACCGGGGTTAGGATGTTTACTTCGAACATTGCGAGGGTGTGGGGGCCGACCGGTTCTGTAATGGAAAGAGGTTAGTATTATATATGCTGGGGGGGAGGGAGGTTGGGTGAGAGTGGCTACCATCCCAGATTTTATATATGCGGAGTTCGGGAACTAAGGTATTCCGGTAATGTTTTGTTAGAAAGGTGTAAGAAGCGGGGTAAAGGAGAACAGACATTCCCGTCGAATCCGTTCCCATAATTCCTTTGCGAATTGAACCTGCTCGGGATTGTTCTGTCCAGGTTCAAATTAACTTCCATTACCCCCCCTTCAGTAAACAAATAACAAACCCGATAAAAGTAGACATGAGCGTCGAAGCCCCCGGGAACCTGGCCATTATCGATTGGTTCCGGAAACTTCTCGTATGCAGCGCTGAGTTTTCCTGTCGTCACATTTTGAAGGGATTTACCGTCTGGGTTGAGGGTCCTGTTATTGTCATTATATTAATGCTTGATCGGACACCAAAAAGAGGGAGGAAGGGGGGGGGGGTGGTACTTTGGGAGTGGAGGCGCATTCTCGTAGCCGGCGAGAGGGGAGGGGTAGTTGTAGGTAGATGGGTCGGCCATTGTGACTATCTTGCAAGAAGGAATTTGGTAGAAGGGGAGAAGAAATTAATGTTTGCTAGCGGTTCCGAGGGTGAGTTCTTAAGGAGTTGGACCTGCGCCTCGTTTATCGTGCGTTACAGTAACCGACTTTTCACAATTCATGAATTGCGTGTTGGTCGCGTCACCTCTCCGGCTGGGATAGTAGCTAACCCAATCCAGAACATTATCGATATGGTAAGGTGCCAAGACAACGCAATGGGGAAAGCTAATCCCGGGACTTGTGAACCGGAGAGAGTTGAGTCCGCTTTGGTTTTATTATTACCATTCTGAGGCAATCCTAGCTAGAACTAGCAGCCACCCTTGTACTAATGGACGCAGGAGCTTCCCACTGACATTCCGGAATTAGAGGGCTATCACCGGCCGTCACCGGAGTTTGGATTATTAAGATTCCTCAGATCATTTTATTGTAACACGGTACTAGTACGATATCATGCCGCGATGGGTAGAAAATTTTCATTGGGCGGTAGTTAGCGAAGGGGGAGAGGCTATGATGCCGAATATTACTGTACTCTATTCGCAGAGTAGTGGGCATAAATCTGTGCAACTAATCAATGCGACCGGGAATGCATAGGAGGTAAGAATCGCTATGTTTGTGCAGCGGATCAACCTCCGCCCGAAGGCCTCAACTGCCGGGCGTGGCGCAAATACCCCTAGGCAACACTAGCTCCAGTTGCCCAATTCTCGTTTTTACCAGTGCTCTTATTTCAAGCGATACCCAACCAGAGGTCACGTGCCTCCTTCATCAACTGTATCTCGACTGATCGAGCAATGATGCTCCAATCTTACCTCGAAGTGGTAGTAAGAGCACGGTCGATAGATTGATTAGTCACGCGGGTCTGATAAGAGAAATTTGGTGAGCCTTCTCGTTGCAAAGTGCCCATATTAGACACGTGACTACTATACTGGTATCTATCTACCGCTCTGGTAAAGCGACTCCAGGAATCAGATTTTGTCCCGCTGTAAGTACCCACCTACTAGGCGCTCCATATCCCTTTGCCTGTATTCAAGCACTGTGGCTAAAGGCTAAGTTGATAGCGTGGGTCATGAGTGTAACTGGACTAGGTAAAGTGGTAAGCGATCAGAATCCCTTACCTTGTAATTAGCGCTAGATACTAAAAGTTGTCTATTTGGGTAATTGTGATATTAGGAAAAACGTTGTGCTTCAGAAGTGGTGTAGTGCTCAGAATACCGCGGAAACAGTACTGTTCAGCATTGCCATGATGGAAGCCAGAGTGGCCACGTACCGTAGATTTGCTCCCGGGTACTAAAATAGGCTAATGTTCAACACCGGAAAAATCCCATCGATCGTTACTCCTTTTGTGTTGAATTTTTACTCTAGTTGCTACTTCTTTTGTCCATGCGATGCGATCGACCATCTCTACTTTAGCGTGACGCTAAAAGTGCGTGAACGAGAGTACAGGGAAAGGGATGCGTCGGAAGTTGCATACAGAAATATGAGGCTGACACGAGACAAATTTTCACCAAGTTGTAGGGCCCCGCAAAACCCACAAGGGGCAGCCCTTCGCACACAGCCGACCTGATTAAATTTTATAATACTTGTAATATTATAATAGAATATATTTCGCCAGGTCAGATACCTCCGCAAAATCCACAAAAGTTGTGTTTTCTTTTCTAAGCGAAGCCGGCATGAGTCGTGAAATACCGGTAGATACCCTTCCAAGCACACCCCGACAGATTCTAATTAGGCCCTGTTCGGTTCATGGATTTTTTCCATGGATTCGCCGGTTGCAACGTAAAATTCGGAGGTGACCCCCACTCCATAGATTGCGAAAAATAAGTGCGTTCGGTTGTGCAATCCATAGATTCTTTCATCCCTGCGATGATCCCTGCAATCTATGGAAAAAATAATTA
>Ga0307507_10011066_pt1 | contig 11475 bp, 10 predicted proteins | sample 7_EM_MG_FD_207223 | JGI IMG/M metagenome (GOLD analysis project Ga0307507, IMG submission 207223) | Populus trichocarpa ectomycorrhiza microbial communities from riparian zone in the Pacific Northwest, United States - 7_EM | ecosystem: Host-associated > Plants > Roots > Unclassified | place...
CGGTCGTACGAAAGGACGTGCAGTCCACGTGGCAGCGCACCGCAAGCCCCGACAGCGCTCGCTCAGCGGCAATACAGCCCGTACGGCAGTCACGATCGCCCTCGCGGGTGCGGCGACGGCCACGGGCTTCGACGGGACCTCACACGCCGAGCCACAGCTGACACCGACGCAGGTCAAGGCCAAGGTGGACAAGCTGTACCAGGAGGCGGAGGTCGCCACCGAGAAGTACGACGGCGCCAAGGAGAAGGCGGACGCGGCCGAGAAGCAGCTGAAGACCCTGCGGGACGAGGCGGCGCGCAAGGCGGAGAAGCTCAACTCGGCCCGGGACTCGCTGGGTTACGTCGCCGCTGCCCAGTACCGCAGCGGCGGCATCGACCCCGCGGTGCAGCTCGTGCTCTCCGACAACCCCGAACGGTATCTGGACGGCGCCGAGTTCGCCGACCGGGTGGGTCACCGCCAGACGACGGCCGTCGCCCTCGTACGGCAACAGCTGCGGGAGATCGAGCAGTTGCGCGGCGCCGCGCACATCGAACTGACCTCGCTGAAGTCACGGCAGGCGGAGCTCGGCAGGCAGAAGAAGACGATCAACGGGAAGCTGGACCAGGCGCGCCGGCTGCTGTCCGGACTGACTCCGCAGCAGCGGGCTCAGGTCGGGGACGGCACGACCGGCGGCACGGGACGCGCCTCACGGTCCGCTACGACGGCCCGGGGCGCGCTGGACGCGCCCGGCTCCTCCGCCGCTACGGCCGACGCCCCCAACTCCCGTGCGGCGGCGGCCGTTTCCTACGCCTACCAGAAGCTCGGCAGCCCCTACGTCTGGGGCGCGACGGGCCCGAACGCCTTCGACTGCTCGGGCCTCGTCCAGGCCGCCTACAGCTCCGCGGGTGTCTCCCTGCCCCGCACGACCTACGCCCAGATCAACGCCGGCCAGCGGGTCTCCCGGTCCGAACTGCGCCCCGGCGACCTGGTGTTCTTCTACTCGGGCATCAGTCACGTCGGCATCTACGTCGGCGACGGCCAGATGATCCACGCCCCGAACCCGACGGCTCCGGTGCGGCTGGCGCCCATCGACCAGATGCCGTTCGCGGGGGCCACTCGGGTGGTGTGAGCGCCTGCGCAGGGCTCGGGTCACACCAGTCGACGTGCCGTCGCCCACCGGGTCAGCTCGTGCCGGTTCGACAGCTGGAGCTTCCTCAGCACCGCCGAGACATGGGACTCGACCGTCTTCACCGAGATGAACAGCTGCTTGGCGATCTCCTTGTAGGCATAGCCGCGCGCGATGAGGCGGAGCACCTCGCGCTCGCGCTGGGTGAGGCGGTCGAGGTCCTCGTCGACCGGCGGGGCGTCGGTCGACGCGAAGGCGTCGAGGACGAAGCCGGCCAGGCGGGGCGAGAAGACCGCGTCGCCCTCCTGGACCCGGAAGATGGAGTTGACGAGGTCCGCGCCGGTGATCGTCTTGGTGACGTAGCCGCGCGCACCGCCGCGGATCACCCCGATCACGTCCTCCGCCGCGTCCGACACGGACAGGGCGAGGAAGCGGACGGGCTGCTCGGCGTCGCTCATCAACGGGGCGCAGCGGCGCAGGACTTCGACGCCGCCGCCGCCCGGGAGGTGGACGTCGAGGAGGACCACCTCGGGGCGGGTCGCGGTGATGACCGTGACCGCCTGGTCGACGTCCGCGGCCTCGCCGACCACCTCGACTCCGGTCTCCTCGGTGCGGCCGATCTCGGCCTGGACCCCCGTGCGGAACATGCGGTGGTCGTCGACGAGGACCACGCGCACGTGACGCCCGCCCGCGCTCCCGCCGGTCGGCTCCGCCGGTTCGTTCGTCTCGGTCGCGTCGCTCATGACGTCTTCTCCGCCCTCTCCATCTCCAGCTCGACCTCGGTGCCGCCGTCCGGCACGGCGCGCAGCCGTGCCGTGCCGCCGTGGCGCTCCATACGGCCGATGATCGATTCTCTGACGCCCATGCGGTCGGTGGGTATCGAGTCGAGGTCGAAGCCCGGTCCGCGGTCACGGACGGACACGAAGACCGTCTTCCCCTCCACCTCGGCGTAGACCTGTACGGCGCCGCCCTCGCCACCGTACTTGGCCGCGTTCACCATCGCCTCGCGCGCGGCCTGCATCTGGGCGCTGATTCTGTCGTCGAGCGGGCAGTCGCCGACGACGACGACCTCGATGGGCACGCCGTGTTTGTCCTCGACCTCCGCCGCGCTGCGCCGCACCGCCTCGGCGAGGGTGTCGGGTTCGTCGGCCTCGTCCTTTCCGGTGCCCTCCGGTTTGTAAAGCCAGGCACGCAGGTCGCGCTCCTGGGCGCGGGCCAGGCGGCGCACTTCGTTCGGGCTCTCCGCGTTGCGCTGGATCAGGGTCAGGGTGTGCAGCACGGAGTCGTGGACATGGGCGGCGACCTCGGCGCGCTCCTGGGCGCGGATGCGCATCAGGCGCTCCTCGGAGAGGTCCTGGGTCATCCGCACGAGGTACGGGCCGGCGAGCAGCGTGATGCCGACGAGGACCGCGAGGGCGGCCTGGAGGACCGAGCCGAGGTGGCTGGCGGAGCCCTGCAGCACGAAGATCGCGGTGGCACCGGCGGTGACGAGCAGGACCCCGCCGCCCGCGCGCAGCAGGCTGAGCGTGCGGCGGCGGCTGCCGACCTCGGCCCAGCGGGCCCGGCGGGCGTTGTCCGCCTGCCGCCAGACGAGGGCGACGCCCGCGCCGACGAGGACGGTCGGGAAGAGGTAGGCCTTGGCGCCGTTGCCCAGATTCACATTGCCGACGAAGACCAGCGCCACGACGACCATGAGGAGCAGGGCGACGATCTGGCCCTTGTCGGGCTTGCGGGCGACGAGTCTGCGGCGGCCGTCCGGTGAGGTCTCGGTGGAGACGAGGGACGGGGGCCGCTGACCGGCGACACCGCCGACGCCGAGCGGCACGAAGAACCAGAACGAGGCGTACAGCAGCGCGCCGAGTCCGTCCGCGAGGAACAGGCCCACGAACACGAGGCGCACCCAGATCACCGGCAGACCGAGATGCCCGGCGAGCCCCCGCGCCACGCCACCGAGCCAGCGTCCGTCACTGCTGCGGTAGAGCTTGCGCGGCGGCCGCGGTTCCTCGACTGGCACTGCTGCGGCTTCCGGCATGCCACCGATGTTCACACGCCCCGCCGTCCGGAGCATCAGGGTCGACCCCCGATACTCCCCTGATCTTCGAAAACGGCGTGCCGCAGGGGCCTTTCACGGGGTCGGGGTCGTTGTCGAACACTCCCCCGGTCCGGGTCAGGGCGGATTTCAGGGTTCGGCCAGGGTCGTCCCGACTGCCATCGGCGGCCCGCGGCGGGCAGCATGGACGCATGACAGATCACGAGCGCGCCGCGACGGGTCCTGGACCCGGCTCCGGCCCACGTCCGCGAGCGGGCGGCGGGCCGCAGGACGCCGTGCCCGGCGCGGGTGCCGCCTCTTCGCCGGGTGCCGTGCCCGGCGGCAGCACCGCGTCGGCGGCTCCGCACCGGTTCCGGCGGGACCGGCGGTCCAAGGTGCTCGCGGGGGTGTGCGCGGGGCTCGGGCGGCAGTGCGACATGGACCCGGTGATCTTCCGGATCACGCTCGCGGTGCTCTCGGCGACGGGCGGCATCGGCCTCATCTTCTACGGCTTCGCCTGGCTCTTCGTCCCGTACGACGACGAGGAGGAGAACGAGGTCCGCAAGCTCTTCACCGGCCGAGTCGACGGCCAGGCCCTGGCGGCCGTGCTGTTCGCGCTGGTCGGCTGCGGTGTGTTCCTGTCGATGCTGAGCAACGGCAGCGTGCTCACCTTCGCCGTCGTCCTCTCTCTCCTGCTGGCGGGCGCGGGGTACTGGTCGCAGCAGCGCGGCGCCCCGGACCCCGACCCGCTGGCCGCGCAGGCCGTCGCCGACGCCCCGCCGGAGGCCCAGGCACCGCCGGTGCCCGCCGCCTATCCCTCCTGGTGGCGCGACCCGATCGTCAAGGACGGCACCCACGTCGGTGGCACCGGCTATCTCTGGGGCCCCGGCGACTCCCGTGACCGTGACATCGCGGACGCGGTCAACATCAGCCTCGGCCCCTCCTACCCGCACTGGCGCGAGGATCAGCGGACCCCGCGCCCAGCACCTCCGAAGGCGCGCGGCCCGCGCTGGATCGGCGGCTGGGTGTTCCTGCTCGCCCTGCTCGCGGGCGGCCTCGGCACCGCCGCGAACTGGCACGACCAGGCGCTCGGCACCAGCCTGCAGACGGGCCTGGCCTGTGCGCTCGTCGTCTTCGGCCTGGGGATCGCGGTCAGCGCGTTCGCCGGCCGTACGGGGGCGGGTTCGGTGTTCCTCGCGATCGTCACGGCCGGCCTGCTCGCCGCCTCGGCCGCCCTGCCCAAGGACCTCACCACCCACTGGGAACACCTCACCTGGCAGCCCGCGGCGGTGGCCGACGTACAGCAGAAGTACGACCTGGGGAACGGCGTGGGCACGCTCGACCTGACCCGGCTGCGGCCGGCCAAGGGGCAGACGGTCACGACGGACGCCGAGGTGGGTGTCGGACAGCTGAAGGTGATCGTGCCGTCGGACGTGACGGTGAAGCTGAGTGTGGACGTGGGCGTCGGGGACATCCAGTTGCCCGGTGACGACAAGAAGGACGTGGACGTGGAGCCGGACAAGCATCAGCAGGTCACCCTGACTCCGGCGACGGGCGTCAAGAGCACCGGCACGCTGGATTTGGACCTCAAGGTCGGCGTCGGACAGGCGGAGGTCAGCCGTGCTGCGTCATGAGTTCCAGCCCGGGAAGCTGGTCGCCGGTCTCTTCCTCGTCACCGCGGGCGTGGTCTACGCCGGGGACGCGGGCGGGCTGTGGATGACCGAGTGGTTCGCGGTGATTCCCCTGGTCACGGTCGGCCTGTTCCTGGCCGGTGTGGTGGCGGGCATCAACGGGGCGATCCGCAGACGGCGAAAGGTCGGCCGTACGAGCACGGCCGACCCTGGTCCGGACATATCCGGCTGACGATCGTCTACAAAGAGGACTGACGGCACGCCCGGGAAGAACCCGGCGGCTCCAGCACCGGCGGCTCCCCTGATCGGGAGCTACCGGTAGCCGCCCGCCCGCTGGCTTCGCCTGGCTCGGATCGCGGCGTCGAGGGAGAACACGGAGGCGCCTGCGAGGACGAGGGGCAGCCAGGCCATCAGATAGGCGAGGTCGTTGCCGTAGTAGTAGGGGTCGTTGGCCCAGCTGATGGTCAGCCACAGGCTGAGCGAGATCAGTGCGCCACCGAGTGCGGCGAGGCGGGCCAGCAGGCCGATCAGGGTGCCGATGCCGACGGCGAGTTCACCGAAGGCGATGGCGTAGCCGAAGCCGACGGGGTTCTTCAGGGACAGGTCGACCAGGGCCGGGATCGCCGACGAGTCGCGGACCGCGCGCATCGTCTCGCCGATCGAGCCTGCGCCGGATGACTTCATGAAGGCACTGTCGGTGAGTTTGTCCAGGCCGGCATAGATGAAGGTGACGCCGAGGAAGACGCGCAAGGGGAGCAGGGCGTAACGGGTGGCGGTGTCCCGCCAACTCCGATCGCCGTCGAGATAGGGGGTTTGCGTATCCATTCGAGTGCCGTGAGTCATCGCCCTTAGCCGCCTCTCGCCCGCCGTGCCGTGACCCCTCAACAGACCATACGTACGAATAGGGGGACCCGCTCAACCATGCTTCAGCCAGTTTTTCCGACTTCGGCCGGACGCGGGCGCCTGTTGTCCGTCTTCTGTGGATATTCAGTCGAGGACGTCGTCGCTCACGGTCAGTCCGTCACGTCGACCATGCAGGCGTTGGTCTCCACGCCCGCCGCGGTCACCACCTGTACCTCCACGCGTCCGGGCTCCACGTCGACCGGGACGGGCACGGTCAGGAGGGTGTCCGTCGGGTTGGAGAAGCCGCCGGCGACCGGGACCAGGGGGACGTGGACGTTGACCGGGCCGATGCGGACGACCATGCGGGAGAGGCGGTCCGCGCCCTGGGCACCCGGAGGGACGAAGCCCGCGCCGCGGATCTCGATGTCGTCGCCGGTGCGGATGGGGGCGTCGAGGTCGCCCGCCTCCCTCGACCGCACCACCGAGAGGATGACCGGACGGCCGCCCTCCGCGTATTTGCCGGCCAGGTATGTCGCGGCGGAGATCAGCACGACCACCGCCAAGCCCCAGGGCAGGTCGGGCAGTTGGTCGGGGCGTCGAGCCAGGCGTACGGCCACGAAGACGAAGGCGACGGCGCTGATCGCGACGTACTGGATGTCGGCGAAGGTGCCGCGGCCCGCGTCGTCGGTGAGGAGGTCGGCCGCGCGGGGGCGGTCCGCGGGGAGTTTCTGGAGGCGCTGGCCCAGCACGCGCAGGCCCACGACCCGGCGGACGAGCACGGCGATCGCGCAGACCACGGCGAGGACGGTCACCACACCGGCGCCGCGGGCGAGTTCGAGGCCGGAGATGAGGGCGTCGCGTTCGGCGTGGTCGGAGGCGGCGGCGAGGCGGCCGGCCAGGACCAGCACCGCGTACGCCACGAACAGCACCCAGGAGACGGCCACGGCACGGGAGGTCGACAGCCGGTTGTCCTCACCGATGACGGGGGCGAGTGCCCCGCCGCGCGCCCGGTGGAACCAGGAGGCCGCCGTCACCGCACCGGCGACCACGAGCGCGGCCAGCAGTCCGGCGGTGCGGGCCGCCGTCCAGCCCGCGCCGATCGCGGTGAGCGACTGCACCAGGAGCAGCACGACGAAGGCGCCCCACACCGCGAAGGCCGTGCGGTGCCACAGGCGGGCCAGCCAGGCGCCGCCCTCGGCACGACCGCGTTCGGCGACGACGTCGGCGGACTGGGTCAGTTCGTCCGAGACCCACTGCCGGGAGGCGGACGCCGAGTGCGCCACCGCCGCGGGCAGGCCCTCGCCGGCCGCGAAGCCGTCCCGCTTGACGAGGAACGCGGCGACCGCGCGCCGATGCCCCTCGCGTGCTCCGTGCGGGCAGTCCCCGCAGGCACAGCCGCCTCCGTGGGCACCGACGTGCTCGCCGCCCTGTCTCGCCTCCTGCACCGCCACGCCCGACGCCTGCCTTCCCCATGACCCTCGGCCCGCGACCCCGGGCCCTCACGTTCGGCGACCGGCTCCGAAGCCTTTGGCCACCGCCTTGCAACTCCCGTACGACAACAGCGGATTGTGCCCTACGGGACACGGCCCGCGTCCGGCAGGTCTGGTCAGCGCGGGTGAAGTGACGGCTGCCGTGTTGACCCGGCTGCGAGAATTTGCGTATGGCCGAGATCATCCAGCGCGACGGGACCTGGGCCTTCGACGGCACAACGGTCCGTATCACGCCGGGACTTCACCGCTCCGTGCCACTGTTCCGGCAGACGTACGGCGAGATCGCGGTGCCTCTCGAAGCCGTCGCGGGCGTCGTCTACGAACCCGAACGCAAGCGTGGCCGACTGCGCCTGAGGCTGCGCGAGGGCGCCGACCCGCTGCTGCAGGCGACCGGCGGGCGGCTGCCGGACCCGGCGGATCCGTACCGGCTGATCGTGGACATCGACCGGTCCGGGGTCGCCGAGTACGTGGCGGAGGAGATCCGGCACGCGCTGCTCCTGGACCAGATCCCCAAGGAACCCACCAAGGCCTATCTCCTCCCCGGCCCGCCGGTCCCGGTCTCCGTCCGGTCCTCCGACGGCACGGTGTCCTTCGACGGCGCCCAGGTGCGGATCGACTGGGCCGACACCTCCGAGCGCGTCAAGCGTGCCACCGGTCCGCGCATAGTCGCCGTGGGAGACCTCGTCCAGGTGGAGTGGCTGCCCAACTCCGGTTACGAGGACGGGTTCATGCGGTTCGTGACCCGCGAGACGGTGTTCTCCAAACTGCCGCCGGAGAAGGATCCGTACGCCCTGGACCTGTGGGGCAGCACCCGCCGTGATCTGCTCACCGCGCTGGTCGCGACGGCGGTGACCGCGCGGCTGCCGCATCCGTCGGCCCGGGGCGACGGCGAGTTCGAGGACCGTCCGCCGCGGGCGGCCACCGTCCCGCCCCCGGCCGACCATCACGACGTACTCCTGCGCAGGCTGCGGGAGCTGGGGGAGCTGCACCGGGAGGGGGTGCTCACGGACGAGGAGTTCACGATGACCAAGAAGGCGGTGCTCAGAGGCTTCAACTGAACGGGCTCCGACCGGACAGGCCTCAGCTACCGCACAGGCCTCAACTGAGGAGGTCCGGTTCGCTGCGGCTGATGTCCTGCCACAGGGGCTGGTAGTTGATCCACGCGACCAGGTCACCGCCGGTCTGTTCGCGAGTGGCGACGGCGAGTTTGTGGTCGATGAGGAGGGGGCGGCCGGCCGCTTTCGCGAGGAGCTGGACCTGGCAGGAGCGTTCCATGGACAGGAACCACCAGGCCGCCGCGTCCACCGAGTCGCCCACGGTGAGCAGTCCGTGGTTGCGCAGGACGAGCGCCTTGCGCGAGCCGAGTCCTGCGGCGATCCGCTTGCCCTCCTCGGCGTCGACGGAGACGCCGCTGTAGGCGTCGTAGAGCGCGTGGTCCTCGTAGAAGGCGCAGCTCTCCTGGCTGATCGGGTCGAGGAAGTCGCCGAGGGCCGAGAGCGCGCGGCCGTGCACGGAGTGGCAGTGGGCGACCGCGACGACGTCCGGGCGGGCGGCGTGGACCTGGGAGTGCACGGTGAAGGCGGCCTGGTTCACATGATGACCGCCCTGGAGCACCTGGCCCTCGGAGTTGGAGAGCACCAGGTCGCTGACGGTGACGTGCCGGAAGGGCATCCCGAAGGGGTTGACCCAGAAGCAGTCGCTGAACTCGGGGTCGCGGGCGGTGATGTGCCCCGAGACCCCGTCCTCGAAGCCGAGGCGGCCGAAGAGGCGCAGGGCGCCCGCGAGCCGTTCCTTGCGGTGCCGGCGTTCGTCCTCGACCGATTCGTGCATCGGCGGCATGGCGAACTGCAGCCGGTCGGTAGGCAGGGGGGAGGGCGGCATCGGCCCGTGCATCGGTCCTCCAGCACTGGGTTCCTTGTTACCGGCGGAAGTTACCGTCAGTGAGGCGAAAAGGGCAGTGGTGTTCTGTAAAGATGCGGCACCAAGCGTGCCGGAATCACGACAGCAGGTGTCGGGTATCGGCGGGACAGTGGTCGTATGACAGCGAACTGGGCGGTATTCGTCGCCGCGGAACCCGACCTCGCCGCGACCGTGGAAGAGCGCTTCGGTGCCTTCACGCACCACGTCCTCGCGACCCTGCGGAAGGACGGGGCGCCGCGTACCACCGGGATCGAAGTGCGGTTCCTGGACGGGGAGTTGTGGCTCGGGATGATGCCCGACTCGCTCAAGGCGTTGGACCTACGGCGCGATGCGCGGTTCGCGCTCCAGGCGAACCCGGGGGCGGGTACGGAGATGGGGGGCGGGGATGTGCGGGTCGGCGGGCGGGCGGTGGAGGTGACGGATGCCGGGGTGAAGGGGGCGTACAGCAAAGAGGTGGAACCGCCGGAGCCGTTCCACCTCTTCCGCACCGAGGTGACGGAGGTCGTGCGGACCTACGTCGAGGACGAGAAGTACCTGGTCGTCCAGATCTGGACGCCTGGGGCGCCGGTGCGCACCGTCAGGCGGACCTGAGCCTCAAGAAAGGCTTACTCCCACTCGATGGTGCCCGGCGGCTTCGACGTGATGTCGAGGACCACTCGGTTGACGTCGGCGACCTCGTTCGTGATGCGGGTGGAGATCTTCGCGAGGACGTCGTACGGCAGGCGGGACCAGTCGGCGGTCATGGCGTCCTCACTCGACACCGGACGCAGGACGATCGGGTGGCCGTAGGTGCGTCCGTCGCCCTGGACGCCGACGCTGCGGACGTCGGCGAGGAGGACCACGGGGCACTGCCAGATGTCGCGGTCGAGGCCGGCCGCGGTCAGTTCCTCGCGGGCGATGGCGTCGGCCTCGCGGAGGAGGTCGAGGCGGTCCTTGGTGACCTCGCCGACGATCCGGATGCCGAGGCCGGGGCCGGGGAAGGGCTGGCGCTGGACGATCTCGTCCGGGAGGCCGAGCTCTTGGCCGACCATCCGGACCTCGTCCTTGAACAGCTTGCGGAGCGGTTCGATGAGCTGGAATTCGAGGTCTTCGGGGAGGCCGCCCACGTTGTGGTGGGACTTGATGTTGGCCGTGCCGGTGCCGCCGCCGGACTCGACGACGTCCGGGTAGAGCGTGCCCTGCACCAGGAACGCGACCTCGGGGCCTTCGTCCGCGATGATCTCGGCCTGCGCCTGCTCGAAGACGCGGATGAACTCGCGGCCGATGATCTTCCGCTTCTGCTCGGGGTCGGAGACCCCGGCGAGCGCGGTGAGGAAGCGCTCCTCCGCGTCCACGACGACGAGCTTGACGCCGGTCGCGGCCACGAAGTCCTTCTCGACCTGCTCGGTCTCGCCCTTGCGCATCAGACCGTGGTCGACGTAGACGCAGGTCAGCTGGTCTCCGATGGCGCGGGCGACGAGCGCGGCGGCTACGGCGGAGTCGACACCGCCGGAGAGACCGCAGATGGCGCGCTTGTCGCCGACCTGCTCGCGGATCAGGGCGACCTGTTCGTCGATGACGTTGCCGGTCGTCCAGTTCGGAGTGAGGCCCGCGCCGCGGTACAGGAAGTGCTCCAGGACCTGCTGGCCGTGCGTGGAGTGCATGACCTCGGGGTGGTACTGGACGCCGTAGAGCTTCTTCTCGTCGTTCTCGAAGGCGGCGACCGGGACGACGTCCGTGGACGCGGTGACCGTGAAGCCCTCGGGGGCGGCGGAGCAGGCGTCGCCGTGGGACATCCACACCGGCTGCTCGTCCGGGGTGCCTTCGAAGAGGGTGGAGGACGACTTGGAGACGTGCAGTTCGGTGCGGCCGTACTCGCGGGCGCCCGTGTTGTCGACGGTGCCGCCGAGGGTCGTGGCCATCAGCTGGAAGCCGTAGCACATGCCGAAGACCGGGACGCCGGCGTCGAAGAGTGCGCGGTCCAGGCGGGGGGCGCCCTCCGCGTACACGGACGAGGGGCCGCCGGAGAGGATGATCGCCGCGGGGTTCTTGGCGAGCATCTCCGCTACCGGCATGGTGCTCGGCACGATCTCGCTGTAGACCCGGGCCTCGCGGACGCGGCGGGCGATGAGCTGGGCGTACTGCGCGCCGAAGTCGACGACCAGGACGGTGTCGGGGGCGGGGGTCGCTGCTGACACGGGGGCCTTCCGGCGGTTGGGCGGGGTTCTGGTCATCGATTCTAACGGGGCTCGGGTGGGACACCTGGTCGTCCTGGGGGCTCCGCCCCCAGACCCCCGAGGCCTATGCCCACCCACCGCCCGTCTCGGTGGGCTCGATGGGCACCGTCAAAAAGACAAAAAGACTCTGTGGCATACTCGCCCCCATGCTCACGCACCCGACCTTCCTCTTTACCTATGGCAACCGGCCCGCCGGCTGCCATGGTCGAGCTGCTTGAGTTACTGACAAGCGACTTTCCAG
>Ga0307507_10011067_pt1 | contig 11474 bp, 10 predicted proteins | sample 7_EM_MG_FD_207223 | JGI IMG/M metagenome (GOLD analysis project Ga0307507, IMG submission 207223) | Populus trichocarpa ectomycorrhiza microbial communities from riparian zone in the Pacific Northwest, United States - 7_EM | ecosystem: Host-associated > Plants > Roots > Unclassified | place...
AGTTTACCCTGATTATATGGTATAAATTACTTAATAAACGACTCGGAATCAAGACCGGTGCCAATTTGTAGTTCCCGGAATCTGTTACAATCCTCTATTCTCTGGGCGATACTAGCAGCAGGTAACCGATAGTTCGCTAGTAATCACTTCTCTTAGCCTGATAGCTGTTGTGATAGCTAAGTCCGTTGACTCTTATCTAGCAACGTCGATCGTTAGGCTCATATAAGACAGTCGTGTCTTGGTTCCCGAAAGTCTGATAGATAAAGATCTTTGTATTGAAAGTATGGTGTATGAAAGAACTTATATAATTGGATGAAGAACCCAAATCCTCTGCCCCGAGGGTGCCCTTATATAGGGGTTCTTCCCTCAACCCTAGCTGTAACGAAATCTACTAATCTCGCTATTATTCCTTATCATGACGTTGGATATTGCCTATTAGAATTTCCAGGTAACGAATCATTCATTACCTTGTACCTTCCCTATTGTTATGGTTTCCTATTAGGTAGTACTTGCCTTAGTTCGCTTATTAGTACCTTCGTTCCTTGTACCCAATTGGGAAACCCTATGCTTCCTACTATGTATTACTGGTTTAGTACACTAGTAGCAATCTTTTACTTATTTGATTCCATTACTTGTTTTGTTAGTTATATCCTGTCACATCTACATCTTGGTTTTAGGACTTAGTTGTTTTCGCTTCTACCTTAGCGTAGCTTAGCATTCTCGTTTGGACAGGATATTTGTCATGATTTATTTGTATTTAAAGAGCTCGAGATCCCTTAAGGATTTGAACTCTCAAGCCTCACAGGAACCCGCACTTTAAATATACTAAGTTGAACTGTCACTTTACTAGTTCCTAACATTTGTTATATCTCTTGTAGGGATTTCAATCGACGCTTCTCCTCCCTGTCCTTTAGTGTCGCCGAATCTCCCTCTGGTAATGTCGCCATACTCAGGAACTGGTTACATTTTTTGACCAAGACTTAAGTACAACCTTTGATCTTCGGCAGAGGACTGATCACCCTTCACCTCCCTTGACCCTGAAGGACCAGTACCCCTCCTTGTTCCTTGAAAGGCCTAGAGCAGACTCCTGGCGAGACCTGCTCACCACAGATTGCAACCATTTCGCTTCCAAGAGACAAACAAGGACGCTTCGCCAAAGCTCCTGCAGCGCCATCAGGATCATCATTCAAGCCCAACCCTGTCGCTCCAGGGAAGAAGGCAGCCCCGCCACCAGCACCAGCGCCACATCCAGGCCAAAACCAAGACGAAAACTCGTCAGAATACGAATACTGTGGCAAAGACGACAACCCAGGACAGAATCCAACAAATCCCCAAGACTGAGAAGAAAGCGAAACCCCAGAACACCAAGACATCGAAGACACACCTGACCAAGAACAACATCCCCAGGAAGGAGCACCCAAGCCAGACCCAGACCAAGACTCAAACTCAGATAGCCCTGATCAACCAGGACCGGCCCCACCAGCATCCCCAAATCCACCGCCTCCGGGAAACCCAAGTCCAGACCCAGCGCCACTGCCGCCTCCTGATCCCTCTCCACCACCAAGCCCACAGCAAGCCGCTATGTCAGTCCCACCAGAAGGCACTAGCCGCCCCAAATGACCAGCACCATTCTTCTATACTGGAGAAGGAAAAGACCGAGATACACAAAGAATCAACTCATGGTTCAACACAGTCCATCAGTACATATCCAGCTTTGGAATCAAAGATACAGACCCTGAACCTTTGCAGTACTATGGAGCATACTGCAGAGAAAAGGCCCTCGAAAAATTCACTCAATATGACAATAGCCAAGGAGCCAAAACCGTTAATGGACTCAAACGCAAATTCGAAGGATATTTCCTACCCCCTACATCCACTAATACAATCTATGAACAGTGGCTTGCAGTAAAACAAACTACCAATTGGAAGACAGCGCAGATAACAGACACAGTTATCACGCTTGAAACGCTCAGAGACAGCTTACCCCCAGGAACGATCTCAGACTACTTAGCAAAACAAAGACTTCTAGACGCCATGGACATCAAACTCAAGCGAGATGTCAAACCCCATATTACCTCTGATACATCCTTCGATGAGTTAGTAGAGATTGCTCAGACAAGAGATGCTATTGCTCACTCCACAGGACTCTATGGTACCAGGAATCAACACACCAATGCAGTATCAAATGCAGTCACCCAGCCCAGACCCAAAGACACCAGAAATAACACCCAAGGACACCACCAACGGTCCTCCAACAATATCTCCCAATACAATAAAGTCCCACCCCATGAGAAAGAAAGACGCAAAAGAGAAGGAGCATGTTACTATTGTGGAAAGATAGGACACTTCTCCAGCGATTGTTACCAAAAGCCAAGAACCCAAAATCATCATCAAGGATACAACCAGCGAGGAAATGGAAGAAGAGGAGGAATTGAGAGAAGAGGAAAATCTCGCCGTTCCTATCATACCCAGGAAGAAACCAATCAAACCATCGAACTTACCAACACATCCAACCATGTAGGACCATCTGGAAACGAAAACAAAGCCCTTGAAGCCTACATTACGGTCAATGGACACAAGGCAAAAGCCCTCAGGCTGTTTGACACAGGAACTATGGGAGATAATCTCATTTCAGGAAAATTCGTATCTATCTTCCAAATCCCTACCAAAGACCTCGCTACCCCTATCAGTCTAAAGATGGCTGTCAAAGGATCTCGCTCCACCATAAACTACAAATCGCAACCAGTCATCCAAGTAGGTGATGAAACCGGTGATATTACCGATGCTCTAGTGTGTTCTTTAGACAACTATGACATATTCCTAGGAATGCCATACCTTACCACCCATAACGCTATAATCAATTGTGGAAACTCCATCATTTCATTCCCTAAAAAAGGAATTACCCTCAGTTGCAGGAAAGGAAACAACGCTAAGTTCTCCGCTATGACAACCTCAGATACTCCTGACTTCATCTCCCAGTTTCCAGATGTTTTCCCAGCCAAGAAAATCACTGAACTACCACCCTTGCGCCAGATTAACCACCACCTTAATCTCATCAAATGGAAAACGGCACCAAGTCCGAAAATATTCACAGTTCCTGACTAGATCCTCCCAGCATACAGACAAATTATAGAGGACTAGAAAGCGAAAAATATCATCTACCCTTGCAAAGCCAATAACCCTGTCAACATGTTCCCTAAGCTTAAACCCAATGGCGAAATTAGACTCCTAGCAGACCTAGTACCCAGAAACGATATCACAATCAAGAACCATAGCACTATTCCCAATCAGTCCATGATTCTCAGCACTGTGGCCAGAGACAAATACAGATCCAGTATCGATCTATCAATTGGGTATTTCCAAATTCGAGTAGCCCCTGAAGATGAAACCCTGAACACCATTAAAACGCCCCTCGGAACCTTTGCATGCAGAATAATGCTACTGTCACAAACGGTGACTAAGCAAGGCAGACTCTCACATGACTAATAGTTATTAGTCATCGGTTTGTTATCTTTTACACTATGAGATCAGTTGACTCATAGGTTTTCACATGATGACGCAATAGCGTGTCATTGGTTTATTGTTATTGGTTGATATTTGACATGACGCACGATCGTGGTCATGTGGTTTTGACATGACGCATGATTGTGGTCATGTGGTTTATGTATTTCGCACATGACTCATAGTTATGAGTCATGGGTTTTGCGCATGTGACCCCGCTAGGGCACATGACTTGTTTTATGAGTTTTGATTGGTTGCGGGATAGGGCGCAGCTGACTCGGACGAGTCAGCTGATGGATTTCACACTATGACTCACTATGAGTCATGAGTCGCGTGACGCGAGGGGATGAGTCGCGCAGGGCTAGGGTTGAGGGAAGAACCCCTATATAAGGGCACCCTCGAGGCAGGAGATTTGGGTTCTTCACGCAACCATCTAAGTTCTTTCATACTATTTACTTTCAATACAAAGATCTTTATCAATCACGCTTTCGGGAATCAAGACAGGACTGTCCTATAGGAGCCTAGCGATCGACGTTGCCAGATAGGAGTCAACGGACTTAGCTATCGCAACAGATATTGGGCCAACAGGAGTGATCGTTAGAAGACTATCGGTTACCTGCTGCAAGTATCACCCGGAGAGGAGAGGATTGTAACAGCTACAAGGAGATACCAATGCGCCCTCCACAGCGATGCGAGTTATGGAATATATCCTTGATGGACTCCTAGGAAAAACAGTTTAGGCATACCTAGACGATATTACAATCTTCTCAAACTCTTTTGAAAACCATGTTCGCGATATCCGCCAGGTCTGTCAGAGATTACCGGACCATCACATTAGAGCCTCCCCATCCAAATGCAATTTCTTCACCGATAGGTTACCCCTGTTGGGACATGTCATAGACGATGAAGGAATCCATGCAGATCCTGAGAAAATACGAGGAATCCAGGACTGGCACACCCCCAAATCGAAAAATGAATTACAAACTTTTATTGGTGTTGTAATATATCATGCACAATTCCTACCACACCTCGCTACTGCTAGCGCCCCACTATCGGATCTGCTTTCCCAAAACGAATTTGAATGGAGATCCCTGCATGAGGAAGCGTTTCAACAAGTCAAACACCTAGCCAAAAACATTACCACACTTCGCCCAATTGACTATCAATCCCGCCACCCAATATACCGCTTCACCGATGCGTCCAAGGTTGGAGCCGGTGCATGGATAGGCCAAGGACGCTCGCCTGAGAAAGCTCACCCTGCAGCATTCCATAGCCGAAAATTTGCAACAAGTCAGCTACACTACCCTGTACATGAACTCGAACTCCTCGCTATAGTGGATGCAGTCCAGTCATTTCACCCCATGCTTTATGGTACCAGGTTCACTGTGGTAACGGAAAACAAAGCCCTTTCCTTCTTCCTATCACAGACAAATCTTCCTTACCGCCAGAGAAGATGGAGAATGTTCCTCCAATCTTATGATTTCGACATTATACACAGACCAGGAAAGGACAATGTCCTTGCAGATGCCCTCTCAAGGATATATGAAGAATGAGAGGCAAGGGCTGACATGATCCTAGTTGACCCTACTGAGAAGAAAGCCATAAAAGGACCTTATTCCGCCATGACAAGTAGCGTCAAACACAACCTCCACCTCGCTCACACTCTGGATCCAATTAAACAACCTTCTTTCTTCTCCCCAACACCTCTTGACCCCTTTTCTATACCCCAACATCTATCAATGTGGAACGTTGAAGATGTCCCCATCCCAGACTCGCCCAAGGAGAAGGAAAACGATCACCACCAAGGTCTTTTTGAACAATGACTTCATAAGATGGCAACCACCCTTAAAGAAGGTATTGACGTCATGCAGGGCAACAAAGCCAGCACCCAAGGACGGCCTCATGACCCTACCGAAACCACGATTCTCATTCAAGCAGCTCAGACACAGCTTGCTGCTCTTGTGTCAAGAATTCACAGCCCTTCAAACCAGATGGAACGATCTTTACGCCTTAACGCTATCACCAACTGCTTTGGCAGAATTCATGACTCCATTACCAAACTGGAATCAATTGCCCTCGCCAGCTCAGGATACGAAACTACCCCATCTGTTACCACTTCCAACCCTCCCAGTGATGAGTTGGAACGCTTTCTTATGTCTACAGGACATAGAGCCAAACACTGGGCACAGTGTGTATGGGACGAATGTGAATTCCATATGGAAGGAAAAGACCGCCACTACTACCCCTCGGGACCTCGCCATATCCCTGCCCCTAGCCCCCTCTATCCCACCTCATGCTTCATTACTCCCCATCACCCGAAGCGAAGATATGAGGATCGATGGGCCTTCCCTCCCGCCTTCACCAATGATGATGGATATCCAGTCTTCCATACCATAATCGACAAGGATAGTGGACCAACCTCAAACCATGCCCCTCAGGAAGAAGACTTACTGGTCCCTGATGCCACGGTCGATTACGATGACCCTTTCCCTGACCCGTCCTCCAGAGCTCGTGATATTCGTGCCTTCCAGCTCTCCCGGCACCTCAAAGGCAAGTGGTATAACTGCCTTTGAAAAGCCAGAACCTCGGATCCTCTCTATGACATCGTCAGTAAGAACCCCAACCATCCTAGTTGGATCCTCATTGACGGACTTCTTCTTAAAAGAGGGGAGGATAACAGTCGAGACTGTCCATATGTTCTCTATGAAGCAGCCTATAAAGCAACCAACATCAGGAGTGATATCATTCGAATCACCCATGCACAGATGGCCCACATGGGAGCACATAAATGCTTCAAATACGCCTCCAAACATTTCTATTGGATATCTATGAGCAGTGATTTCAAAGACTATATTCGCAGATGTCACCTTTGCCAGATGACCCAGCAACCTACTACCCTTCCTGACGGAGTTGTGACCCCTCTCCCTGTCCCCAGAGAACCATTCTCTTCCATTGCAATAGACTTTGCAGGACCCTTCCCTAGCGACAACAAGAAGGAACTAATCCTAGTTGTGTTGGATCGCTTCACGGGGTTCACCTACCTCATCCCAGTCTCCCAGAACATCACTGCAGTCGAAACTGCTAACCTCCCCATTGAACGAACCTTCTCTGTCCATGGTTTCCCTACTTCTATCATCTCAGATAGAGACTCCAAGTTCACCTCTCGCTTCTGGATGCAATTCATGGCTAATATCAAAATTGATCTCAGCATGGCTACCACTTATCATCACCAGACCACTGGCCAAACAGAACGCAAAATCAGAACGATACGCCAATGCCTCTGCAACTTCGTTAACCCCAAAGGCACCAAGTGGACTCGCCACCTTCCCCATGTTCAAACAGCTATCAATGCTGCTCCTGGCGATTCATCTAAACTGTCACTATTTGAAATTACCTTTGGACGAATTATCAACCTCCTCCCTAGTGTCAAAGTCCTCCCTACCGCCATCTCCTCTGCTGATGACATAGCTTCTCAAAACATGAAAAACCAGCAGCTCGCCAGAACCGCCCTCCAGAAAGCACGAGCTCGCCAGACAACTACTAGCCAGAAAAGACGCAAAGAAGGAGCACCTATTACCCCAGGCAAAACTGAAGTTACCCGCAGATCCGAACCCTATGTACACAAGATTGGGCGAAACCAGGAACTAGTTGGACCCTGGTTAGGACCCTTTTCAGTCTCGGAAGGACCTGACAGACACGATAACTACAAACTCAACCTCCCTCCCATCATACAAGGCATCCACCCTTGGATTCATCGCAGCCATCTTCGAATCTATCTCAGACCAGACCTCAAAGCTTTCTCAGGCCTCTCTGAACCCAGCTCCAAAGAACCAGTTACCAGCGATGCCTCAGGACAAGAAGGATGGGAAGTTGAAAATGTTCTCAAAGATCGAATTTACCGAAAGAAATGCCAGTTCCTAATCCATTGGAAAGGCTATGACGAAATCGAAGCTACTTGGGAACCTCTCGATGTCCTTGAAGGAGCCAGTACTGCTCTTAGAACTTACTGGTTTGATACCTATAACGAAACCATTCCCTTCTACCTCCCCTGGACTCATAACGAATGTTGGTCAGCTTGGACAGTCCAGACACCTGAATATGTCCCTCTATTGCCAGAGCTTGACCCTGACGGATTCTAGACACCTATCCAAGACTCTGACTACTCTGAGACCAAAACCTGTTACACCCTTCCCCCCCTTGACGAGTCTCATTTAGAAACCTAACAGATCCTGAGTACCTGGTGTTTTCTTTCTTTTCTGTTAGGGGGAATGTAACGGAATCTACTATTATCGCTATTATTCCTTAGCATGACGTTGGATATTGCCTCTTGGAATTTCCCAGTAACGAATCATTCCTTACCTTGTACCTTCCCTATTGTTATGATTTCCTATTAGGTAGTACTTTCCTTAGTTCGCTTATTACTACCTTCGTTCATTGTACCCAATTGGGAAACCCTATGCTTCCTACTATGTATTACTGGTTTAGTACACTAGTAGCAATCATTTACTTATTTGATTCCATTACTTGTTTTGTTAGTTATATCCTGTCGCATCTACATCTTTGTTTTAGGACTTAGTTGTTTTCGCTTCTACCTTAGCGTAGCTTAGCATTCTCGTTTGGACAGGATATTTGTTATGATTTATTTGTATTTAAAGAGCTCGAGATCCCTTAAGGATTTGAACTCTCAAGCCTCACAGGAACCCTCACTTTAAATATACTAAGTTGAACGGTCAGTTTACTAGTTCCTAACCTTTGTTATATCTCTTGTAGAGATTTCCATCGACGCTTCTCCTCCCTGTCCTTCAGTATCGCCGGATCTCCCTCTGGGAATCTCGCGATACTCAGGAACAGGTTACACTAGCCATGCGTGACTCATTCCCTCGCGTCATGCGACTCATGACTCATAGTGAGTCATAGTCTGAAATCCATCAGCTGACTCGTTTGGGTCAGCTGCACCATTCCTCATAAACAATCACAACCCATAAAACCAGTCATGTGCCCCAAGGGGGTCACATGCGCGAACCCCACGACTCATAACTATGAGTCATGTGCAAAATACATAAACCACATGACCATAATCGTGCCTCATGTCAAATATCAACCTATCACAATAAACCAATGACCCGCTATTGCGTCGTCATGTAAAATCCTAGAAGTCAACTGCTCTTATAGCGTGAAAGATAACAAACCAATGACTAATAACCATTAGTCATGTGAGAGTCTGCCTTGCTTAGTCACCGTTTGTGACAGAATCATAGACTAACTCATTATCAGTGTTTGTGAATCATGTCCCTCCTTACTAAGCTGCCTCGCTAAAATTCAATCATCATACAAACTTGATCATAATCTCTCATTGTATTTCTACTACAGCGCAATCTAACGCAATTACAATTAAAAAACTCTTGATGGCGCACTGTTTTACATAATAACACCTGATAACAACATAAAAATAAAAAGTTAAAAATTGCATAGATTAAACACAGTCTCTCACAAATAGTAGCACTCTTTCAACCTCCCTATTGCTCACTACCAGACTACAGCACCATCTTATTTCAATATTTTCCACATTTCTTTTTCCTTAAAACTATCTCACACAGTGGGTATTTGATTATTTTTTCTACCAAGAAGTTGTACTGGTTTTGAGTTGGTGATGGATATGATAAGGGATGACTATTGATAAGAGACAGCCATTGTTATCAAGATGTTTGTGTATTTAATTTGCACCTGAGTACTTGGCCAGTACTAGCACTGAACAGCCTTTCAAAGACTTAGACCAAGAAGATTCTCTACACTCTTGGTCAGCCTATTAATTAATTTGAACTGTAATAATAACAAAAACAAGTTCTGAAATTGGCTTGTGGTCTACTATAATCTGAGTAGTAGACTATAAACTCCATCTGCAAGTGTTTTAGTAAGGCAAGGAAGGGTAGTCTGAGGATAAAACTTGATTAAAACATTAGTGTATCCGCAACTATGTTCAAATGCCAGAGGGTGGTGCAAATAGCATAAGCTCTACCCTTCCATTTGAAAAGACCTCGCAGCCACACTGGTCAATTTATGTAATCCTGGCTATTCCTTAGTCGGCACCAATATATTACACTAGCCACAACTACATGAATGAACTAGTGCCGTATTGGAGACTTTTTTACATTTATTTTATCAAAACTTTATTCTCTTCAGAGAGTTTTCTTTTCAAAACTTTTCAATGAGAGTGTCGTGAGCAATTTTGTGAGGTGATCGCATTTTGGCGAGGTCGCTTAGTAAGATGAGATATGTTTCATGAACACTTATGACGAGTAGCTGTACGTTTTTAAGCTCTGTAACTACCAGTACCCGTACGGTATGATACAAGTGCCAGGAAAGGTGTTTTTGTACAGGCTAGGGATGATTTACCAGCAAAATAATCCCTGTCCTCCACAAAAACATCTCCCTTGGTATGGTGCCCACATGGCAGAGTCAGCCTTTAGGACACCAGTCCTAGGAAAAAGTGGAGTTCACACTTGTGGGTTATCACACGGTGAAATCAAGCAACACCCCCGCTTTCGCAACCCATTGCTCCTCAGCGACCAAATGCCTTTCTCTGATAATGGCAAAAGGAGAGAGCCCACAACTTGAACTTGTATTGCAATAAGTTTCATGTATAGATGTGTGGCCATTCTCTCTTGGAAAGCAAAAGTTGGTCGGCAGCTGGGGTTGCCGAATGGCGAGTATGAACTCCACTTTTTCCCACGACTGACACCAAAATTCCCCTCCAACCCCCGGAACAATCAGGGCATGATATGCTCTCATTTCATTTTATTCCCGTACAATGAGCCCAATTCGCCTAAAGATTTCATTCTAGAAACGTAGTTCTTGCTGTGATAGCACTTGAAGTTAAGGGAAATTTTAGGTTCACTTGGGGGTTGACATTTGTGGGAAATTCCGTCTATGCTGGGAAAGATCGGAAATATATTCCCTGGAGTGATGAGGTTAAATATTGACTCTGGATGGCAGAGAGTGTTTGGTGGTGCACCATGCTTGGGCCCGTGCAACCGCGTTGCTATATAGCTAATTGGATGTAAAGAATAGATGGTTAATCATAGATCCTCTTGAAAGAGTTATTGGCTTTGCCCCAGTCAAGATTCATCGTCTTTCCTAAATACTTATGTATATCGTTAAATTTCCGGACCAATATCTCCGTCTTTTGTATGATAAATACTGAAAGTGTGAAATCCGGAACAGGCCAAGACAGAGATACCGGTAACAACCAGCCGGATTACCACCTCTACTGCACAGTACCGGTACTCATGTTGCCGGATTGAACAAGAGTACAGTCACTACCGGGGGGGCAAGGCGAAACTGGGCGGATGGCGAACAAGGGTACTTCATGGTGAAAAATAGGCTCGTTAAGGTTAGGGTTACAAAAAATTACCCCATAATTAATCCCTGTTCGCCGGCCACCCAGTTTCGCCCTACCCCCCCAGTAGTGACCATAATTGAACTAGTAAATAGGGTGACCGTGACCTCCAACAAATACTGTATATTACCGTAGCGAGAACTCACCCCCGGTATATCATGGCCCTGTAGAGGCATGTCAACCAACCACAGCTATAACTATCCTTCCCTCGTCCCTAAAATCTCCCCTGCACAGTCGGCAATTTAGCCCGCTACAGCTTCTCCTCAAAAAATCTCCAACCTAGAGACTTAATGCCCCTAAGGGGCCTTCAGCAATAGAGCACCTGAGGTAACAAAGTACTACCTCGGGTTTACCACTTCGGCACCGTAAAGGCTAGGACAATTGGGCCTCGCCCTAAGGCACCCTGGGTTCATCTGGAGAAGGGGAGGAAAACACTACAAGAAATTAGTGCCGGTGTGGAGAGGGCACCGCGATAGGGTAGTTTCAGCAGCCAAGGGAGCGTTTGAGCACCCACTAAACACCTATGTTTGTAGATAGCTTGGCGTGCAGAACTTCCTGCACATAAGCCTCTCTTCCC
>Ga0307507_10011068_pt1 | contig 11473 bp, 8 predicted proteins | sample 7_EM_MG_FD_207223 | JGI IMG/M metagenome (GOLD analysis project Ga0307507, IMG submission 207223) | Populus trichocarpa ectomycorrhiza microbial communities from riparian zone in the Pacific Northwest, United States - 7_EM | ecosystem: Host-associated > Plants > Roots > Unclassified | place...
CAGTTGGTGAGTTGGCCTGGTTTTCAATGTGCACTCTTCTGGTGACACTGTCTTGTTTCAGGCAGTGAGTTGGCCTAGTTTTTAATGTGCACTCTTCTGGTGACACTGTCTTGTTTCAGGATGTGAGTTGGCCTGGTTTTTAATGTGCACGCTTCTGGTGACACTGACTGTGGCCTGTCTTGTTTAAGGATGTGAGTTGGCCTGGTTTTTAATGTGCACTCTTCTGGTGACACTGACTGTGGCCTGTCTTGTTTCAGTTGGTGAGTTGGCCTGGTTTTCAATGTGCACTCTTTTGGTGACACTGACTGTGGCCTGTCTTGTTTCAGGATGTGAGTTGGCCTGTTTTTTGATGTGCACACTTCTGGTGACACTGTCTATGGCCTGTCTTGTTTCAGGATGTGAGTTGGCCTGGTTTTTAATGTGCACTCTTCTGGTGACACTGACTGTGGCCTGTCTTGTTTCAGAGGGTGAGTTGGCCTGGTTTTTAATGTGCACTCTTCCAGTGTCACTGACTGTGGCCTGTCTTGTTTCAGTTGGTGAGTTGGCCTGGTTTTTAATGTGCACTCTTTTGGTGACACTGACTGTGGCCTGTCTTGTTTCAGAGGGTGAGTTGGCCTGGTTTTTAATGTGCACTCTTCTGGTAACACTGACTGTGGCCTGTCTTGTTTCAGAGGGTGAGTTGGCCTGGTTTTTAATGTGCACTCTTCTGGTGACACTGACTGTGGCCTGTCTTGTTTAAGGATGTGAGTTGGCCTGGTTTTTAATGTGCACTCATCTGGTGACACTGACTGTGGCCTGTCTTGTTTCAGTTGGTGAGTTGGCCTGGTTTTCAATGTGCACTCTTCTGGTGACACTGTCTTGTTTCAGGCAGTGAGTTGGCCTAGTTTTTAATGTGCACTCTTCTGGTGACACTGTCTTGTTTCAGGCTGTGAGTTGGCCTGGTTTTTAATGTGCACTCTTCTGGTGACACTGACTGTGGCCTGTCTTGTTTCAGGCAGTGAGTTGGCCTGGTTTTCAGTGTACACTCTTCTGGTGACACTGACTGTGGCCTGTCTTGTTTCAGTTGGTGAGTTGCCCTGGTTTTTAATGTGCACTCTTCTGGTGACACTGTCTTGTTTCAGAGGGTGAGTTGGCCTGGTTTTTAATGTGCACTATCCTGGTGACACTGACTGTGGCCTGTCTTGTTTCAGGATGTGAGTTGGCCTGGTTTTCAATGTGCACTCTTCTGGTGACACTGTCTTGTTTCAGAGGGTGAGTTGGCCTAGTTTTTAATGCTCACTCTTCTGGTGACACATATTTTTTAGCGGGTGAGTTGCTTTTCTTTTGGCCATGAATTACCCTTGTCATGCACCATCTCTCTTTTTTATATTTCTTAGTATGTAAGTTACTTGTTTTTCACTATATATTTTTCTGTTAACCCATTGTTGACATTTTCCTTTTAGCATGTGAGTTGCTTATATCCTTATTCCAATATATTTTGATCACTTATTTCTTGCACTTATTTTTATTTATTTATAGGAAGTATGTGGTCTCTCTTGCAAGTCTTGTGAGTTTTATATGTCATAGCTTTCATTTTTAAATCTACATGTATTCAATCATCATTCTTCATCAGGTAATTAATCTTCAATCAATATCTTTCAAGGAGGTTAGTCAAAGTTAAGCATCCTGTAGACAAAATTTATAGCATCTCTTCATTTTACTTTTTTTTAGCATGTGGGTTGTTCATTCACACTTATTTCCATCACCCTGATCTATGCTTCTCTTAACTCAGATTGTATGTTTTTGTTTTCTGTTATAGATGAATGCTCATGTTTTGTAGCTTGTATGTCTTTCATCCATTCCCAGATTCCACTTTCCACCATTCTTTTTGTCAGAAAGTATGTATTTCATCATATTATTTATTTGACCAGGTCACTTATTTCAGATATATAGTGGGCAAGTCGACTCCATTTTCTATCACATTAGAGCCTTTGGTGTCATGAAACTTTTCCATTTTTAGAGGGTATGCTTTCTTTCTTTCTGTTACTACTCACTTAATATTGATCTTCAAAATATACAGAGAGATACAGGGCTATCCAGATCCTAATGAGCCTATTTCTTTGCAAAATGTCAAGTTTTGTATGTGTATTTATCTGTTCTATTTCTTCTTGTTCGCTATGTCTGTTTCTCTTAGTGACTGATACATCCCTTATACCAATTATTTCTCTAACATCTCTATCATTGAGTTATGTAGACACTGAGGAGAAGAAAAATCTCTCTGTACTCAGTTTCAGTTTCAGTCTCTTGAGGTGTATGTGGATGAAATACTCATTGCTGAGACTACCACCCTACAGCATTGTGGACTGATTATTACTTACTGTCTGTTGGAAGATCTTGAAAAATTAGTGAAGATATTCTAATTATAAACCCTTACCCCACAGAAATCAATAACTTATTCAAATAGCTTTATAAAATTCTTTGTAACAATTGACCTCTGTGATGTCTTATACATGTTAGGGATGTGATTACCATCTGAGAATTGCAATAACTGACTTGACAGAAAGCCTTTCCATCTTTCATAGAGCTGAACATCCTTGTCTTAGAAATGCCAAAAGTCAGCATGGTATTATGCCTTGTCTTACCCTGAAATGTTTGTAATTTTTTAATGAGAGTTACCAAAAAGGTTGTAATTGTTTCATCCACATTTAATTCTTGCTCCCGAAATCCTAAGAGAAGATGGTGTTTCCAATTAAAACAAGCATATTCAAAGATATCACCCTTTGTCTGTAGAATGAGGTCCAAATGTATTTTTTATGTCTTGACCCTGAGTTTTGGGTAGAAATATATTTTGACCCAAGATATTTTCTTGGACTAATAAGGGTCTCTGGGGTCCTATTTCCAAAAAAAACAGATTGTTATTTTTCCACTATTGGGGGTATTTTTAGCAATTTTTCCTATGTATATAGATGCTTTTCTAGGACTGTATGTGCCTGCTGCTTGCAATAACAAGCTTATGGTGTTGCTCACTATTACCTACAATGTTCAGCACTGTTTTCAGAGTTGAGAATGCACTTCTACAGTGCTTTATATAATGCTTTGCAGCACAAATTATTTAAATTATATTTGGCTATGTTTGAACTGGACCCAAGATGTCACAACCAACCTTTTTGACCTGTCCTAGTGCTTGACAACTTTTATCAAGGCTCATTGTTGTAAGGCAGGGTGCCCTTGCATGCACAGCCAGAAATTTCAGATGGTATACTGATGAAATGAAAATTTTCTACAATGTCAAGTATGTCCATCATAAGGATCCCTGTCCAAAATAGGATATCTCAGGTCCAATTCAAACACAATCAAACATGATTTAAAAAAACTCATGCTGCAAAGCATTATGCAAACCACTGTAAATGTAGAAATATAGTAAATAGTGAGACATGGATAAAATAGAGATAGTGGTGATTGTTACTGAAGATATTGTGTACTATTTTTAGGTTTTGGACAATACTTTCAGATAAGAAAATGTACAAAAAATTGCCAGAAAATTAGTTGCTAAACATTGTTGACAGTACAACTAAACATGGGCACTATTTTATTATAGAGTTGCACAATCCCTGCTATGTGTGATGACCAGTGACATGCCATGTGACAGTGTCACATGGCCAATTTCTTGAGACATTGAGTTTGTACTTTCCACAACACCAATTCAATATATTTTGTAATGAGTTTGATGAAATTAAGTGAATGAATCCACTGAGAGAGTTTTCCAGGTAACAATTGTATTTATCGCTCAAAAAATGTGAAATCAGCCTGTTTTCCCTGCCAAATTTGGCAATCTGGAGAGATTGGATAACAACATTCAACCACAGCATGTATCAACATGATTTATAGGGGGATTTTACTTCGAATTTAAATTCCAATCAATCTATGGATCCAGAAATTTTATTTGTGGCTCTTATATTGAGATAACCATTAAGAATGGGTACTTTAACATAGTAATGAAAATTCTGGACCCATAGAATTGAAGCCACATAGTCATTTTGTCTCTGCAAATCTAAGCTGAAATCCTATCTGTTGTGAAGCTGATAGTTCAAGTAGGCAACCTTGGGCTAATAGGTGCTGCATAGCCACCAAAATCACCTACATTGTATATTTTTATACATTTGGATAGAGATTATTTATACAATTCCGGTGCTTTTTTTTCATATAAATTGGTGGAGAAATGACTGAGCTATGTTGTTTACAAGTTTGAGCCATCTGGAAAAGCAGTTGTGGTCACCTATTGGCCAAATCAGGAATGTACCTATTTTTGGCTGGATGGCTCAAACTTGTAAACAACGTAGCTCAGTCATTTCTCCACTGGTTTACATGAAAGAAAATGCACTGGAACTGTATAAATAATCTCTATCCAAATTTTTCAAGAGATAGGATTTTGGCTTAGATTTGCAGAGAAAAAATGATTGATTACTATGTGGCTTCAATCCTATGGGTCCATAATTTTCATTACTACCCCTTAACCATGTTAAAGTACCCATTCTTAATGGTTATAAGGGCCACAAATAAAAATTCTGGATTCATAGGTTGATTGGAATTTAAATTCGAAGTAAAATCCTCCTACAAATCATGTTCATATATGCTGTGGTTGAATGTTATTATCCAATCTCTCCAGAGTGCCAAATTTGTGCCTGATCTCAACCTGCAACTCCATATCTGAACACTGAACACCTCCCCAGATGAGTTATTCTTGTCATAGACCAGTTAAGTTCCATACCATCCTTGCTTGGCTAAGTTCCCTGTGCTGGTTTCATCAAGGACTCAGAGAGGGACTAAAAATAACAATTAAGTTTGCAATCATGACAAGGGAAAAGGATGCATGGATACAGGAGATAATTATTGACAAGGCACTTCAGAATATTCTAATAATTTGTAGTGATCGTCACAGGTTTTGAAACTCGCACAGGTTATGGGTAGGGGTACACTGGGGTACGGGTACAGGTTGGGTTTCTTTAACCCTCGTTGTACCTGTACCCCTGGTGCAGGTTGGTGGGTTACCCACCAAGTTGAAGGTGGTCTTTGAGTGTCACCATGTGCTTGCAATTTTGCATGGGAGTTATTTTCTTCACAATGTAAGGGTGCATCATATTAAGGTAGTCTAGTTTGTATTCTCTAAGTAGCTAGGTTGTACATTGTAAGTTTGGTGAATTGATTGATAGGCAAGCAATTAGGTGAAAGCATGCAGTGCTTTCCAACCTGAAAAGGAGTCTTTCTTGAGGGGTGTTCGAGATGAGCTGCGACACCCATGGTATGAAGTCTTGATGTGGCGAGTGAGTCTTGGATCCCACACATTAGGAAAGACTATTTTGCTTACTATTTTTATCGCACAGCTGGCATCGTTAAGCAAGTGAATGTGTCGTGTACTGCTGGCACAACCTGGATGTAAGGGGCCAGGATTTGCACATGTTTCCTGAGGTACAGGATGAAAGTGTTGCTTGACCAATGGCCTTTCACTTTCATGACATCAAAGGGCACACCCTGCAGGAGGTACTCAAGAGTGGATCCTATCCTGATGCTGTGACCTTGCAGGTGCTCCAGGCCCACTGCTTGCACTGCCTTTGCAAGTTCTGCAATGAATTTCGACTTGGTGAGGGGTCAGTGACCTGTCTTGTAGCAGTACACAAATAAGTGGGCATTGTCAGGTGGGTCATTGGTCTCAAGGTGGCTGGTCAAGGCTGTGTCTTGGTCGACAAGCCCATCTTGCTTGGCCCAGCAAACATCTTCTCCCCAATGAGCTATCTTGGTGCAGGGGATGTGCAGGACCATTACTTTCAGCCCTTCCCTGGACTGATCATAAGAGAGCCTGGTTTTTGATACATGGGCCTCAGGATTGAATCCATCCAGCTTTGGGACTGTGAATTCGCCAATGCTGATGCACCTGCAATGCAGTAGATGCATATGGAAAATCCAAAACACACCAGATCCTATAGAAACAAAGAAAAGTTTCGGAAGGTGTAAGTGTTGCAAGTGAGTGGCTCTGAAAGTGCAAGATGGAGTTCCTTGGCTTCTCAAAACAAGATATGAGGTGTAGACACAACTCCTAAAGTAAGAGAATGCATCCGAAGGAATATGGAAGATGGAGGGATGTTGGGGACAATAAAGGTGAAACAAATATTCGGATGATGAGTAATGCAAATGTTACGAGTGCACATGGTGTGCAAGATGAGGATGAAAGTTACAATGAGTTGCTGAATTGATTATCAGCCAAAAGCAAGATGCGAATCGAGGGGTGAAGTAGGACTTGTTATTTCGAAAGTACTGTGACACTACAAGTACATGAACATACAAATACTTGAAAATAATCAGAAAAGGAAATGTAAAAGGTAAGAATAAAAGGACAAAGATCCAAAACACAAAACATGAAGAAAGTGAGAAGAAAGTGAGAGAAACACAAAAAGAGAAATAAATAAAAAGAGAAATAAAAAGGAATAGATGAGGGACAAATAGGTACCAATTGATTTGGAGAATGGAAACAAAGGAGTACTGTGATCTATAATTGATCTGAGGCTAATGCTAACCTTTAAAAGGTGCGAACAAAGAGGCTGGATTGATGGGAGTGGATGAATGCTGGAGTATGTGCCTGTGCATAATTTCGCACAATAGAAATATTTGGAGATGTGTACCAATGTGTTTGGGACACTGGGGAAGTGAGTGAGCCAATGTCCAAAGGTTCTTGAAGATCCTATAAATGGTCTGCGGGGCGTGTGTGAATAATACTGAATATTCGGAGTAAAGCGTGCTTCTTGCGGGATGAAAATTTGGAGACATGGAACGGTATGCCTGAAGTGGTGGGAAAGTGAAGGAATAATTGTTTGTAGTTCTGCGAAGGTTTTGTGAATGTTTTGTAGCACATGTGGAGATAGCATTGAATATTCGTATAATTGCTGTGGAAGCATGTGTGCATGATGGGATATTCAGGGTGCATGTCAGGGCATGCGGGTGAAACATCCTAAACATGGTAAGGACCTCTGAAGGTTGGTACAATTGAGTGTGGCCCAAAAGAATGCATGTGGTGCGAAGATGAAGGAATATTTGTGTAGCCGTTGAATATTTGTGTAGCTGTTGAATATTGTGTAAGTCTGAGTTCATGTGTGCAGAACTAGCACTCGCTTATCAATGCATCCTGTTGCAAAAAAGCAGGTGGTGAGGCATGCAAAAACAGCAGAGTCGAGGGGTTTCTGTAGGTCTAGGTGTTGCCAGATGGTGAGTATAAAGTCAATGGTGTAGGGGCACCTCTTTTTCCGCCTTGAGGATGGGGGGGTAACCTTTTCTGTGGCCTTCAGTAAGGTGTCCATCTCCATCTTTTCAATCTGCCATGGGATCCCATGGAGTATGTGCCACGCTCGTATGCCGTAGAGGTAGTTACTGATCGCTGAACCTGAGTATGCCACTGCAAGGGTCAACACAAAGGAGAGGAGCAGGACATGGCTCGCCAGAGCCCTGTCCTTCTCAGGTATGCCCTTCTTGTCACAGAAGACCATGAAGCTGAGGAGACCTGATGCATATGTCACATGCATGTCCACTTCCCAGGCATGGGCCATGACAGCTTCTATGCATTCAAGGTCCTTGTCTGCAAGCTGCGTGGTGCATTGGGCTCGAGGGATAAGGGGGCGCCACAAGCACAGCCTTTGGTTGGCTGGGCAATGAGGTTGGAGTGGAGAGGGCAGTGGTGCCAGGTTCTTGTGGTAGGGTGTGGGCTGCTGGCAGTTTTTGGAGGGGAGTGGAGGGAGGGGAGCATGCCATGGGTGTCCCTCAGCAGTTGTTTTGTGGGTTTGAGGCAAAGAGCTCCTCCACATGACAATCAAGCTCTGTGTTGATGGCTGCACATTTGTTTTCAGAGAGCAGGCAATGGGGTTTGGGTAGAAGGGGTGGTGAGCCATGCTGGTGGGGTTTTGGCTCCATGCTGCTGACTTTGGAGTTGAAGTTGATGATGAGTTTGCATAGTGCTGGGGGGATGGGAATTTTGGGCAGAAGGAGTGAAGCGGGTGGGTATATGCCTCAAGAAGGTTCGTCGGCTGGGTTTTCTTTGCTTGGAACATATCTAGTGTGGACAGTAGATTGCTTGGCACCCATGATGGAGTGAACATGGCAGAAGACAAGGTTCATCTGTTTGTTTCTGCTCTGACCTTTCCACCACCCTTCAACCAGTCCTTTGTTGTCCCCGTAAACTTTGAAATTAATATTGCTGCCACTGGATGATGTGATGGAGAGTACAGGGAGTTCGAAGCCAACTGCTTCCACCCAGCCAATGTCTCACCTGTCTGATTTCCAATTTGGGAGTAGGCACCAAGCACACCACCTGCCACCAATCATGATGCCGATACCAAAACCTGAGCTGGCATCTGAGAAGGCATGGGTGTCCTCAAGGGGGTGGGACCTGGGATGGGTCTGGATAGGGTCTGGGATTCAAGGAGTGTGGACCACCACTCAAGGTCATGAGGCATATTGCAGGGTGAGGAGTGTGGCACAAAAGGGCAATTGTTGAAGAGGCTGAGCATGGCCTCCATGCTTGTGAGATATGCTCATCCTGCTGGTACCACAAGGGTAGTGTGGAGCAGTTTACTGTAGAGTTTCTGTACTTCTGCCAAGGTGTGCTGGGGCTTCTTTTGCCATTCCTTGACTGCCTCGAGATATTTGTGTTTCTTCTCAAGTGGTATTTCCACTGTGTGGGTTGTGAGATTCCATATGAAACCCAGATATGGGACAACATTACTAAATGGCACTGTTTTGGATGGTTCCCATGGTATTCTGAGTTCGTCAGATATGCAGTCAATGTCTGTATCAGCATATGTAAACTTTGCATCCTCTGAGGAGTGGGGGGAATGGCAAGAGAGATCACACAGGGGGAAAACCATATCCTTGTCAAACTCTTCTGGCTGTCTGTCCTCCATAGTGACACCTCTGAACCATAGGCAGCTTCCCTCATGGATCTGTCCACCATTATCCATAACAGCTTGATGCCATGAGTGGCATTGGGCATTGTATGCAGGGAGATGGTGGTGGGGGCTGCGAAAGAAAATGTGATCATCAACCCACTTTGACAGTGGGCCGATTCCATTCATGTGAATAATGTCAGACCCTGCATCTGCAAGTAGGCCATGTGCTCCTCCTGCTGAGGTAAGTCCGAAATTATTACTGATATTTGCTGCGAAACTGTCCTCTTCCCTGAGGCATACCACCAAACCAGGCCATTGTTGGTGATGCACAGGGATAGTGTGGTAAGCCTCTGACACGTCCCAGATGGAAGCCTGAGAACCTGGAGGGAGCAGGTAGATGATAAGGCAGACTGTCGAAAAGGTCCCCCAGGTACAGGGGAAGTCGTGTGAGTTGATAGCTGAGTTAATGGAGGGTATAAGGTTTTTTCCCAATGGGTGAGGGTGGGAGAAGTCATGAACTGCATGGAATTTCCCAGGTTTACCTGGTTTGGGGACCAGGGAGAGAGGTGAAGACTGGAAGGGGCCAATAAGGGTTTTGAGTTTAGCCTGTGAGAAAGGCCCAATGTATCTTCCTTTCCGAAGTTCTTTCTCCACAATCTCACTATAGGCTTCGGGATATTTATAGATAGAAGGATTATTAAGGGGAATGTATGTTTGTAGTATGCTAGGGATGCCGACGTCAAAACTGCAAATGAGACTATGATACAAACTCGGGTATTTCTCGAGAAGGCTAAATGAGCTGAGCTGTCTGAGCCATTCCTCTGGGTGATAAGGGGTGAGTGGATTTGACTTTCTGTGCAAGAGAACACTGCTGGGCTCCATGGCCAGATTTTCTGCAGCCCAAGCATGTGTGCCTTGTGGGGTGTGTGGTATCTGAGCACCCTGCTGGGGTCTGGAAACTGAAACAAATGGGGAGGCCATCCATGGAGACAAGCTGCCCACTGTCATTTCATCGCACCCATGTTTTTCCTCCATTCCACAGCTTGGTGGCTGAGCACTTGGCGTACTTGTGTTTGTGGTGCCCCAGGCAAACAGCACAAGTGGAACCACCCCATGCTGCTGTGCCCCCTTGAAAAAATGACTGCTTGCCACCTCCTCCTTTGCCTCTGTTGCTTGAGTTGCAATGGCTATGCCATTGGTTGGGAATGTGGTAGGAGTGCTCTGGAGATGGATATCAGTGCCTGCGGTGGTGGGGAGGGGAGTCTGAGCATGAGCATGAGTGTGAATGTGGTCCAGGTGGAGAAGGGGCATGGGATCGCTTGCTAGGGGATGATCTTTTGGATCTGTCCTTTTCATGGTCGATGGCGGGGGACAGCATGACCACATCAAACTTTGATGGGGTATGATGTGGTATGGCAGGGTGGTTGGCATGGCATACTGTGGTGTAGTGGGTGGCATGGCATGGTGGGTTGGTATTGGCATGGTGGATGGCATGGTATGGTGGATGGTGTGGCATGGCAGGTTGGTATTGGCATGGCATGGTATGGCAGGTTTGGCATTGGCATGGTGAATGACATGGTATGGCGGTTGGGGTTTAGGCATGGTGGATGATATGGCGTGGCAGTTTTGGTTTGATGTGGCATGGCAGTTGGCAGTTTTTGGCATGTGGTTGGCAGTTGGCACAGGCATGGCATGGTGGTGGCAGAAGCGAGTTCACAATAGTGCAGAGAGAGGGGAGAAGAAGAAAAAGGGTAGAGAATGTTAGACAGTGTTCGCAGAACAGTGGGGATGGGTTACTGACCTTCTTGATGGCCTCCAGATGGACTGCATCCCAGACTTCCTCTGCAATGGTGGCCAGAAGTTTCTGGTTGATTTGGCTTATGTTGAAACCCTGGCCCTGGGCGATATCTTCATGCCACTGGTGCTGGACCTTCACTTGGTATGCCAGCAGCACTTGCTCTCCGTTTGGGCATGAGTGCATTGGATCGAGTTCTAGGTGAAAGTAGAACCTTGCAAATGATTGGATGTGTTTCTGGGGCCAGTCACATAGCTCCATATATTGGAGCATTGTGTTCTTGCTGATGTTCATTTTCCTCCAGGTGAGGTCAGCATCTGGGATGGCATTTTTTGAGGCTTTGAAAGCTGCAACTGGTTTCAGGGCTACTAAGTCATCAACTTGTGTGATACCATAAGCATCTTCCAGTAAGGTCCTGCTGAATTCCTGGGCTTCAGAGCACCCTTCTTCAGTGAAGTACCAAAGTTCTGTAAGCTGAAAGACTTTAATTTGCCAAGAGCAAACTGTGAAGGGCAGGGCATGATGAAGTCACCTACCATCTTGTCATCATTGAAGTCATTTATTTTCAGCTGCTTCTTCTCCAGCTCTTTCTGTTCCTCTTCTTTCTGGCATTCATCCTCCAATCTAAGGCTTTCCTCCTCCACCTCTGCACTTCAGTCACCCATAGGTAACAGACTATTAGTCATGTAAACTCCAGGTATATTACATGACTAAAAGTTGTGGTGTATATTTATATTTTATATATATTTGGCCTATAAATCTTCACTTTTAC
>Ga0307507_10011069_pt1 | contig 11472 bp, 14 predicted proteins | sample 7_EM_MG_FD_207223 | JGI IMG/M metagenome (GOLD analysis project Ga0307507, IMG submission 207223) | Populus trichocarpa ectomycorrhiza microbial communities from riparian zone in the Pacific Northwest, United States - 7_EM | ecosystem: Host-associated > Plants > Roots > Unclassified | place...
TCGAGTTTAATTTTCTGATGGCTTTCTTCCGTTTCTTCAGCTTTGAATCCAACAATTGGTTCGATGAGACCTTCAGGAAGGGAACCGAGAGCATTTAGTAATTCAGATGAGGGTACGTATGTGGACTCGGCTGTGTCAGAAATTAATTTGTATGACTGACACGACTCAAATTTTTTCACGACATACCGTCTGGAATTTCCTCCTTTTTGACTCCATTGATGACAGACGAGAGGAACATCTGTACGCATTTGTCGTTGTCTGAGGTTTTCAACACATTTTTCGCTTCTTCTTCTGCGAATTGGATAAGAAGTCACTTTAGAGAACGTCAATTGCAAATAGGTACCTTCATCGTATGGATCCATTTTCAAAGGAGGTGCGGAGGAATCGACGGGAGGCAAATCTTTCGACCCCACTGTGACCATTGAATTCAGGTAGGCTGGGCGGACGTATTCTGTGAACCTGTTCTATGAAAATCGACTGATCAGTACGTTGTGAGACAGAATGTAGCAAGGTAGTACCTCTTGATCGGATGGAACAGATATAATTTCCTTGGCCTTCCCTTTCCCATCACATGTTGGCGAGGTAGTAAGTTGTCTAGGACTATCAGATGAAGGGGAATGGGGTATCATGAATGGACCAGCCTGAGGTTCAGGAGCTCCAACACTGGCAATAAGTCGATTGGCTATTCGCTCATTTACTTCAGGGGGAATCGCTCGAGCGTATCGTATGTCTGGAGGTGGTGGTGGAGCTGGAGAAGGTAGAGGGTATGGTTTCCTAATTGGAAGGTCGTCAGGTATTTTGTCGTACGCAGGTTGGTTTACTGAGAAAGCTGCGAAGTAATAAGAGGTTGACTGGAAGATAAGTTGATTTTTGCAACATACAATTCCTCGCTGGGTCTCCATGGCTCGCGTACTTATATTCATATATGTCTGCGAACTCTTCAGAGAGTGGAGCCACATTCAAAAATATTTTCGAGTAGAAATGTCTACCAAGGAATGGTTCAACATCTTTGACTTCCTTTGGGAGTTCCACGATGATGTTACTATGCTAAAATAAATGGACTTGCTAGCTCAAATGCATATATAAAAGGTTAAAGGAACGACATACCGTTCTTTGATAATAAATTGCTTTAACCCGAGTATTTGGTTTGGGGTCGGCGGAAGGCCTTTGAGAGCTGCGGCACATTTCTTGATCGTTGTTGATCTGCTCCTGCATCATTCTTTCAAACCAGGCTCCGATATGATTGAAGTCGGCGTCATTGAAATTGTTGTAAATGCCCCATGGCTTGATGACAACCAGAAATTTCTCCTCTGGAACTTTGTATTGCTTTGAGGGTCAGTAAGTAGTATCGGTGGAAACAGTAGGATTAGTTGAACATTTACCTTTATCTTCAAGGGTTTGGCTTTCTTTCCCATACCAGCATCCAGGGAAAGTAAGAAATGTGATTCCTTCGGGCAGAATTGTACTAATCGTAGTGGATGAAAGTGGAGAGCTCCCGGGCCGCAACTTGAAATAAGGACGATGGCTTTCCAGTGCTGTTTGTTCACTTTCGAGCTCCTCATACTTCTATGCAGTCCTTGACTCCAACTTCTTGGATATCTTCTTGTAGTATCTAAATACAAATTTTGGCCATATGCCACAGGATGTCAAGAAATTGGACGACGACAATTTAGAGGCCCTCCAAGTGGGGAACGTCCTTGTAACAACTTTTGAATGCCTCCACAAGCAAACCATACTTTTTACTTTCCGCCGTTTTCCCAAGCCTCGCATACGCTGAACAGATCGCCGTCAGCAGCGTTACAAACTGAGGCTCTACGTCCAATCCTTCTTTGACCATATCCTTTTCGAGCCTCACTGCATTATAAACCGCGGTTTTGTCAAGTCTGGAGGAACTAGCTAGCTTTTCCTCAAATTTCTCGATTTGAGTTCTGAATGTATTCCTCAGCTTGTCAGTCGCAGAGGTGGCGTTGACACAAGCCGGACATTTGCACACGAAGCTATACGGCGCGATTTCGGCTCGACGCTGTGCGAGATTGCTGTCGGGTTCGCAGTAGGAGTAGAAGAGTTGTTCTCCGGCTTTGATGTCCTTTATCGCATAGAATTGCATTGAGAATGAGTTGAGCTTGAAGTATTGCGACACATTGGGCATGCAGCTGAGAATTCAGGTATTAATCGTTGTAGTCTGAAGAAAGCATAAGCGAGACACACCTATGGTTAATGCGAGATCCGATTTTGCAAACAGCCCCGTAACAGGACGTCGTGTCGGAACTATCGGAACCATCGTACAAGTTGCCGATGCCATAGCCATTACTCCTAATTATGCCAAGGAGAGGACCGCTCCCGTCGCCTGTATGCGCATTATGAAGAGCTCTGAAAGCGGCCTGATTTCCCCTCGACAAGCGTTCAATGACTTTCTCGAGCATACTTTCATATTCGAACATGACAACTTGCTGAAATTGCCGGGTCGTGTAATTGGACCGTTCGGGACCTTGCGACAACGAAGATACTGCACGGGGACTGACGAGCAGTGGGCGTTCGGCGAGGATGAGATCTCCGCGCTTGATGTTGCGTTTGGCGAAGAGTCCGACTCCCATATCAAGAGTTGATCTAACTTCAAACAAGTCTGGGCGGCTTGGTTTCGGGATGCGAGCTGGATAGCCTGGGGCATTGAGAACTTTTCCTTTTGTCGACCCGTTGACGATCCATTCGCAGGCCTCGTCGTTCGGAAGAGAATGGTTGGGTACGGTGGTGATGATTAATGTGTCGTTACCGAATTCAGTCATTCCCGGATCTGAGTCCTTGAAGAGAATTTTGGATTTATTGTTGAGGTCATAATCGCTGGGAAGAGCTATGAGAGAAGGGACAACGGTTAGTAGATGGGACATTTACATAAATAATGGCGTTGTATCAACCTTTTTGCTCGTCACTTAGATTACCATAAGCGAGTTTTTCCGCGCTGTCGGCATTAAAACCTGAAAATCATTGTCAGGTTGCTTCTACAACACTGGAAGTAGGTTTACCCTCATGTTCGTGATACTGGCGAGGTTCAGCGGCAGGTTTCGACGAAGCTGAAGGTTCCGTCTGCTTCTGTACACCTCTTCGCTTTGCGGCTGACTTTCTTTCTTCTGCTCTGAGTAAAAAACCCCGTTTCATGGTACCCTTGAGGAAAGGGGGAGCACAGGAAGGTGAACCTGGAAGTCCCTCTTATTGTGATCATCATTGTCCTTGAGGCGAAAGGGGAGCGCAGGAAGGTGAACTGGAGATTCCCATTTATTGCAATCCATCGTTTCTACGATCGAAGTTCCTGTTAGGTGGTGGATCCCGACCCTGAAAGGTTAACAAAAATCCGATAGGCAACGCAAAGTCCGAAATTGAACGGCCGGACAACCCATTTCCTGCTTGATCCAAGTGCGTGTTGCCAATGGGTGGAAGGTCACCATTGACGAGCCTGAGTGCGAGATGTTTGAGAACAAAGGGCCTGCATAAGGACACCTTTCGAGCCACTTGAACTCATAAGCCCTCCCACAAATCCTCCAAATGCGACATTTGCAAGTGCGCAAGCCTTGAGCTCGTCCTGGTTGTGATGAACATTGTCAAAGGCAAAGGTGTAAGCGGATATAAATAGAATCGTCATTGTTGAATATCTACCATGAGTATGAATTATGTTCAAGGTCAACTGAAAAATATAACAGGTTTTACAGCGAATAAAAATGACCCAACAGACCAACTCACGCCACAAGATATGCTAGCCCGATTCAACAATCTCGGAAACTCATTTTTGAATCGCTTCGAACGTACTGGAGACCTGGGTGATATCTCCCAGGCAATTGAAAATCAACAACATGCTCTCCAACTCACACCAGATGGACATGCCGATAAACCTGCCATTCACAACAATCTGGGGATCTCATTTTTTCGTCGCTTTCAACGCACTGGACATTTGGATGACCTTTCGGAGTCAATAAGAAGTTATCAACAAGCTATCGACTGCACTCCAGATGGACATACCAATCTGCCAATCTACCTAAGCCATCTTGGAGGCTCATATACATCTCGCTTCCAACGCACTGGAGACCCAAACGATATCTCCAACGCAATAAAAAATCAACAACTCGCTCTCCAACTGATCCCAGATGGACATGCCAATAAGCCAAACCTTCATAACAATCTTGGAATCTCATACCATTGTCGCTTTGAACGCACTGGTGGCCTAGACGATATCTCTGGGGCGATCGAAAATCTTCAGCGCGCTGTTCAACTCACCCCAGATGGACATACTGATATGCCATCTCGGCTCACTAATCTCGGGAACTCATTTTCGACTCGGTTTGATCGCACTGGCGACCTGGACGATATCAACCAAGCAATCAAAAATCAGCAACAAGCGATCCAATACACTCCAGATGGGCATGCCAATTTGCCAGGTTTCCTTCTGAATCTTGGAATCTCGTTTTCGAGTCGCTTTCAACGTACTGGAGACCTGGATGATATTTCCAAGGCAATCGAATATCAACAGCAAGCTATCCAACTCACCCCAGTCGGACATCCCAATTTACCATCCCGACTCGACAGTCTCGGAGGTTCTTTTACATTTCGCTTCCAATGCACTGGAGACCTCGATGATATCTTTGAGGCAATCAAACACCAACAACGTGCTGTCCAGCTCATCCCAAAGGGACACGTCAATATACCAGCTCGGCTCAACAATCTCGGAAACTCATTTTCGATTCGCTTCGAACGCACTGGCGACCTGCACGATATCTCCGAAGCAATCGAGCATCAACGACGTGCCGTCCAACTCACCCCGAATAGAGATCCTAGTAAGCCAGGCCACCTCAACAATCTCGGAGCCTCATTGTTTCGTCGCTTTCGACAAACTGGAGACCTGGATGATATCTCTGAGGCAATCAAGAATCTACAATATGCGATCCAATATACCCCAAATGGACATGTCAACTTGCCAGGTTACTTCCAGAACCTCGGTGCCTCATTTTTGTGTCGCTTCCAGCAAACTGGAGTCCTGGCTGATATTTCCGAGGCAATCAAATATCAACAACATGCAGTACAACTTACTCCAGACGGACATGCCGATTTGCCACCACGGCTCAACAATCTCGGACTCTCATACTCAAGTCGCTTTGAACACACAGGCTGTCTGGATGATCTCTCCCAGGCTATTAAAACCCAACAACATGCTGTTGAACTCGTTCCAGATGGACACGCCAATAAGCCATCCCTGCTCAACAACCTCGGACACTTATTTTCGATTCACTTCGATCGTAGTGGAGACGTAGAATTTCTTGCGAAAGCTGTATCAAGTTACCGCATCTCCGCAAATTCTGCGATAGGCTCTCCTTCTGTTCGTCTCCTGGCGGCCACACAATGGGCTACGTTGTCGCAACGGTCACCTATTTTATCATCACAGGTTCTGGATGCCCTTGCGTGTGGCATCCATCTTTTGTCTCTCGTTTCAGGCTTGGAGAATACCATTCAACATCGCCATCAAAGTCTTGTAAACTCTTCTCGATTGTCCATTGCTGCTTCCGCGGCAGCCCTTTCCAGTGGTCATTTTGACTTGGCGGTGGAATGGCTCATCGAAGGCCGGTGCATTGTCTGGAATCAAATTAATCAGCTTCGCACTCCTGTTGACAAACTCCGTGTGCACAACCAATCCCTTGCCGATCGCTTTTCTGCTGTTTCAATGGAATTAGAAAATGCAGGGTCACGTTCGGAGTTGCGCTTCAGCAGCCCAGAAACGACATTCTCTATGGATCAGAGAATTTCCTTGGAAGAGCAGGCAGGAAGGCACATGAAGCTAGCAAAAGAACGAGACCAATTACTCGTTACCATCAGAAGCATTCCCGGGTTTGAAGATTTTCTGCAGCCTAAAAAATGTGCCGAAATTATGGGTGGTCTCCCCGATGCAGGTCCTGTTGTCATCCTCAATATCCACAGCGTCCGCTGCGATGCGTTGGCTCTCATGGCTGGTGCTGACGAGCCGGTGCACATTCCGTTGCCAAATTTTACGTATCAAGAAGCGGAGCGTCTTGCCAAGGGCTTCCATGGTTATCTACATCGTCTAGGACTTGTATCACGGAAAGGCATACCATTAGATGACCCAGACGACCCTCCTCTTCCTGATGTTGACCTTGCGGAGGTCCTGAGTATATTATGGTCTCAAGTTGTTTGGCCAATTTTGGAATCCCTTGCCATTACTGTACGTTTACGGTTTCTTCAAGAGATTAATTCGTTAATTATTTCCAGGTACCTAACACCGAGTCGTGCGGAACGATGCCCCGGATATGGTGGTGTCCGACTGGCCCTCTTGCCTTCCTTCCAATCCATGCAGCAGGGATTTACCTCCAGGGCGAAGGTGTGCCATCTAAACAGTGCTTGTCCGAATTTGCTGTCTCGTCATATATCCCAACGATAAATGCGAACCTCAAATCATCAGATTCGAATTCCGTCGAGAACGGTGCTTCCACCGCCGGGTTGTTGATAATAAGCCAACCAAATACACCAAAAAAAGTACAAATTTTAGGCGCCGCAGAGGAGGCCAACAAGGTCGGAAAACAGCTTGGAAACCGAAAAATCCCCTCTCGCACATTGGTCGACCAGAGTGGCACGGTTGAGGGTGTGTTGAAAGCCATGGAATCCTTTCCTTCTATCCACTTGGCGTGCCATGCATCGCAGGATGCGACCAGTCCGCTGAAAAGCTCGATTCATCTGCATGATGGCCCACTTGAACTGTCTGAGATCATGAAGAGGAATCTACCCGATTCCGATTTAGCATTCTTATCTGCATGTCAAACGAGCACGGGCGACAAGAATCTCTCTGAAGAGGTGGTTCACATTGCGGCTGGGATGTTGGCGGCCGGGTATCGAAGCGTGGTAGGGACTATGTGGTCGATCTCTGATAAACATGGTCCGGATATTGCAGAATCTTTCTATGAGAGTCTCCTTGATGATGGAGGGTCTCGGATAGATGGGGCAAAGGCCGCTAGGGCACTTCATAGTGCGGTGCAACATTTTCGAGAGAAGAATTCTGATTCTCTTCATGTGTGGGTGCCGTATATTCATATTGGAGTTTGAAATGTAATGTGCGTGAGTTCAACTTTATTGATGGCCTAGGATAATGTTAAAATATCAGCTTCTTATTGCCTGCGCGCCCATCTACCATCCTCCACTACCGTTGTGCAGTTATTGCAGATCCTTTTGAGTCATTAATGCATTATGCCTGATGTCACTAAGCGTCGCTCGCGCGATTCTAAAGTTCAACTCGAGTCTCACTGCCTGCAAGGTAACATATCTGATCACGATAGATAGGAGAATGAAGTAGCTGAGCTGGTCAAATTGAGTGTGGCCACAATTAAATTGAAAACAACTAAGCATGCCAATGTATGGCTTTGATATTAAGGTCAGTGTCAGGGATTGCCGCTAAATTTTGAATGTAAGTAACGATGATTTTCTTGTGCACCTCATATACGTCAACCTAAGTTTATGACGAGAGAGGAATGAGAACATGTTTTCGATCCTGCTCGGCAGCCTGAGAAAGAATTGACAAATCGTCACAGTCGTGACTGCCACCTCTGCCGAACAGATTCGTCGTACGACTCGGATAAGTATATAGCTTCCACAGATGAATTTGAAGCGCTAGGACTCTTATTCTCCAGAACATGTCGAAGCTGATCATAACCGGTGCCACTGGAACAGGTATGTTTCCTATATTCCTCATGCGGGTAGTTTTGAATTCGGGTTCATCAGCTGGATTTGCTTCATATCTGGCCGCTCTGGCAGACCCATCCGTCTCCTTCATCACTCTTCTCCTTCGACGCGAGATACCCCAATGGGCAGATCTTCCCGCAAATGCCAGCGAGAAATCCAAGACGATAATCATGAAGGATTTCACAGAGTACCCTGACGACGTTATCTCGCAGCTTTCGGACCACGACGGTTGCGTCTGGGCGATCGGAAAGTCTGTCAGAGGTCTCTCCGAGGAAGAGTACTTGAGGATCCATCTCGACTACCCTCTCGCAGCCGTTGCTGCTCTCAAGAAGGCAGGCGTTGGAAGCGCAGAGAAACCATTCACGTTTGTGTATGTTAGCGGAGAGGGTTCTGACCCCTCCCAGAAATCCATGTTCATGTGGGCGCGTGGCAAGGTCAGCAGTTGTGTGTTTTCATCCTTCCGTGGACTCATGATCGATTTTGGGCTTTCTGCATAGGGCCGCGCAGAGACGGAATTGGCACATGAGTTGAATACGCCTGCGACCAACATGAGGTTATTAGTTACCCGTCCAGGTTACTTCTTCCCTGCCCACGCTGGTCAGCGACAGAATCAGCATGGTGTCGTCGTTCGATGCCTTGACACCACCCTTGGTCCATTGTTCACTAATACCAGCAAGGGGGTATTGGCGGGCACGTTGGGTTCTTTCCTCGTGGAAGGCGCGAAGGGGTCCTTCCCCAGCGTCAGCCTTGCGAACAACGCGGAATTGAAGCAATTGCTGGAGGACCTGCATAAATGACTCGTATATCTGTAATGTTTAGTTCTTTGTACATTCACGGGAAATCCTGACTCCAGTTGCTGACTTTCAATATTTGCTCTTTGTCTTCTCTAGAAAGGAACATCGGTTAAATGGTTTTCGCCTCTTGAAGGAATAATATTTCAAATGCCTTGCGCAATTTCGAATGAATGAGGTCGATGACTGAAACAATACCTCCTCGTGACCGTCGTCTCCACGCCTGACGTCTCGCAATTATTTTTGCGCCCTTGTCAATAACTCCGCGAACCCTTCCACGTCTTCGAAGTACAGAACAGCGCTGGATTACGGACTCGGTAGTAGACATCGTTTCTTCAAGCTGACGCTTAAATACATTGGACACCCGAGGTCGCCTCAGCACAAGCAAGTAGTACTTAACGAAGGCGTGGAAGGAATCGAGGACCGAGAGGGTCATTCGAGGTCACTTCAACGCGAAGTTCCTAAAAAAAATGGAAGGGGGCATGAAATTATCCTCAGGTTGACATCTACCTTTAGTAAGTGTCTACCGCTGACGCATTCTGGGCCGTCGGCCATGGGGTATTCTTGCTTGTTTGAATGAGGCATTCTGGTTTATAGAGTTTGCATTCACTACTCCTAACAAATGTACTCAATATAATCCTAAGTACATTGGAGTACCGATCCGGTTGCGCCCAACACAACACAACACTTAGGTCCTTATCTCAGCCTGCAGAGCCGTTCCAATCACGATCACACTCATTCGTACTTCCATCCAGTGACCACAATGAAATCGAATGTGCAGTACGTTCTCGTGCCTATTCTGACAGTCACAGGTCTGATCTTGCCTCTCGTCCATTTAGTGATGATGATAGGTGATATTGATTTTACTTTCAGCCGATCATATGTAATTGATCTACAACAGTGATAATGACTATGAAGCAGAAGAGCAAGAGGAAGAATCGGACGGAATGTATTCAACGCCAATGATTCTTATTTCGTAGTGTTTAACCTTGACAGTGATCACTCTGGCTCTGAACTCGTTGAAGATGAGTATGTACTAACTGCTTTATTTTGGTGTGCTCATGATTTACCATCCTCTTCGTCAGTGATGATCAAGAAGCAGAGACGCCAAATTCTGAGTGAGAAATACTCTTATATTGGAATAAAATTCTTGTTAATCTATTGTCGCATTATCAGCTATCAGGGAGACTCGGATGCTGAGGAGAACGAAAGTAAGGTCTGAAATCAATTCCTAGTGTGCACTGTATCTTAGGATTTGTTTTCAGCGGGGACTCCCCCCATGCCTCCGAGCAGTGTTCAGAACTATGGCCCTCACTTTCGAGGAACTAATGACAACAACGATCAGCCTTCCTTCCAATATTCTCAATGCACTGGTAACAGGAAGGCCCTCTTTGTACGTTCTTTTATTCTATTAGTCCATCCAACGTTACTCACTTCATCCATAGATTGGAATCAACTATTTTGGCCAAGACGGGGAACTTCGTGGCTGTATCAACGATGTTCATAACATAAAGAAGTTTGTCATGGGTAAGTGTATGGTGAGTATTAACACCTTCATGACTGACATCTCCATCAGAGAGGTTCGGTTATCAGATGGAGAACATTGTTACTCTTACGGACGATGCAGACGATCCTACTCTCCGCCCTACCAGGGACAATATTGTAAATTTCCTTACTACTCCTTTTATACACTAACCGTCTTTGGAGATTCAAGCTATGCATTGGCTTGTCACCGATGCCCAGCCTGACGATTCACTCTTTCTTCATTGTGAGCAACGTTGGACAATTTAAAAACAGGATGATGATTGACTTTCCCAGACTCTGGCCATGGCGGACAGGGGGAAGATGGTGACGGAGACGAACATGATGGTTTCGACGAAACTCTCTGTCCAGTAACGTAACGTTTTTCTCATCTTGCAAGTTTATCTGATCTATTGGTATTTAGGAAGATTATCAAACTGCTGGCATGATCGTTGACGAGGTGCGTATAAAGGCATTCGTATGTTCATATAACTTATATCTCGTAGGAATTGCATGATATCCTGGTGAAGCCATTACCTTCGGGCTGCCGCCTGACGGCGATTTTTGATGTACAGTCATCATCTCCCGAGTCTAAAATTCCGATAACCACTTTCCCTTCAGTGTTGTCATTCCGGATCGATTCTAGGTCTGTTTCTGCTCTTCCGATCCTTCCCTGACAATCATTTTGACGACTCTGATGGCAGACCTCCCCTTCATGGTAAGCTGAATTCAACCAGTAGAAATCGATGTCCCATTTTTATTTTATTTTCTGCAGTATTCAACAGAAGGCAAACTCAAGGAGCCCAATTTTGCTGCTGACGCCGGAAAGGGACTCTTCCAGGCAGTATCTTCTTATGCAAAAGGCGACGTGGCTGGTGCCATGAGATCTGCTTTCGGAATGGTCAAAACTGCCACGAGGAAGAGTCAAGCCGAAAAAGTCTCAAAGGCAACAAAATCGAGCTCGGCGGACTGTGTAAGTTCCGACATTTGTGCTTATACACACTCCACCTCTGATCCCCGATCTATAGATCTCGTTCAGCGGTTGTAAAGATGACCAGACGAGTGCTGATGCTCAAGAAAATGGCGAAGCAACTGGGGCAATGAGCCATGTACGTTATGTGTCCTGGAATTCTTTCTCGTTTTTGTCCTTGACGTCCCGAGTCTACGCAGGCACTCGTTTCCACCTTGACAGAAAAGCCACATCAGAGCTACCAGGAATTACTTGTGAATGTTCGTATGATCTTAAAAAGCAAGTATTCACAGAAGCCGCAGGTAGGCTTGCCTCCATTGCTGCCGAAATATCATTGATTTTTTTTTTCAAGTTGTCTGCTTCTCATCCTATTGTAAGCATGTCTTTTCTGTGCCATGGCAAATGCTAATACTGTTGAAAGGATACAAAACTGATGTTCATTATTTGAATCATGTTTTTGGGCTC
>Ga0307507_10011070_pt1 | contig 11472 bp, 10 predicted proteins | sample 7_EM_MG_FD_207223 | JGI IMG/M metagenome (GOLD analysis project Ga0307507, IMG submission 207223) | Populus trichocarpa ectomycorrhiza microbial communities from riparian zone in the Pacific Northwest, United States - 7_EM | ecosystem: Host-associated > Plants > Roots > Unclassified | place...
ATAAAATTTAGAATAAAAATTAAATTTATAACACTAAGTATAAAAATGTAAAAAAAAAATAATTTTAATATTTTACATTGTAAAAAGAAGCTTGTATATATAAAAAAATATATTATTCATTTTTTTATTTGAAAACAGTGATGAACTTGCAATAAAAAACTACGAAAAAGCTCAAAAATGCGTGTTTCAACCTCATTACAAATTTGAAAAACTAAAAAAATAGTTTGAAACTATTATATCTAAACAAAAAACTCAAGTTTTCCTTTTTTTTAATTCATTTTTTTAGAAAATTTGATCATTACTCCAAAGCACATTCAAAGAAAGCAGTACAGATTGGAACCGCCCACCATCCAGTCTTGGTGCCACTAAGAAATGAAAATTATTGTGGAGAAAACCTTAGCTTAAGAGGATATTCAAGCAAATCATTGTTTTTTGGATATAATATGCACAGAAAAACCAACAAAGGCAAAACTAAAATGATACTCACATTTGCTACAATAATGATGATATGTACAAGACTGCACCCTTCCCTATTCTCACAGCAATTGCTCTCACATAATAACAAGTTACAACCCTCCCCGAGAAAATATAAACGGAGGCAAATACTTGCAATGTTGAACAAGCTGACATCAGGAATTTATTTTCTCCACAACAGACAATAACAAAATAGCAATCCAAGCTGTTCGCTCTGTGATGCTGAATCTTCAGAGCAGGGAATCTGAGGATTGCTGTGTTCATACTATGACCGTAAAAATCCAAGCCCAGATCCCGCCCAATGCTTCAAATTCAATTCTGTGACAACAAGCATGCAGGCTTTTGGTCTACAAGTTCTGAATTGATGGTTGCTGCAGGTCAAACAGTGTCCCTGAATATGTCATCCAACTTTTGAGCACGCAATGTGAAATAAAGATCCCATTTGCTTCATCCTGGATATAACTGTTTCCAAGAGCAAACTTACCAAATGAGTAGGCGACATTGACGGAATGGTTACGAAAAAGAATAGAGTCAAGCTAACAAGAATAATCTCACACGCAGATTTAAGTCCAATGGGGCATGGAGAAATTAAAATTACTATTGAGAATGCTGATTACAGAAGGTCAGCCAAAATTATTTTGGAAAACTTCCTATAATACAAGTTTCATAACAAATAACTATCCTAAAATCTGTTGCCAGTCCAGTCAGGTCATGCAACAATGATCATAGCACCAGTTAGAAAGTGTAAGATCTTGGGTCAAACTCCTATTATTGATTTTTACGGGAAAAAGAAAAGCACAAGGATTTCAAACATCCCAACCACAAGCACCTTAAGGATCTCGCATTTGTCACTCGGAGACAGGAATGAAACCCTCCTTTAAAAAGGGAGTGACAGTATTGTCTCTCAAATGGGGAGTCATAACACATTAATGTCTGGCTTTTCAATCAACATAACCATGCAGAGTTAAGAGAGCAGCTATCTTAAAATAAAGTTTAACTTACGTATCTCTCAGAATCAAAATGAACCAAAAACTGCTATGATCGGCGGCCAATATAGGGAGATGCTGAGCCCGATGATGTTGGAAGAAGTTTCTTCACAAATGGATGATCTAAGAGCACAGCAGCAGTAGGCCGGTCATTTGGATTAACTTGTATGCATTGAAGGATAAATTCCCGTGCATCATTTGAGAGAGAATCAGGAACAAGTGGTGGAACACCTCTGCCAATCCTAAATAATGCCTGCATCTGTTGAGTTGCAGAAAGATAAGTTGTTAAAATTCAAAAATCAAACAGCATGTCATGTTGCAATGGAATGAATAAAAAAATTGGACAGTTAATGCATAAACCAGCTAATGCAAGAACACATCTACCAAGAAGTAGAAGTCTCATGTTATCAAAATCTCTCATGTGACAACATAATTATGATAGGATATAAAGATGTGTCAAAAATAGCACTCACGGATTCCAATTCAGAATATGGAATCTGACGGGTTAACATCTCCAACACCGTGCATCCCAGACTCCATATATCAGCTGGAAGCCCATATCCTTGGTTTTTGTTATTGACAACCTGCAGTACAGCGATCAGTATCAGAAATTTTTTTGCACAGGTCAGGCATGCTAACATTTGTCCAGAATCCAGTTGCAATTGTTTTGAAATTCCAAGCAACTAGAAGTCAGATAGAGATAATGGCAGCAATCAGGCAACGTTATTCACAAACAAGAGGAATGGTCAACCTAAATATTGCAAATCTTAAGGACAGTTCAATTTTACTTCTCCCTAAAATTTATACCTGAATAATAACTTTGAGCTAGAACTCAGACAACCCACCCAATACGATACAAAGAATCCACAGATGATCTTCCTCTAATTTCTACAAAGGGAATTTAATTTAAGACAGCACATAAGGAGACACAAGGACAAGCACATGGCATAACTCTGTTTAAGTGCAATGGACTGAGAAATGACAAATGGTAAAAATCATAATCCACATTTAGTGCAATACAGGATTATGCCATGCATGTATAGATTCATAAGAGGCCAGGAAGTGAAAAAATCATCTCATCTAGCTCCTACTGCACAACACCACACTAGCCAAGAAATACCTACAGGGTTTAAATTATGATTTTTCATCCTATATGTACATGAGCACATGCCCTTTCAAATCCACACCCTCCCTTAACCAACCCAGTACCAGGCTCCAAAGCCCCATCACTAAAACATATGTTCCCTGCAATTTCTAGTCTAGATGCGGTGCAAAAGCAAGTGGTGAATTGATTGACTTGCACTTTCACTAAAGAATGTTGATGACCAAGATGCTCCCCTTCTAGGGGGTTATGAAAAGTCAAAATTTTCTCCGATATTTCAACCCCCAAGTAAGGCTAGATAATCATGCAAGCCCCTAAATCTATCAACAAGCATCAGACAGCAGTGTTTTAAATCGTCCACTCATGACAGCATACAGAAATCATATATTATCTACAAAGTCCGATGCTGCCACTGATAGATTCATCACAGAAGCTAAAGTTATAAGTGCACACCTCGGGAGCCATCCAGAATGCAGTCCCCTTGCAAGATTTAACATCATTCAGTTTTGTTGCCTGAAAAAGGAAATGGCAAAGAATATTAGAAAAGAAGTTTGCAGCCATTTAAGCCTATAGAAAACAAGATAAAAGATTGAAATATAAGGAAGAAAATAAAACCTTCGCCAAACCAAAATCTGCAAGTTTTACAGAGCCATTCGCATCCACCAATAAATTTGCACATTTTATATCCCTAAAATACAAAAAACAAAATATAATTGAGACAGCAAGAAATAAATCAAATGTGAAGTGCATTGTGGTTTGTACTTGCCTGCGCTCACATGTAAAGCAATTGCCAATTTTTTATTAAATTCAAGTTAACTTGAATTAACATCAATGGAGAAAATAAAAGGAAGATCCAGAAAGTGCATCAGTAAACAAGCTGTCACTTGATGTGGCAAGCCTATGCATGAAAGCAAGAGATGAGAAGAAAAAATTAGAAAAAATTCCCAAGCCCAATGATCATACAGATCTTTCATGTAAAGATCCAGACTCTGCAGATTTAGCATTGACATTAACTTCGCACCTTGGATCTGATATTGCACCAGCATAATTTGTCTTTGATGAGAAATTTAACCTCATTCCTTGTTTCTCCTAAATTCACACATCTTCCTCGAGTGTAGGTTTAAATAGGGAAAAGTGCTGAAAAACATTATCTAAATGGATTATTTTAGGGAGCTGCAGCATCATGCAAGAAGCCGACCACCCCTAAGTGTTGCAATTGAGACAAAGTTCCAGCTACATTAATGCTCTTGAAAGTTAATTCAGCACTCCTGGAATGCCGATCGATATATCGACGAAATTTCTCTTTCCCAAGAGCCCACAGAGAAGCGACTGGCCAGACAAATAGCTTAGTCGCAGGAAGATTCCCCAACTGAGAATAGGTTGTGGGATCTTCCAATCTATGAGAATCTCTCGGAAAGCTCTCGTCGACTCAACCGATCAATAGAAGGAAGGACCGCCTCTTAGAGGAGCCTCTTCTAGTTCTTGCATGACGATCCCTTCCCCTTTCTTGACGTGCCCAGAGGCCAGAAGCAAAATCCATTCACGGTTTAAGGGTTGAGGTGCTAAAAAGTAATGGACTAGATTTGAAAAGCAGCATTCAGCGTATTATATTGGAGAAGTTGTTAGAAAGAGTTTGGAACAGCAGAGTGAAAAACAACACTTTTTTGGGGCAAGGTAAACTGCACCTCCTTGGGCAAGTAAACCTAATGATTATTGGAGTTTGCACATTATTCATATATATATATAACAATTGTCATGAAAGAACATTGACGTGAACATGATAAAAAAAAAATAGAGATGTCATAACAACTAATAACATCACATTTAAATTCATAATGCATGGCATAACAATTCACTCATATCACCTGTGGACCACATTCTGATCATGAAGATACTTCAAACCATGCAAAATCTGTCTTGTGTATGAAGAAACTTGGGAATCTCGAAGATTATATCTCTGATAGAGTTTTTGAAGGGAGCCTTTAGTGACAAGTTCAAGAAAGATATACAGTTTTGATTCATCCTGTGAAAACAGATACAAGGAACAACATTGATCATCAAATTTCTAAAGAAAAGGAAATAAGAATACTTTGTCAAGATAAGCAGTGAGAAAAGGTCATGAAATATATATACAGGGTGTCTCTAAGAATGTGAATTCACGATATTTAGCAAACTTGCCATGTTACAGAATATCTATAATATATTATTCTCAACCCAGCTCAGTTTTAACCAGTTGGAGTTGGCAGTGTGTAATTATGTACCCTTTTTCGCTGTTCAGTTGAATCTAGAGCTAACTACATTTCAATTGTTTGAGAGAGACAAAGAATGAAAAAACTTTTCAGAAGAGTGTACACTTAGTGAAAAATAGAAACAGATTAAGATAAAAGCAAGAATACCTTATCTGTGCCGTAATATTGAACAATGTTTTCATGTTCAAACCTACTTAAAAGAGCAATCTCCTGAAAAAAACAGGGAAAGTGCATGATCAGGTAAGGAAGAAAAAAACAGAGCATTGGTAAGAGGAAAATTTAGTTATAGATCCCAAGATAATTTATTTTTCGTAAACAAAGGGCAGAGAATATAGCAACACCATAAAATAAGATCAAGCTTATCTCACCTGCTCAAGTTGATAAATACTTTGTTTCCCCTTACTTCCTTGATCAAGCAGTGAAACCTCCTTAACAGCAAAAAAGAATCCATCGCTGGAGGAGATATAAAACCATTAGAAACATGAAAACATTTCTTTTGATATGCAAAGACAAAGCATACCATGTTCGCCCTTCCTAACCACAAACTTGATATTCCACCATTAAAAATCATGAATTGCAACGGAAAACAAGAACAGCTTTCCTCTTCAAATGCCAATAACGTAAAAATAAGCTACAATTTTTTGATAACTCAATGAGAAATTTGGAAACGGGTGATTCTAAATGCCATAAATAACAATACGAATACATCATAAGAAAATAATAAGAGAAACGATTCAAGACTTACTCAGAGATTCCTTCATAAACCGATCCAAATGAGCCACGTCCGAGTAGCTCACCCTTTTCCCAATAGGTAATAGCCCTTCTAAACCTCACATTGGGGGAAATATTCGACATGGGTTCTGTTGTACTGCTAGATGAATCATCATCATTAGACGTGGAAAACGAACACGACTCTGATAAAACCACAGTTTCACCTATCCTCAACAAATTCTCTTCTTCTTCTCTCTTGTTATCAGCATCTGCATTAATCACTTGCTCTCTTCTTTCTTCTTTTTCTTCTTCACCATCATCATAAGTGGATTCTATGTTATTATTAACCACTCTATCATTTTCAGGTGCAAAATCCCTAAATAAATCCCAAGTTGAACACTCTTTATCAATCACAGGTAATGTCATCGACGGTGGCGGCTTCAGTAGCGGCGGCCTAAGCCCTTTAATTCCAACTGGCAGACAACGATTATCAGCATCACGAAACTTGTTCAACTCAGCTGGCTCGTTTTGAGTCGACTGGGTAGAAGAATCCCTAACTCTAACACTATTCAAAACCCTAGCATGCAGTTCACTCTTGGTCCCTTCAACTACCACTTTAGCTTCTTCAGCTGCTTTCGGACTGTCCGACCCGAACAATCTGGACCGGGGCAAAATATCGGAAGCGGAGCGGACCTTCATAGCTTCCCAAGCCGCCTCCGGAATCGAGAAATCCTCGGGACCAGAGAGGCCTAAGCTGCGAAAAATGCGATCGAACTCACCTTCGGTTCCTTCGATTCGAAAGCTGGTCCGATCCGGTAAATCAAGTGATTGACTAAGTAAAGACGACGACGAATCGTCTAGAGATGAAGACGACGAAGTAGCATCGTACGCAACGTGCCTCAACGCATTACGTCTCTCCAGCCTGGGCCTCCTTCGATTTTTCGGATCCATCGAGCTGGTTTTCTTCTTACGAGTGAGAAATTGCGATAAGTGTTGCATTGAGAGCTAAATCCATCTAAAATTAGAAGAAGAATAAAAAAATTAAAAGAAGAAAAAGTCACGCTAAAGATTTTTCTTGTCACTTTTATGCAACTTATCTGAAACTGTCTTTATTTTCTGTCACTTTACCGGGAAGGTTTTGGAGAAAAGAGGGGAGGTGAGTTTGGCTATGTTTTATGGCTGACAAGGAAGGAGGAGGAGTCGTAATAGTTGAAGCGAGAAAAATTGAAGAAGCCATTGAAGAGAGAGAATGGTAAACGCCATCTAGATACAGAGGGAAAACGCGGTGCCACGTGGCGTACGGGCAGAGGGTATGTGGGGACTGATGATTTGGAAGGTTGTATTTGTTCACGTAAGGGTGGGAGTAGATTCCTAAACCTGCACATTCCGTACATGCTGGTTAATGTTGTCTGCTGTGAGCCCCCGCGGCATACGTAACAATGTATACGCGAGCTTTTTAAGGGTGGTTGAAATAATAATATAGATTATTTTTTATTTAAAAATATATTAAAAATTAAAAAATTATTTTTAATATTATCATATTAAAATAATTAAAAAATTATCTTTTGAAAAATACACAATTAAGCTCTTATTTTACATTATTTACAACATTTCTATTGTATTCCAATGAATAACTGAGAAGATTTATAGTAAGTATTATAATTTTGCCTTTGAATTAAAAAAAAAAACACCGGCCACCACCCTTTTAACCTGAACCAGATCTCCACCAACAAAAGGAAACTCGGATTAAATTGAGTTTAGACAATAAATCCGGTACGGGTGACCAATTATTTTACATTAATGGTGGAGATTAAGAAAAAAAATCAACCAGTAACCTTAACAACCACTACCAGACCTGGGATAATACGTCTTTCTCAGTGCAAAAAAGGTTTTCTCGGTCTACCCACTACCAAATTTTACGACGAGAAGGTTAGTGTTTCATGCCTCGAACACAGCGAGTCTCGAAGCCAAAATTATTATGCATTGGCCATTACATCTTTCAAGAGTGGGTGTTGTACTAACTCATTTTTAACCCTTCTTTTTTCATCATACTTTAAGAAAAAGAAAATATAAAAAAAATACCAAAAATACATTTTCAATATGATTTGGTCAATTTTTTTTTATCTGATAAAATTTTATTTGAAACTCAAAAAACAGGGGAACATAATGATGTTTTGAGAGAGAGAGGTGGTGGATTTTTTGGAGAAATCAATAGAAGAGTAGATGAGTATGGAAGAGTTTAGATATTATAACACTTTGAATAGTATAAATAGATAGTTAATTCTTCACTCCCAACAGACACCATAAGAGCCACACAATATGAACCACGCAGGAGGACCCTCGTAAAATAATAACCCGCACAAAAATTATCCCACCAAAAACACTCCTAAAATTTGAAAAACCAAGCAAAAAAAAGGAGAAAACCCTTGACCTTTCCAGCTTAAGATATATATATATATATATATATAAGAGCCTAAAAAATTTAACTTCCTCTCTTTAAGAACAAAAACAGGCTCACTCTCCGCACCATCCAACACCTACGCTACCCGGTGCTAGATAAATTATTTGAGAATAGAAATAAATAAAGATTTGATTTAGAGGGGAGAAAATATTTTTTCCAAAATGTTTATTTATTTGATATAAAAACAACATCTTTAGGATGTAACTAAACCCTTTTAAAAAATAAAAACAAAAGAAAAAGAAGAGAAAATATCCCTAATAAATCAATTTAGAGTAATAAAATTAGTACACGAAATGTTAACTAGTAACTAAATGATGTAAACTTTCCAATTGGGCAAGAATAATTATCTTAAAGGAGGAAATTTTATAAAACCTAGGGTGAAAATATTTAGAAAAAAATAAAAGGAGATTCTAAATAAAATAATATATGATTTTACATGTGAAAAACATTTATCATCAGTACAAGCCCGCATATAATTGTTTTATTTTGATCGAAAGTGTTGGAAACTCTAAGGATAATATTATTATAATTATAGATGGGAGTTCTAAATGAATTAGTTTGAAAAATATTAAAAAAATAAGTAAATAAAATAGTGCACAGATCCAAATTTTGGTGTAAAAATATTTTTTACTATCCAGTTTATGCTATCAAGCATTACTCTCTATTGATTGTCTGATTGTCAGATCGATCTGAAATTTTCAAGTAGTCTCATGACATGTCATTCCATCTTAAATTAAAATTTGAAGTCAGAGTTCTCACAGACTGATAGAAATACAGAAAATCATACATGGGCTCGTTAATGGCAAAATGGGTTCACAAGTTGTACGCAAGTCAAACTTCTAGAGAAAACCATTTCAGCACTGGAAAGGCTGTGTGGTCAGTGTACCTACAGAAGGAAAAAATAGTGATGGCTATGCAAAAATCCGAAATGCAGGAGAGAGGGAATAGATCTTAAGCATAAGGGCCAATAAGGATTGGAATGAGGAGTGTTAGAAAAAGTTTGAAAACTTATCATAAGAAGATAGAAAAGAAAAGTTGTGAAATACAAGCCAACAATTAACAAGTCTAGTGCCGAAATAATGATGAAATGAGGGCAATCATTAACCTAGCGAAGCCAGAGGTATAAGGGTAGTCCAAAAAAAGAAAAGGAAGGAAAAAACAGTCTGGGTTGGCTGCAAACATGAAAACAAACCTGCTTGGAGAAAATAAAAGGTGAAAAACCATCGCTTACATAAAAAAAAAGAACGAAAAAAATAAGCTGCAGAGCACAAGGAAAGAACCCTAACCAACCTTGACCTACAACTACCGAGGAAACAGTGAAGAAAAAGGCAGCAACTCTTTTCAAGCAACCGCTAGAAAAGCTTGTCATTGTTCACGCTCTTTTCAAGCCTTGGAATCCTCGTAAAACTATCCAAAGCAAGAGAGGCAATAATGAAGAGATTCAACCTTTAGAGGATTAGAAAAAGGTGACGAAGCGCAAGAAAAAACTAAGAAACAGGAAAAAAAGAACAACAAAGTCAAGGGAAATGGCAGAGCCAACCTGAAGAAATAAGAATGGCAACAAACATAAAAGAAGATGCAAAAAGACCTGACTGGAAAAGAGGATTCCAATCTATAGGAGAAAAAGATCACTCAGAGTTGGAAAACAGCAAAGAACGATACATCGCTGGGTGATTTCAATTCAAAGCTTAAGGAGGAGCAGGGAGTTCGTTGAACAATCCCAAAACTGATGTAAATCAGTAAACATAAAGACTAAACTGGAAAAAAAATATCCAAAGAGTAGGGAAAAATAAAGCAAGAAACCATGCGAAGAACCAAATGGCACATGCAACGGAAAAATGATAGAAGGCAACAAAAAAATCAAAAGAAAATGCAAATGATACAGCAGCGTTCAAAATTTCAATTGATGAACAATAGGCTTTATAAGCTGCTAAAGAAAAAAAGTTGCACAAGATGCCAAGGTTTCGAATACAAGGCAATAAAGACAATGATTGCATGTTAGTTGATCTATTAAGCAAAAGATACAAAAGCGTTCATGTCGCACCGTTTAAAAAAACAATAGCGGAAAACCCCAAGTTGACTCATAAACAAATAAAGCTGAACCCAGAAAAAAAAAACAGTGCAAGAATAAACAGCAACAACCATCCAAGCATAGTTTTCCCTGGCAAAGATAAATAAGAACCACCACAACAACAAAAGGCATAAAAGAAACGCCAACGAAATTGAAAAGGAAGTACAGGTAAGGGAAAAAAAGAATGATCTGTGTAAAGTGGGATAAGCAAAAGCAAATTGCCAGGAAAATGCTTCACCTAAACAGATCAACCGCAATAACCAAAACACTTATGGAAAGACCAGAAATAAACCAAAGCAACGTATCCTACTCCGGGAAAAAAAAAGACAGATCATAAGTGAACAGTAAATCGCCATGAGATCCTATACAAACTTCATCATCCACAGAGAATTCAGATTTTATATTCATTAACTCTTATGTTAACTATGTAACAGCTGGTAGGAGGATAGTGAGATTATTATTTTTTTGAACTTAAACAACACACATACATGGAATGGAGATAGCCTTCCAAGGCTGGAAGCCACCCCCTGCTAAGATCCAAACTATAACTTTTTTAATGAGACAAGCACATCAAACAACAACTGACAAAGGCCGCCTAACCCATAATGTAATCCTAAAATCCCAACCCAAGCTAACCTCTACCCATCCCTTCCTAGTTTCATTAACCAACCAATTAAGATAATAGACTCTAACCAGTCAAAAAAAGAAAGAACAGAAGAAACATGATCAGAGCATATCTCTTACAAAACCCTCAATCAATAAAGGATGTAGACTCCTAAAAAAAAGCCATAGTTTTTTTTTCACAAACAAAACACATATATGAAAAAGGAGACAACTAGCCAAAGCTAGAACTAATCCCGCTAAAACTCAACCTCTAACCTTTTTTTTCCCCTGAGATAAGCACATCAGATAAAAAAATAATAAAGGCTTTCCCAAAAAATAGAATCCCAGAACCCAAAATCAAAGCCAACTTCTACCCACCTCTTTCTAAGCCCATGAACCAATCAGTTAAGATAATAGATTTTAACTAGGAAAAAAAACCCATAAAAAAGTGATAAAAAGGAATTTTCTAATTATACTTGAATCACGACCAGAACTCAAAAACACGGTAACAAAGCCTGAATCAATGAAGGAAGGAGACCTTCCTAAAAAAAAAATAAACCAAATCACAACCCCCTCCCAAGCATCCGAAAAGAAACATGCATGACAAAGGGAAAAAAGAAAGCAAAAAGTTAGAAGAGAAATAATCTAAAACCAACATAAGACAATGAAAAAAAAATATCAAAGAAATAAAAAAAAAACTTTCCACAAGTGACTGCACCCTCTCTGCCCATTTTTCTAACTCACGAGAAGCAAGCATTCCACATATTTTCCACTCCAAACAAAGAAATCAAAAGAAACCTTATCAGATTCATGAC
>Ga0307507_10011071_pt1 | contig 11472 bp, 11 predicted proteins | sample 7_EM_MG_FD_207223 | JGI IMG/M metagenome (GOLD analysis project Ga0307507, IMG submission 207223) | Populus trichocarpa ectomycorrhiza microbial communities from riparian zone in the Pacific Northwest, United States - 7_EM | ecosystem: Host-associated > Plants > Roots > Unclassified | place...
GGGGTGGAAGAGTTTAGTAATTATTAGAGAATTTGCGCATGAGCACCTACTCGAGTAGGTAGCAGTTAGCAGAAAGTAGACCTAGGTGCAAGAATAAGTTTGCGCAATACCGTAGGTGCAGGTAGCTTGGCGGCGGGGTGAGTAGATTAATGTCGCATCACCCTCAAATTCGTTCCATGCTCAAATTCAGATTTTGGGCTACGCCAGTTGGGGAGAAGGCAACAAATTGGAGGGCAGCATGAGAGTACGGTATCAGTGTCGGGGTCTCTCTCAGAGCCCCTGAAGATTGGATGGTGTGTTGACCGAGTCGTATCCACTCCCCCGTGATGTAGTTGTGACCTTCTGATAAGCTGGTTGAGAATTGACTTGACGGCAGATTGCCTAATTGGATGGGCAGGGGATGGAAAGAAGAAGAACCGAAACCAATCGAGATAGAAAGGTGCGGCTCCCAAGCCTTGTACGTTCCACAGAGGGTAAGGGCAGAAAACCTCGCTTGTGGAACATGCAAAACTGAGGCGCTGCACCTCCGTATTGGGTGTTGATCTTCCCCGGGGGATTGTCCTCGTCTAAACTAAGAAACAGAAAGGGGACAAATGCAGAAAATTATGCACGCCAAGCTAGCTAACGGAGTTTGTCTATTGAACTGCAAAAACTCCCCTGCGATCGCTACTCTAGACTACCATCAACTCGCCCTGGCCATTCAGCCATCTACCGCTTACTCGAGTAGAGTTGCGCATACGCTTGCCGAGAATCACGCTAACCCTACGGAACTGGTTGCGCTAACCAGGCCAGGCCTTCGCCCACAAGGCTTCCAAATGGCGATCGCCCCCGCTTCTCTTTACTCCCTCGGAATTACATTAATCGACCCTACCAGAAAACTACTCAAGAACCCATCCTCTGCAAATTCAAAACAGCGAAAAATACCAAATGGCTCACATTAGCGGCAACATCAGATCTTGCGGTAATATTAGCACTGTGTTGGGTAACTATACTGTGCCCGACGAGAAGTCTCGAATTTTGGCTTGGCTATCTCCACTTGACCCCCAAAGGCAGCACCAGGAAGTCCGAGCCCATAGGGTCGACGAGGTGGGCGACTGGCTCTTACAGACTGAGGAATATCAGAATTGGCTTGGAGGTATCAGTGAGGGTGAATCTAATGGTTCGGCCATATTTTACTACGGAGATCCAGGGGTTGGCAAGACCAACATTAGGTAAGAGAGAAGATACTCGAGGAAAGAGAGGTATCGCTAATAAGCCGTGATGCTAGCTCACTAGCGATAGATACGTTATCTAAGCGGGCCGTGGGGGGAGATGCTGTCGTCGCGTACTTCTACATCGACTGCGCTACTCGGGAGGAACAATCCCCAGCTGCTATTCTGGGTTCAGTGCTGAAACAGATTGTTGGTGGACTAGACGAGGTTCCGGAACGAATAGTCGAAGCTTTTCGGGACGGGGTAAAGCTCATTGGTGGTAGGAGGCTGGTGCTCTCAGAAATCGTGGAGCTTTTACAGGGTATCTCGGCTTCACGATGTACATATATCTGCATTGACGCCCTGGATAAGTGTCAGGCAATACATCGCATGGAGCTTCTTGACTCGCTCAACCAAATTCTCCGGAGGTCCCCAAGCGCTCGGATATTTCTGACCGGGAGACCTGGTGTCCGGGATGAGGTTGAGAGGCGTCTTCCTCTGATGGCAGGGACTAGATCCATAACACCCACCAACAACGATATTGCAACATTCCTCCGAGCGAAATTAAGAGCGGATAAGATACCGGGCGCGATGGACGAAATTTTGGAGGAGGAAATTATAGAGGCTATTCCCGAGGCAGTTTCGGAAATGTAAGTAGGAAGCGGGGGACTTATAATACCTAAAGCTGTGTGCTGAAAAATATTGTATCTAGATTCCCACTTGCTTCCTTAAGTATCCAGACGATCCTACAAGAGACAACCATAGACCGGAGGAGACTAAGGCTTAGGGCGATGAAGGATGACTCGGATTTGGGAAGAGAGTACGACGCAGCGCTAAGAAGAATAAAGGCTCAGGGTGAGGCGAAAGAAAGACTAGGGATGGCCACTCTAATGTGGATCACCCATTCGTGGAGGCCTTTGCAGGTGTATGAAATACGTCATGCCATAGCAATCCGGATAGGATCAAAGGATCTCGGTAATGACATACCTCCGATATCGATCTTGCTAGACTATTGCCAAGGGCTCGCCACGATAGATAAGGGCACCTCCACTGTTAGGCTAATCCATTATACCCTCCGGGAGTATCTATGCACACGCCTCAACCTCTTTGACACAGCTCACTCGACCATGGCGGAAATCTGCCTGACATACCTCACCTCCCAGGACCTCCGGGGGTTCCAAAAACACGCGTCCCCAGTCCCCCGAGATGCACCCTTCCTTGAATATTGTTCTTTATATTGGGGAACCCACATGAAAATGCAGTTTTCAGACCGTGCAAAAACGCTTGCCCTCCAGCTTCTTTATCAGTTCGATACCCACAGATCCGCCATATCCCTTTGGAATTCAATCAGTTGGGAGTTTACTACCGGCCATGTTCCCGATCGCGAGCCGTTTTCTGCGCTGCACTGTATCTCATACTTTGGTATCACTGAAGTTGCAGATATCTTAATAAAGATGAACAGATGGGATGTGAACCAAAGAGATAGTGCTGGTATGACGCCACTCATATGGGCTGCAAGATGTGGGCATGAAGAGATGGTCAAGTTGCTCTTAAGAGAGAAACGTATTCGACCTGACCAACAGGACGCGAATTATGGCCGAACAGCACTCTCGTGGGCTGCTGAAAATGGACATCAGGATGTGGTGAGGGTATTGCTTGGACCGCAATTTGTCAATCCTGGGAGCATAGGTCGTCGGTGGGGGAAGGCGCGGCCGGCGGTGGGTCAACTATTTGGCAGGAGATATGTCAACCCCGATAGCTCAGGTCAATATAGCAAAACATCGCTCTTGTGGACAGCTAAGAATGGCGATAATGGAGTAGTGAAACTACTGTTGGGGCCGGGCGGTGTCAACCCTAATAGTTTAGATAGATACGGCCGAACACCACTCTTGTGGGCTTCCAAGAATGGCCATGAGGGGGTGGTGACGGAACTGCTGGGGCGGAAAGATGTCGACCCCAACCTCCCAGATGCAGGGCATGGCCAAACACCGCTCTCTTGGGCTGCCGGGAATGAGCGTGAAGGAGTAGTGAGGCTACTATTGAGGCGGAAAGATGTCAGCCCCCACATTTCAAGTGAATCCGGCCGAACACCGCTCTTACGGGCTGCCGAGAATGGCCACGAGGGAATTGTGGAGCTACTTTTGGAGCGGGAAGATGTCGACCCCAATATCCGAGGGGGAGAGTATGGTCAAACACCGCTCTCGCTGGCAGCCCAGAATGGACGTGAAGGAGTAGTGAAGTTACTGTTGGACCGGGAAGGTATCAACCCCGACACCCCAGACACGAAGCTTGGCCGAACACCACTTTCGTGGGCTGCCGGGAATGGCCATGAGGGGGTAGTGGGGCTGTTGTTGGAGCGGGAGGACGTCAATCCCGATAATTCAAGTGAATCTGGCCGGACACCACTTTCTTGGGCTGCTGGGAATGGCCATGAGGGGGTAGTGGGGCTGTTGTTGGAGCGGGGGGACGTCAATCCCGATAGTTCAAGTAAATCTCGCCGAACACCGCTCTCATGGGCTGCCGAGAATGGTCGTGAAGGAGTAGTGGGGCTATTGTTGGAGCGGGGGGACGTTAATCCCGATAATTCAAGTGAATCTGGCCGAACACCGCTCTCGTGGGCTGCCGAGAATGGCCATGAAGGAGTAGCGATGTTACTGTTAGACCGGAAAGATGTCCATCCCGACACTCCAGACACGGTGTATGGCCAAACACCCCTCTCGTGGGCTGCTGGGAATGGCCATGAGGGAATAGCGTTGCGACTGTTAGAGCGGGAAGATGTCCATCCCGACACTCCGGATACAGTCTTCGGCCAAACACCCCTCTCGTGGGCTGCCAGGAATGGGCGTGAGGGGGTAGTGAAGCTACTGTTGGAGCGGGAAGATGTCGACCCCCATAGTTCAGGTAGATCCGGCCAAACGCCGCTCACTCTGGCCGCCGAACACGGGCACGATCGGGTCGTGGAGCTGTTAACTTATGCCTTAGAAATTCCTAGGAAATCCGGTAATTAAGTCTTCACTTGATGTCCTGGAGTCTCTTACCCTGTCTCATGGAAATCGCCTCTTGCTATCACGGGTAGTGTCAGACGAAAATGGGGTTTGTGCGGTGTGGACTAAGTTTTTTACTTGTTTTTTTTTTTCTTTTTTCCTTTCACTTTTCCTTCTGGCTTTTTAGGTATTAAGCCAGACGTGACTTGCATAAGTTAACCTTTCTCCCGCTCATATGCATTCTCACTCTTTTTCTCAATTATAGAATAGATTTCGGTTTAGATAGAAGATATATCTTGAAATTTATTTTCGGGCGGCGGGGGGTGTTTTTGTTTTGTACAGTACTATAACTCTTTTCTTTCTTTCTCTTGTTCAAACGCAGTGGAATGTATGGGATATTTCGGATATACTGATTGTCGACATGTTCGGGGGTGAACGGATGCGATTGATATTTTGTGACTCTGGAGTATTGGTGGTTATGGTAGCGTGAGATCCAAAGGCTGCTTGAGATAGGATGCTGCAATTAATGAGAACGACTGACTTCTTTCCGGAGTGATCTTGTGTCTTGCACTTCTGGATTATACTTATGATATGCCTCCTATTTCTCGAATGTACTGTTTTTCTATGCTATTACAAATAACAGACATTGGAAATATGGATAGCGCAAACAGAGGACGTGCGGGGGAAAATAGCAATTTCGTATAAGTCACTGGCACTACGCGGAAACATAGTTTAGCGCAGGAGGGTTGCTACAACCTGTGCAGAGGGGAGGCATTGGAGAGGCTTTCGCTTGAAACGGTTGGGCTCGCAAAAAAATCCTCCTCATTTCATTGTCTTTCACTCCGTGGTGATGGGGGTGGAGTCACGAAATGTCTTTTAAAGGGTTAGCCACAGATTTTCTAAAGGAAGTATTGGAATAATACTTGCGCATTGCAAAAGTCTCCGGAAATCTGTAGACTAGACCTGGCACTTTCTATCGGGCAGCCACACCTAATCCCCAGCTACCGGTAAGTCAGAGTTCAGATTTCCGAAAACTCCCACCATACGCAAGTAGATTGGAGGGATGGAGTAGGGGTTAGCCTAGGGGCTAGCAATCATGTTGGAGCATCCTCCCATATCCGGTATCGTTGACCGCTAGTGGTACACTAGCCAAGAGCCTGGCGGAGATGCGGTGGCGGAGATGCGGCGGTGAGTGAGGCCACATGAAGCGGAGAAACTGCGACTGAGTCGGGTTCACCACCCACCTTTCTCTTAATCAACGATCAGTCGTTCTAACAAATCAAGAACTTGAAGATGAGAGTGATGGATGATGATGCAGTGTCCACTGTGCCTACGACAAACTGGGCGGTTGATGAATAGTGATCAATTACTGTCGAGTATTCTATCGTAATGCGGATCTTGCCAATTTACTTTTTTACTCACTAAATACCCCCAGTTTCGTTGTTGTGGATAGGGCTAAGGCTATGAATTGTAGCGCCAAGACTTGAGGTTGATGTTGTGCAAGGCGATTAGGGACTCTTGGATTTACTCACCTTAATCCGACTTCCTAGCACACAGTTCAACTATTTGAGATTCCCCGGCATCATACCAGGCAGCACTTGTAGAGCTACTTTGCGAAATTCTTCGTGATGTGAGATTTATCTTTGCTTGCAGGTGCCCCCCCCTTAGGCTTCTGTATTCTCTGTCAAAAATAATCTCCATTTCACAAACACTTTTGCCGAGTGACCTCATGAATTGAGGCGGGAGTGATGTTTTGGCGGTATTTATGAAACAAAAGTCTAAGAACCAGAAGAGAGGTGACGGCAGTTGGGGCTGGTAGCGGAAGCAGGAATGATGTTCGACAGAACAGAATTAGGGTTTCTAGCTCAGGAAGGAGTGCTTCCGCTGGTTATGTGCGAGAGGGTATTGCTCACTAGCGTGGAAGTAATAATTTTTGATGAGCACAGTACGGTGTAAATCACAGAGGTAACCATCGTGGAACACAGAACTTGGCCAAGCTGAGACAAGCCGTGCGGAGTAATTGTTCCAGCCATGAGTGCTTCTTATGGAGGACACCCGGGAGCCATAGAAAACTATTGCAACCTATGATATTACTTTTCACAAACAAGGAAGCTCGAAGGCCCACCCAAGAATCGGTACCGACACGTAATTGGAGTACGGAAAGGACTCGAAGAAGAAATATGCCCCTCCCGGAGTCTAGTTAAAAAATAGCCGAGGTGACCAAGCAGCTACGATACTTGCTATTACAACACCATAGCTAGTCCTGTGTATATCCCCTAAGTAGACTCTCGATAATATTATAAACAAAAGTTCCCCAGGAGAAATCAGAACCCTGCTCCTAAAACCGCCTCGGCAACAACACCTACATTTTTTCATAAGGGACGACTTATTTCTTTCCTAAACACGGTCTCTAGGTAATATACTTGGATCATATTTAACCCTGAGCCGCGGGTCTCCCCGCCGAGGCTCACAAAGAGGGACTAAGAGGTGGGCAGCACGACGAGGGCCCGACTTACGAGAAAATGGTGTGTGTTTGACCCTCGTATATCACCACGCTGAGAACGTTGTCGAGATCAAATACTACTCTGGCAGGTTGGCGAGAACGGCTACCGGGAAGCATGAAGCAATAGCTAGAGAGGTCGAGATGTTGACCCCGACAACTAGATGCAGGGTGTAGCCAAACACCTCTCTCATTGGCGTCGAAAAGAAAATGGGCAGGGGGGAGTAGAGAAGCTGTTTTGGGGGCAGAAAGATGGTGGAGCTACCACTGGCGCGCGGGAAGATGCCAACCACGATGTGTGATCAAACACAGCTTTCCCGGGGAGCCGGGAATGGGCGCGAAGAGGTAGTGAAGCTACTGTTGGAGTGAGGAGATGTTAACCATAGTAGCTCCGGTAAATCCGGTCAAATACCTGTTACACTGCTGGCCAGGAACAGGAACGATAGAGGGGTAGAACTCTAACAGGTCCGACATTCGGAAATTTCGGTAATTGTGTCCCACTCGGTTCTCTAGAGTTCATGATCTTTGCCTGACGGAAATCATTTTCTGTTGGTACAAGTAAATGCCACATGAAAAGCAACTTTGGCGGAGTGGTCCGAGATGTTTGTTATCGCATTCAGTTTTTCTTCTAAAGTAGGGGTTAAGTTAGAAGTTTCTTGGATAATTTAACCTTTCTTTTACCTTTAGGCAGTCTCACCCTTTTTTCCCGGTAATAGAATGTGTTTAGGTTTAGGCAGATTATATATCTTGAGATTTATTTTTGGGCGGAGGGGGTCTTGGTCTTGCACTGCTACTGTACAGTGCGATAACTCTACCGTAGTTCTCTTTTTTTTTTCTTATTCAAATGGAATTACAAGTACAGTGCGATAGCTCTATCGTAGTTCTCTCTTTTTTTCTTATTCAAATAGAGTAGGGTGTAATAGTTTATAGGGTTTTTTTTCTTCGGATACAGTCTCCAACCAGGTATGACGAAAACCAGCAGGTGACGAACAGGCAAAAAAGGCAGCCCCAAAGGTTAGGGTTACAAGTACTCGTACAATGAATTACTTGTCATTGATCCCTGTTCATAACCCCCGGTTATTGTCATATTACCCTGGTTGGAGACTGTCACTGGTGGTCGACCCATGGTTTCGGTAGCGATAAACCTTGCACATGCGGCCATTGTTCAATCAAAGTCTCCTGGTATTTTTGCCTTACATTTTTTTTCCAATCGCGGAGGGCGATTCTGGGCTTCTCGCGGATGTTTCTGCCTACGGATGCTCGGGTACATTACTTGTACCTGCCAGGAAACCAACAAAATTCGGCCTTAATGACAAAAGTGCCTAAGCCATACTTTAAAAAAAGCAATACTGTTCAGCTGAACTGGAACTGGTGGAATATCTCACCCCCGAAATGCGTTGGCTTCGCCTATTTGTGCGCACATTTTTTAGGCGGCCAATGATTGGGACTCCTATGGGATGCCCAAGTTCAAACCAAAGATCATAGTCTTCCAGTTTATGCTTCCAGAAAGTAAAATCCTAGATTTTTATTCAACAGGTGTATAGCTACTCTCTTGTCTTAAAATCAAAAAAGCTTTATTTTTGATAGCCATCATTTCGCTTAAACCCAGGCGATTATTTTTCCTTCATATGAGCAAGTTTATCTCAACTGGAACCACACCGCTCGGGGGCGGATAGCTGATAGAAGAGAGTGATAATATGTGGTGTGAGGGCTTAAGTGGTGGTGGTTGTGATCGAGACCACAAATGGCCGCTTGAAATAGGATGGTATACCGGTAATTGCCGGGAATACAAGTACTGGCTTCTTTCTGGAGCGATCTCGCGTCTTGTGTCTTTGAATGACCCCTGTGATATACGTGAAGCTGTCACTGAGGGAATTTGGTCAACACTACCCAATCGATTCATTGATTTATCCTTCGATCACCACCGCCAATAGTTATGACTCAAAAATATGAATAACTTTCATGGCTCTCTCATTCAGCTATTAACTTAGCCGCTTGGACGTTGGGCATATGGCAGCCAACAATCATGTTGGTTTCATAAAAAGGTAAACTGGTGCCGTGTGGATCGGTTGGACTAGGCCTTCGTCCATAAGGCCTTCGTCTATAGGGCCATCTTCCATAAGGTCCCAAAATCATTATCTCTCCGCTTTTCTCTCACTTGCCAAGAATTGCATTAGCGGGTCTACTATATAAAGTTGCCCGAGGACACACATCCTCTACAATCTACAAAACAGCGAAAAATCCAAAATGCCTCAATATCACTTCGACCAAAATGCCAACTCTTTTCATACTATCAACTCTTTTAATACGAACTCTGTTAAAAATGTATTCATTAATAAGATGCCCTACACGGAGTCCGAAATTTTGGCGTGGCTATCTCCACTAGTGATGCACACGATTAGATCATGATCGAGTTTTGCTCGATCATAGTCTGCTCGATCACCTCGATCATAGGGGTCCTTCGATCACGATCATGATCGAGCAGAGCATCCATGATCTGGTCGATTTGCTCGATCATGGGTACTACTCGATCATGCTCGACCATCATCGAGTATACTCGAGCATCTGGAATCATGACTGATCACTCTGCTAATCTTAATAATCAGGTGATGCAATGAACTTATATACAGGGTCACCCGCGCACTAGATATCAATTCTTTCGGCGCTGTTAGCCCTTCAAAAAACTGCCATCCTGACTACTAACGTTATTATAATGGCACCACTCCTATAGTGCTTATCTATGGCATTCAATCTAAATTTATTTAAGTAAACTATGGAGATACCACCTATCTAGGTATACGGCAGCTAGTGAATACCGCTAATGACTCTGAATTTAGCCACAAATTACTATGATACCTAGGTAAACAAGAGTGTAGGAATCTTCTGTTCTTATTATAACACGAGTGTAAATATTCACAATCCATATTGAATAAATATTTCATTCCTAGTAGACACAAAATCAATCATACTCGAGCATAGTCCACAATAATCGACTATACTCGACGATGCTCGAGCAGTAGCCATGATCGATCACTCGATCAGGGTCCCCCAGTTTCATCGATCATTCGATCATAGGGTCCCCTGGATCAGATCATGCTCGAGCATACCCCCCGTGATCTGCTCGATCATGATCGTGTGCATCACTAATCTCCACTCGAACCCCAGATATCGCACCAGGACATTCGAGCCCGTAGGGTCGACGAGGTGGGAGGGTGGCTCTTACGAACTCAGGAATATCAGAATTGGTTAGCTGGTATTGGTGAGGGTGAATCTGATGGTTCGGCCTTATTTTGCTATGGAGATCCTGGGGTTGGAAAGACCCCTATTAGGTAAGAGAGGACGTACTCGAGGAAAGAAACATGTAGTCAATAAGCTCTGGTGTTAGCTCGCTGGTGGTAGATACATTATGCAAGCGGACCGTGGGGGGAAGACCCTAGCATTGCGCGCTTCTACATCGGCTTCGCTGCTCGGGGGGAGAAATCCCCAGCTGTTATTCTGGGTTCGGTGCTGAAACAGATTGTCGGTGGACTGCGCAAGGTTCCGGAAAGAATAGTCAAATCGTTTGAGGACAGGGGGAAAGTAATTGGTGGCCGGAGGCTGCTGCTCTCAGAAATAGTGGAGCTTTTACAGGATATCTCCGCTTCACGACGCACATTTATATGCATTGATGCCTTGGATAAGTGTCAGGCAAGACATCGCATGGAGCTTCTTGACTCACTCAACCAAATTCTCCGGAGGTCCCCGGGTGCTCGGATATTTTTGACCGGAAGACCAGGTGTCAGGGCTGAAGTTGAGAGACATCTTCCTCGGAGGGTAGCGACTAGGTCGATAATTCCCACTAAGGGCGATATCACCGTATTACTTCGAGAAAAACTGAAAGCGGATACGAGGCCGGGATCGATGGACGAGAGCTTGAAAGAGGAAATTTTAAAGGCTATCCCCGAGATAGCTTCGGAAATGTGAGTAAGAAGCGGGGGAGGTGATAAAAATACTTGAAGCTAGGCGCTAAAGAATATTGTATTTAGGGTCTTACTTGCTTCCTTAAGCATCGAGACGATCCTACAAGAGACAACCATAGATCGAAGGAGATTAGGGCTTAGAGCAATGAGGAGTGACTGGGATTTGGGAGGCGAGTACGAAGCAGCGCTAAGAAGAATAAAGGTCCAGGGTGGAGAGGAAACAAGACTCGGGATTGCCGTTCTGATGTGGATATCCCATTCGAGGCGGCCTTTGCAAGTGGATGAAATATGTCACCCTATGTCACAAACGGTGACTAAGCAAGACAGACTCTCACATGACTAATAGTTATTAGTCATCGGTTTGTTATTTTCCACGCTGTGAGATCAGTTGACTCATAGGATTTTACATGACGACGCAATAGCGTGTCATTGGTTTATTGTGATTGTTTGATATTTGACATGACGCACGATTGTGGTCATGTGGTTTATGTATTTCGCACATTACTCATAGTTATGAGTCATGGGTTTCACACATGTGACCCCGTTAGGGCACATGACTTGTTTTATGGGTTTTGATTGGTTGCGAGATAGGGCGCAGCTGACTCGGACAAGTCAGCTGATGGATTTCACACTATGACTCATTATGAGTCATGAGTCGCGTGACGCGAGAGTATGAGTCACGCAGGGTTAGGGTTGAGGGAAGAACCCCTATATAAGGGCACCCTGGGGGCATGAGATTTGGGTCACGAACCATCTCCCTTACACACCCGGCGATTGAAATCTCAACACCATGAGAATTCATCGTCAACATCCACCACCACCGCACTCTCAGTGAGCTG
>Ga0307507_10011072_pt1 | contig 11471 bp, 13 predicted proteins | sample 7_EM_MG_FD_207223 | JGI IMG/M metagenome (GOLD analysis project Ga0307507, IMG submission 207223) | Populus trichocarpa ectomycorrhiza microbial communities from riparian zone in the Pacific Northwest, United States - 7_EM | ecosystem: Host-associated > Plants > Roots > Unclassified | place...
AGGCGCTGTTCGGCGGCGTCTGGCCGCCCAAGGGCATCGAGACCTTCGATCCCTGGCATCTGCCGCTCTTGAACACGCTGATCCTGCTGACCTCCGGCACCACGGTGACCTGGGCGCATCATGCGCTCCTGGAGAACAACCGCCAGGGGCTCAAATATGGGCTGATCCTGACCGTCCTGCTCGGTGCCACCTTCACCTGCGTGCAGGCCTATGAATACAGCCATGCCGCCTTCTCCTTCGCCGGCAATGTCTATGGCGCGACCTTCTTCATGGCCACCGGCTTCCACGGTTTCCATGTGCTGATCGGCACCATCTTCCTCCTGGTGTGCCTGATTCGCGCCTATGCCGGGCACTTCACGCCGAAGCAGCATCTCGGCTTCGAATTCGCCGCCTGGTACTGGCACTTCGTCGACGTGGTCTGGCTGTTCCTGTTCGCCTGCATCTATGTCTGGGGACACGGCGCGGAAGCGATGGCGCACGGCGCGCATTGATCGCTATTCACTGAGCGATATCGGGGCGGCCGCAGGGCCGCCCTTTTCGTTTTTGCGCGGCCCGGTCCTGCCTTTGTGAGGGACAGGCAGCCGTGGCCTGTGGTACTCGCCTGTCATGGATGAAACCAAGCAAGATGCACCGCCCCCGGCGCGCGTGTCCCCCTATCTGGCGGGGCTCGCCTGCAGATGCCCGCGCTGCGGCAGGGGCAAGCTGTTTGCGGGCTTCCTGACCTTGCGGCCGAACTGCGAGGCCTGCGGGCTCGACTATGCCTTCACCGATGTCGGGGACGGCGCCGCGATCTTCGTCATCATGATTTCAGGCGCCATCGTGGTCACGTCTGCGCTGATCGTGGAGGTGAAGTACCAGCCGTCATTCTGGCTGCACGCCGCGCTTTGGCTGCCGCTGGTCCTTGCCACCACGCTGTGGCCGCTGCGCGCGATGAAGTCGCTGCTGATCGCGCTGCAGTACCATCACAAGGCGGCGCCGGGCCGGCTGATCGACCGCGAACCGAAATGATCGCGAGGTCCGGACCACGGGGGACCACCACCTTTGCGATCTTCACGCTGGTGATGGTGGCCGCCTTCGTTGGCCTCGGGATCTGGCAGCTGCAGCGCCGGGTCGAGAAGCACGCGCTGATCGCGGCCTTGACCGAGCGGCTCGCCGCCGAACCCGGAGCGCTGCCGGATGCGCCGCAATGGCGCGCGCTTGCTCCCGCGCAGGATGAATTCCGTCGCGTCAGGTTCAGCGCGGCCTACCAGTCCGCGCCGGATGTCATGGTCTACAGTTCCGGCTCGGCGGTGCGCGAGGATGTCTCCGGTCCCGGCACCTGGGCGTTCATGCCTGCGCGGCTGCCGAGCGGGAAGGCCGTCGTGATCAATGCCGGCTTCGTGGCGAACACGATGCAGGATCGCGCGCAGCAGGATCGCGCGGTGCAGCGGCTCATCACCGGTTCGCCGGCGACGCTGACCGGCTATCTCCGTTTTCCGGAAGCCGCGGGCGCGCTGACGCCCGCGGAGGACCCCAAAAAACGGCTGTGGTTCACGCGCGATCATCTGGCGATGGCGCGCGCGCTCGGGTGGGGTGAGGTCGCGCCGTTCTATGTCGACCTGGAATCGCCGGAGCCCGACAGCGGCGTGCCGAAGCCGGGGCCGCTGACGGTGCATCTGAAGGACGACCACATGCAATACGCCATCACCTGGTTCGCGCTGGCGGGTGCCGTCGTCATCGCCTTCGGGGTCTGGCTGCGCCGCAAGCCGCTGGCCGTGTGACCCGACGCGCGCCCACGCGTCACTGCGCCGGCATCGTCTTCTCGATCAGCCGCACCCAGTAGGACGCGCCGGGGCCGAGGATCGAATCGTTGAATATGTAGGAGGGGTGATGGCACTCATGGCCATCGCCCATGCCGAGCAGGATGAAGGCGCCCGGCCGTTCCAGCAGCATGAAGGAAAAATCCTCGCCGCCCATGATCGGCGTGGTGCGATCGTTGACGCGCTCCGCGCCGACGACGTCGCGCGCGGCCGCGGCCGCGATGTCGGTCTCGTGCGCGTGATTGACCGTCGCCGGATATTTCCGCGTGTATGTCGTCTCCGCCGAGCCGCCATAGGCGCGCGCGATGCCGTCGGCGATCTCCGCGATGCGGCGCTCCACCAGATCGCGGACGGCGGGATCGAAGGTGCGCGCCGTTCCGCCGAGGGTCGCAGTCGGGGGAATGATGTTGAAGGCGGAGCCCGAATTGAACATGCAGACCGACACGACCGCGGTCTTCATCGGGTCGACGTTGCGCGCGACGATCGACTGCAGCGCGCCGACGATCTCGGAGCCGATCAGCACACTGTCGATCGCGCGATGCGGGCCGGCGCCGCCATGGCCGCCCTTGCCGTGCACGGTAATCTCGAAGGCGTCGGCCGCTGCCAGGATCGGACCGGGCGTGATTTCGAAATGGCCCTCCGGCAGACCGGGCATGTTGTGCAGGCCAAAGACCTGCTGGATGCCCCAGCGCGTCATCAGGCCGTCGTCGATCATGGCCTTGCCGCCGGCGCCGCCTTCCTCGGCGGGCTGGAAGATCACCACCGCCGTCCCGTCGAAATTCCGGGTCTCGGCGAGATATTTCGCGGCGCCCAGCAGCATCGCGGTATGGCCATCATGGCCGCAGGCGTGCATCAGGCCCGGCGTCTTCGAGGCGTAGGGCACGCCGCTCGTCTCCTCGAGCGGCAACGCGTCCATGTCGGCGCGCAGCCCGATGACCCGATCCGAGCTGGTATTGCGGCCACGGATGACGCCGACCACGCCGGTACGCCCGATCCCGGTGACAACCTCGTCGCAGCCGAATTCCCTCAGGCGATCGGCGACGATGCCGGCCGTACGGTGCACCTCATACAGAAGCTCCGGATGTTCGTGAAAATCATGGCGCCAGGCGGCCATGTCGTCGGTGAGGGCGGCGATACGATTGACGATGGGCATCGTGATGCTTTCGGGCAGGAGAGAGTGAGATAGCGGAAGAGATTACAGGCTCCCGTTGGAGCAGGCCAGTAGAGTGCATTTATCGTGCCGGGCACGGTCTCCCAGCGATTGCTTGCTTGGGATGAAGCGGGCTGCGAAGAGCAGCGGGTAAGCTGGATTGACTCAAGGAGACGGGTTGGAGGCGACTTGTCCGCGGTAGCTCGAACAGCGAAGGCGGAAGCCGCAACCCGCCATCCCGCCGAGTGATGCGGCGGATTACGCCCCACTCCAATCCGCCCCATGCTGGATCTATCCAGCGTGCCGCCAGCCAATCGTTCAAGCCTGAATAAAAAATGCGACTGTCTCAGAGCCGTTGACACGTTCCCTTGCGTCTCCCAACCCGGCACGCTTGCGCGACTTGAGAAGTCGCGCAAGCCGCACCATCGCGGCCCGCCCGCTTGCGTTGGCGCACCGTCGAACCGGGTTCGAGCCGTTGCGCCCGCAGCTTCAGGATCTCCAACTCATCCGGCATGTTGGGCGGTGGGGACAAGGCGGCGATGCACCGGCCGGACGGCGACAGGTCGTGGCGCCAGTGCACGGCGCGGGACGAAGAAGCTGTTCACGAGGATGGGCTCGCGGTCGCCGAGCTCGGCCCGCTCCCGAACCAGGACGCTCATGATTGTGCGCATCTTCAGGATTTCGCCTGCCACGAATGAGCAGTTCTCATCCCGGTTGACCTGGTCGCGCATGATGGCCTCAGCCTGGATCATGCTGACCCTTAATGCTCTGATTCGTTTACGGATTTCGCTAATACGGTTGTCCATGCTGGTCTCCTCGCTCGACGAGCATCATAGGAACAAATCATGAACATAGAGTCAATAGCGGATCATCACGGGATGCGCGCGCCGCCATTGCGACGCTGCGTGACATCGTGCGGGGACCGGGAAGAAAACGAAAAGTTCGCCCGTACCTCGTGCCCACGTCTCAAGGCTGCGGGTGCATTGGGCACCCGGCGTTCCCCGCTCCCCCTGTTTGGGCGGAGGATTTCGGACACAACTCGGGCGCGACCCGCGCCGCGAGAGCGAACCTTGCCGTGCGCCATGTCCGGGCATCGGCCCCGCGGCCTCCCGATTGCGGCATTTCCCATCGCTTCGAAAACCCATTATGGTGGCTTCCAAGTTGATCCCGATGATCTCTGATATTTGTTAGAAATCAAAGGCTTGGCTTTATGGCCAAGGCCTTTGGAGGGCAGTTTGACGCGATATGTTTCCACTCGGGGGGAAGCCCCGAGCCTAACTTTCTGTGATGTCATGCTGGCCGGGCTTGCCCGTGACGGCGGCCTCTACGTGCCTCAGGCCTGGCCACAACTGACGCGAGAGACCATCGCCGGCTTTTTCGGCCGGCCCTATTGGGAAGTCGCGGTCGAGGTCATCAGCCCCTTTGTCGGCGGCGACATCTCCACCGCCGATCTCGGGCGGATGGCCAACGAGGCCTATGCCACCTTCCGCCATCCCGCCGTCGTGCCGCTGCGGCAGACCGCGCCGAGCCAGTTCGTGCTGGAACTGTTCCACGGTCCGACCCTGGCGTTCAAGGACGTGGCGATGCAGCTGATCTCGCGGCTGATGGACCATGTGCTGGCCAAACGTGCGCAGCGCACCACCATCGTGGTCGCGACCTCGGGCGACACCGGCGGCGCCGCGGTCGATGCCTTCGCGGGCCTCGCCAATGTCGACCTGATCGTGCTGTTTCCGCATGGGCGCATTTCCGACGTGCAGCGGCGGATGATGACGACATCGGGCGCCGCCAACATTCATGCGCTGGCGATCGAGGGCACCTTCGACGATTGCCAGGCGATCGTGAAAGGGCTGTTCAACCATCACAGCTTCCGCGATGCGGTTTCGCTGTCGGGCGTCAATTCGATCAACTGGGCGCGCGTGGTGGCCCAGGTGGTCTATTACTTCACCTCGGCGGTCGCGCTCGGCGCACCGGCGCGGGCGGTGGACTTCACCGTGCCGACCGGCAATTTCGGCGACATCCTGGCGGGCTACGTCGCCAAGCGCATGGGCTTAGCCGTGCGCTCGTTGCGGATCGCCGCCAACGTCAATGACATTCTGCCGCGCACCTTGAAGACCGGCATCTACGAAGTGCGCGAGGTCCATGCCACCGCGTCGCCGTCGATGGATATCCAGGTGTCGTCGAATTTCGAACGGCTGCTGTTCGAGGCGGGCGGGCGCGATGCCGACACCGTCCGCAGGCTGATGGCGCAGCTCAACCAGTCGGGACGCTTCGCACTGCCGGATGCCATGCTGGCCGCGATCCGCGCCGAGTTCGACGCCGGACGCGCCGACGAGACCGAAACCGCCGCCGCCATTCGCGCCGCCTGGCGCGAGGCCGGCGAACTGGTCGATCCCCATACCGCGGTGGCCCTCGCGGTCGCCGACCGCGACGTCTCCGACAGCAGGGTTCCCAACATCGTGCTGTCGACCGCGCACGCCGCCAAGTTTCCTGAAGCCGTGGAAGCGGCCTGCGGCGTGCGGCCGCAATTGCCGCCATGGCTCGATGGACTGATGACGAAATCCGAACGGGTGAGGATCATGAAGAACGACCAGGCCGAGGTCGAGCGTTTCGTTCTGTCGGTAAGTCGCGCCGCCAAACAAGGAGTCGCCGGATGAGCGTCGAGATCACGAAACTTCCCTCCGGCCTCACCGTCGTCACCGATGTCATGCCCCATGTCGAGACCGCCGCGCTCGGGGTCTGGGCCGGCGTCGGCGGGCGCGACGAAAAGCCGAACGAACATGGCATCTCGCATCTGCTCGAGCACATGGCCTTCAAGGGCACCACGCGCCGCAGCGCGCGCGAGATCGTCGAGGAGATCGAGGCCGTGGGCGGCGATCTCAACGCCGGCACCTCGACCGAGACCACCGCCTATTATGCGCGGGTGATGAAGCAGGACGTGCCGCTGGCGCTCGACGTGCTCTCCGACATTCTCTCCAATCCCTCCTTCGTTCCGGACGAACTCGAGCGCGAAAAGAGCGTGATCGTTCAGGAGATCGGCGCGGCCCAGGATACGCCTGACGATGTGGTGTTCGAGCATCTCAACGAATTGTGCTTCCCGGATCAGCCGATGGGACGATCGCTGCTCGGCACCGCCAAGACGCTGAAGCGGCTCGATCGCGACATGCTGCGCGGTTATCTGTCGACGCATTATCGCGGCCCGGACATGGTGGTGGCCGCGGCCGGCGCCGTGGATCACAAGCGGGTGGTCGAGGACGTGGCCGCGCGCTTTGCCGCGTTCGACGGCGCAGCGGCGCCGAAGCCGCAAGGCGCGACGTTCGGCAAGGGCGGCTCGCGCGTGGTGCATCGCGACCTCGAGCAGGCGCACCTCACGCTGGCGCTGGAAGGCGTGCCGCAGACCGACCTGTCGCTGTTCTCGCTGCAGGTCTTCACCAATACGCTGGGCGGCGGCATGTCGTCGCGACTGTTCCAGGAGGTTCGCGAAAAGCGCGGCCTCTGCTACTCGATCTACACCTTCCACGCGCCCTATACCGACACCGGGTTTTTCGGCCTCTACACCGGCACGGATCCGGCGGACGCGCCGGAAATGATGGAAGTGATCATCGACGTCATCAACGAATCGGTGGAAACCCTGACCGAGGCCGAAATCGCCCGCGCCAAGGCGCAGATGAAGGCGGGCCTGCTGATGGCGCTGGAAAGCTGCTCATCGCGCGCCGAACAGCTGGCGCGTCATGTGCTGGCCTATGGGCGGCCGCAGACGGTGGAGGAGCTGGTGACCCGCATCGATGCCGTCAGCGTCGAATCGACCCGCGACGCCGCGCGCGCCCTGATGTCGCGCAGTCGGCCGGCCGTGGTCGCGCTCGGCAGCGGCAGGGGGCTGGACACCGCGGTGGCTTTTGCAGAAGGATTGACGTCGTCGAAGGACAAGGTGCGGCTGCACTAGAGCGTGATCCGGAAAAAGCCTGCCCCGCACTTGGATCGCGGGGTGGCAACTGGTTTTCCCTCGCGACAAACGCCAAAAGCGTTTGCGCGGAGATCACGCTCAAACGAAGAGGTAGGCGCGCAGCGCCAAGAAGGGGCCTCGGCATCGGGGGAAGGGGAACGTCGCATGGCTCTGTTTCGCTTGCCGTCCAGCTCACAGGCCGCGCTGGCCCCGCGCGGCCACGGTTTGTTGCTGCGGGCCCCGCATATGGCGGATTTTCCGCAATGGGCGCATTTGCGCGAACTGAGCCGGGACTATCTGACCCCATGGGAGCCGATCTGGCCCTCCGACGACCTCACCCGTTCGGGCTTCAGGCGGCGCCTGCGTCGCTACGCCGAGGATATCGCGGCCGACCGATCCTATCCCTTCATCGTGTTCCGGGAGAGCGATGGCCTCATGATCGGCGGCATTACGCTGGCCAATGTGCGTCGCGGCATCGTGCAGGCGGGCACCATCGGATATTGGGTCGGGCAGCCTTATGCTCACAGGGGCTACATGACCGCGGCCTTGCGCGTGCTGTTGCCGGTGCTGTTCGGCGAGCTCAACCTGCACCGCGTCGAGGCCGCCTGCATTCCGACCAACATTCCCTCGATCCGGGTGCTGGAGAAATGCGGCTTCGGCCGGGAGGGGCTGGCGCGGCGCTATCTCTGCATCAATGGAATCTGGCAGGATCACCTCTTGTTCGGCCTGCTGCACGAGGATTTCCGAGGCTAGGCGGGCACACAACGGCGCCTTGGGTTCGCCCCGAACCCGCTGTTATAACGCCGCATCGTAACGGGCATACCTCACGACATCCGGGATCATGATTATGGGAGACAAGCGAGTCATCAGAATGGCGACCATCGCCGCGCTGGCCTTGGCGATCGGCTCATCGAGTCTGGTTTCGCCGGCGGCTGCGCAGTCGCTGACCGATCGCTTCAAGAGCCTGTTCGGCGGCAAGCCGGACGAGCCGACCGCGCCACAGCCGGGGGCCCCAGCAACCGGGGCTCCGCCGGCCGAGTCGGATCTGACCTGTCCGCCCATCTCCATCCGCGCCGGCGCGTCGACCTATGCGGTGGCCGCACCCGGCAAGCAGGCCGTCGGCAACGACGTGCGTTTTCAGGTCACGATCGGCAAGACCGCGCGCGAGTGCAATCTGTCCGGCGCCGAGATCACCGCCCGCATCGGCATCCAGGGCCGCGTCATTGCCGGACCGGCCGGCGCACCGCCGTCGGTGGAGATTCCGCTGCGGATCGCCGTGGTGCAGGGCGGGGTGACGGAAAAGGTGATCGCCACCAAGGCCTACCGCACCTCGGTCGAGATGACCGAAGATGGCAGCGTGCCGTTTTCATTCGTCGCCGACGATCTGGTTTATCCTGTGCCGCCGGGCGCCACCGGCGACAACTATATCTTCTATATCGGCTTCGATCCCCAGGCGCTGGGGCCGGAGCCGAAGACGAAGAAGAAAAGGAAGTGATGCCTGTGTCCCTTGCCATCGAGAGCCAGGCCTGAGCCGAAGCTCCATCCGGCTCTCCGAGGGAAGGTGACGCAGGCGTCGATGTCGTTCCCGCGAAAAAAAGCCGGCGCGATCATCTCGCGCCGGCTTTTCGGATGAAACCGATGGGCTTCAGTTCAACTTTTGCCGGACTTCGGCGATGCCTTTGGCCAGGAGATCGTTGGCGAGGTCGCCCTTGACCTGCTTCGAGAGGATGTTGGAGGCCGCCTGGACCGCGGCATCCGCCGCCGCGGCGCGGACGTCGGCAACCGCCTGGGCCTCGGCGAGCGCGATCTTGCTCTCGGCGGTCTTGGTGCGCCGAGCCACGAAGTCTTCCATCTTGACCTTGGCCTCGGCGGCAATGCGTTCGGCTTCCGCCTTGGCACTGGTGATGATCTCATCGGCCTCCTGCTCGGCGGTGGCCCGGCGGGCCTTGTATTCCGCCAGGAGCTTGGCCGCCTCGTCCTTGAGGCGGCGGGCTTCGTCGAGTTCGGCCTTGATGCGCTCGCTGCGGTGATCGAGAGCCTTCAGCACGGTGCGGTGCACGCCGACATAGGCGAACACCCCCATCAGGATCACGAAGGCAATCGCAACCCAGGTTTCCGGTTCGGAGAACATCAGGTCTATCCCTTCAACGACGCGTCGATGGCAGATTTCAGCGACCTGGCGTCGGGCTTCTTGCCGGTGAGCTGCTGCACGATCGCGGCGGCCGCGTCCGAGGCAATGCCGCGCACGTTGCTCATCGCGCTCTCGCGCGTCTCTGCAATGGTCTTTTCGGCGGCGGCGATTTTCGCCGCCAGCTGGTCTTCCAGGGTCTTGCGTTCGGCCTCGGACGCCGCATTGAGCTTCTCGCGGGTCTCGGTTCCGATCGCCTGGGCGCGGGACCGCGCCGCCGCGAGTTCGCCTTCATAGGCTTTCAGCGCGGCGTCTGACTCGTCCTTCAGCCTTTGCGCTGCCGCCACATCGCCGTCGATCGCTTTCTGACGTGCGTCGATCACACCACCGACACGCGGCAATGCAACGCGGGAGACGATCACGTAGAGCGCCACGAAGGCGATCAGCAACGACACCAGTTGCGACGCAAAGGTGTCCTTTTCGAACGGCGGAAAGGGGGCCTTGTGGCCGCCTTCTGCCGCGGTATGGGCCGTCGCGCCCTTTGCGTCGCCATGACTCTCAGCCACGGGCTTCTCCTCGTTGGACGATCGAGGTCCCGAAGCGGGACCTCACCCGGCCAGATCGGTCACGGATCAGAGTGCGAACAGCAGCAACAGCGCGATCAGCAGCGAGAAGATGCCGAGCGCCTCGGTCACGGCGAAACCGAAGATCAGGTTGCCGAACTGGCCCTGGGCGGCCGACGGATTGCGGACCGCTGCGGCGAGATAGTTGCCGAAGATGATGCCCACGCCGGCGCCGGCGCCACCCATGCCAATGCAGGCAATACCAGCACCAATGTACTTTGCGGCAATCGGATCCATGAAACGAACTCCTTCAGAGGTTTGTGAGGTGGGCCGGATCAGTGGCCCGGATGGATAGCATCGTTGAGGTAGATGCAGGTGAGGATCGCGAAAACGTAGGCCTGCAGGAACGCGACCAGCAGTTCGAGCGCGGTCAGCGCGATCGTCAGCCCGAGCGGCAGGACGGCGCCAATCACGCCGAGGAAGCCCAGGGCGCCGAGCATGGCGATGAAGCTTGCGAACACTTTCAGCGCGATGTGGCCGGCCAGCATGTTTGCGAACAAGCGGACCGAGTGCGAAACCGGCTTCAGGAAGAACGAGATGACTTCGATGAACACCACCAGCGGCAGGATGTAGATCGGGACACCCGACGGCACGAACAGCTTGAAGAATTTCAGGCCGTTCTTGTAGAAGCCGTAAAACAGCACGATGAAGAAGACCAGCAGCGCCAGCGCCACCGTCACGATGATGTGGCTCGAAACCGTGAAGGTGTAGGGAATGATCCCGATCAGGTTCGAGATGCAGATGAACATGAACAGCGAGAACACCAGCGGGAAGAACTTCATGCCGGCCGTGCCGGCGGTGCTCCGGATCATGTTCGCCACGAATTCGTAGCTCAGTTCGGCGATCGATTGAATGCGGCCGGGAACCAGCTGCTTTCCGGCGGAGCCGCCGATCATCAGCAGTGCGATCACCCCGACCGCGAGAAACATGTAGGCCGATGAATTGGTGAACGCGATTTCCTGGCCGCCAATGTGACCGATCGTGAAGAGCTTGTGGATCTGGAACTGATGAATTGGATCGGCGGCCATTCGTGTCTCGGTCTCTCAGTTTCGCGATCTCTCGCGGACCATACGGCTCTAGTTCATCGGTCTTGAATCGGCCAAGGCTACCTGAACTCGGGTACCTAACCTGATTTTCAATCGTTCGGTCGTGCTTCGGAGCGCACGCGTCAGAGCCTTTCGGACTGCTTCGCCATCACGCCCGCCGTCCGCATCACATTCATCACGCCGGCGATAAAGCCGAGCAGCAAGAATACGATGAGACCCCAGGGAGAAGTCGACAGCAAGCGATCGAAACCCCATCCGAGAGCCGCTCCGACAAGGACACCAGCGATCAGTTCGGAAGAGAGGCGAAGCCCGAGCGCCATGGCGGATGCCTTGGCCTGGGCCGAGTCCTGCTCGCTCCCGGACTGGTCAGTCTCAAGCTTGCGGTTGTCGCGGATGACGGACAAACGCTGATCGAGACTTCCGAGCCTTGCGGAAAGCACGGCTTCGTCAGGCGATTTATCGCGACTTCCGTCTTCGCCTTCGCCCGCGCCTTCAGCCATGCTGCAGAGACCCGACACGATACGTTAAGGAAAGGAAATTGCGCCCCGTCGCCCTTAAAAAGCCGCGCGGACCATACTGAGCGCGCCTAGCCAAGTCAAGGCGACGTCTGAATTGTCTAGGTATTTGATTCGACTGATTTATTGAGGCAACTGACGATTGCGCGCGGTCTCTGCTCATCGCACTGCAGCAGCAGGATCGCATCGAGCCGCCGGCCGACGCATTGAAAAGCCGCAGGCGGGCCTATATCTCCAGCAAGGGGTTCTGGTAGCTGATCGATTCAGGGC
>Ga0307507_10011073_pt1 | contig 11469 bp, 9 predicted proteins | sample 7_EM_MG_FD_207223 | JGI IMG/M metagenome (GOLD analysis project Ga0307507, IMG submission 207223) | Populus trichocarpa ectomycorrhiza microbial communities from riparian zone in the Pacific Northwest, United States - 7_EM | ecosystem: Host-associated > Plants > Roots > Unclassified | place...
TACAAATTAATAATTTTTTTTTATATTTTCAGATCATTTTGATGTGCTGATGTCAAAAATAAATTTTAAAAAATAAAAAAAATATTATTTTGATGTATTTCCAAATAAAAAACACTTTGAAAAGTAACAACAATACCAACTAGTCAAATCTAAATTAGCTTTTTTAAAACTGAGATCGGGTACTAAGTCAACCCCGCAAAGCAGAGTTTAATTACTGTGTATTATACTACCATGTCGGATAATGGTTCCTCGCAAGAATTGTTCTAGTTATTAAAAGCAACGAATTCAGTAATGTTGCAAATATGTTATTCTTGTTTCGATGTAAACAACATGGCCTGCAATATTCAGTCTAGCTGAGCTTATCATTTTCTCACTTGTCCATATATGGGAATCAGCAGGTACCTGCATGGTTTTAGCATTATAAAAACTAGCTACTTAGACCTAGCACGGTTCGATTAAGTAGAGGGTCAAGTTTGTAGCAGGTGAAGAAAATATGGGGGCACCAAGTGGTGGTTTAAGAGGCAGAAGGAAGTCATCAACAAGGGGACACCACAGGTTTGTTGGTGTGCAGAGGCCATCTGGGAGATGGGTGGCAGAGATTAAGGACTCGTTGCAAAAGGTTCGGCTCTGGCTTGGAACTTTTGATACTGCTGAGGATGCTGCAAGAGCATATGATGATGCAGCTCGGGCATTACGCGGTGCTAATGCTCGTACAAACTTTGAATTGCCTCAGCCTGCACCAAATTCTGGGCCTGGTGGTCGGGCTAATCTTTCAGAAGTTGAGCCTTTCTCGTTTGAGGACGTTTGCGGGACGGGAACTGAAGCAGAAGGGATTCTCGGTGCTCAAAGCCAAGCTGCTTGATGGCAAGGGATTGCGGGTGCTTCCATCTGCTAATTGCTCTTCAAGTGTGCAGCCTGACATGATTGCGAATATTTCCCACAAAAACAATTCTAAGAGAGAGCTGGCATCAACAGCTTCTATTACTCACGGAGTTGGAACTGTCAATGCTATTCAGGATCCTGGTAGTTCAGGATCAGGTAAGGGTGACCTTGTCTTAGATCTTGATCATGGTGACATGATGGCAGGTCATGTTGCGGCAGCTCAGTGGAGTCGACCATGCCAAACTACAGCAACAGCAAACATGGAATGGCCTAGTGAACCAGCATCATATGAAGTCTCCTGGGCCACACAGATGAACCATATTTACGTTCAGGCTGCTTTGTTTACCTCTAGTACTACAATTGCTACTTCTGCATGGCCACTTTCTGCGACAACCCAACCAAGTTTTGATTCAACGTATCCGTATCCGTGCGCCACTGAGCTGCTTATGAACAAGATTAGTCGAACGATGACAACAAACATGCCATCACCTCAAATTGATGGACCAACAGAAGGTGTTTGGTCTGCTGAGCAACAATTCCTGCACTGTGATAATAGTGGTTGGACTGGTGCTAATAGCAGCAGTTGGGATCCTTTTCTCTTGTATCCTCAGTGTTAGGATGACATTGTCATTTCTCCCTCCTCTGTTGGTGTCTATAACTTGAAACCAACAACAGTTACCAGCTAATCATTATTTTAGATATGCACTATAAACTCCCACCTATATGGGCATCAAGTTCCAGAAATTTTTTCTTTCCAGGGATTGATCAGTGATAAGTATGTGTAATTTTCCCTTTACATGTAAAATTCTAAAGTATCTTTCACAAACTTTTATTTATTGGAGGAATTATACTGCCTCTACTATGAAGTTATTCTCTCTATTTTTAATCACAAAAAGGAAAAAATTCCCTCTGAAGCATAAAAGAATATAAAGCATATAGCATTGCTGATAATGTCAAATACTCAGTTTTATATTTTTCTGAGAAAGCAATCTTATCAGACTGGAAATTCTTTCCCTGCAGCTTAAGCACTCAAATTTATAATTTATTTTCTTACTATCAAATGGAACAGGAATCCTGTGCAAGCAATGGTAAGGCTAGCAAGCTCTAGAACACTTACAAGTCGAATGGACAATGGAATAACAGTTCATATCCTGAAGTTTGAATCCCTAACCATAAAATCCAGAACTGGCTTTCTTACTCACAGTAAGTTATTGATCTACCATAACGTATGAAGATTACGACGATAATGTATAAATCTAGACCATAATATGTGAAGATTACGATGATGTTGTTTCAGTTGCAAGTTGCAGTACTTCATAGTGAAGTAAAATTGTTAGAATTTATGTCCATAAAATAAAATAAAAAAGAAGGTTACATTTCGCACTTTTGAAGCCTGGAAATGAAAGATGACTGTTTCCTTGTGATGATCGTCGAAACGACAAATATCTGATTTAGTCCATGTTACTAAGAAGCATGATAGGGAAAGCTAGAATGGCCCTGCAATTAAAAGCCAAAGACATCAGATTAAGAAAATAAAATAACATGGTGTTACTTCATTTGGACTTGGTAAGATATATGCTAGCAGTATGAAATGTTTCCTTGTTCTTGACATGGCATTTTTGTCCCAGTGCAGGGACATGATAGAGACCGTGCGAGCCCGACGAGGTTAATTAAACACCATTTTACTATTTATGATAGTGTCTGAAAGGGAAATCCTATAGCAATCTGAAATGACTACAGTTTTATCCTGTCTCTTGCTCCCTTGGGAAAGGACAGAAGGGATTAGGTAGTTGAGGATCTTAATCATCATCAACGTTGACAGATTATCTTAATGTGTGTTTTACGCGGGATGATCAAGTAATCTCACTAAATACGAAAGATAATTAACAGAACAGATTAAACTTTGAGAAACTCTATATTCGTTGTTGAGGGCCTTGAGGCTGATTACCCATTTTGTCATTGTTGCTGTTGGTTGATGAAATTGCAGCTACTACAACTTCCATACAACTACCTGACCAGGATTCTCTAATTAATAATTAATCATGTGATTAACTAGATATCAGATACCTGATAATACTTCATTAGAAGAGGATTTCATACACTAAAATGGAAAAGAAAAGGAATACGAAAGCCATCTTTAAATTAGACTAGTCCTCTGGAAACACATAATAAGGAAGTGATGATCTTCTTATCTAATATGCTCATGAATATTGTTGGAGTGTTTGAATAATGGATGATCACATGTTCTAGTCAATATTTCACTTTTAAAAACTGGAAGAGCATGGGATTAGTGGTTGAGGACTTAATTCCTGCAAAATAGTTCCTTTTTATAGAGGTTTTTGGAACCCTTCGATGATTAAGTCAATGATTTTATAATAAATGGTTGTAATAAATAAAGAAATAGGTATTAAACTCTAAGAATAAGAATATTTGTTTGGTCTTTTATGATAGATGCTTCGACAATATATGATAAGAGAATAAAGATTGTAAATCCCTTACCTGGGTGGTTTAAAAGGTTTTTATTGTCCTTATACTACGAAACATGTTCTTTTTTCAATGGGCCGAAAATCTTTTCCTTTTGAATATTTTAGTGAGGAGGAAATCTCTTACATCAATATTAATGCTAATGAAAATATCTTTTACACAACATTAATGTTGATATGAATCACCTTTTCACATTTTTAGTGTTGACAAACAAACAATAGAGCTATAGAAGGCTTTTATGTCTTATTTCACACACAACGTTAATGTGAATGAGAATAACCATTTGATAACATTAATGTCAATTGAAATATATCCAACTCTTAGAAGATTTTCATACACCTAGAGGTATAGAGAAATAATTATCCTAAGATCTGGTGTGTCAGATCCACATTCACTTCGGCCCGATGTGAGCATGAGAGATTTGGGTATGATATTTTGCTAAAATTACAGGCATTTAGGCTCAGCATGTAGCTGAGCCTAAAGGTATTAGGTTTGACATCTCGCTAAATTCATAGGTACTTGAGCTCAGCGTGTAGCTAAGCCTAAAGGGGATTGGGTCTGACATCTCGCTAGACTCATAAATGTCTAGGCTTTGCACGTAGCCAAGCCTAAGGGTATTGGGTGTAGCATCTCACTAGACTTTTAGACGCTTGGACTCAACGTGTAGCCAAGCCCAAAAGGGATTGGGTCTGACATCTCGTTAGATCTACAAGTGCTTGGGCTCAGCATGTAGCTGAATTTAAGGATGTTGAGTTTGACATCTTGTCAGATCCATAAGTATTTAGGCTCAACATGTAGCTGAACTCAAGGCTATTGGGTTTAACAAAAGAACTAAAACCATATTACCCGGGCTTGTTATCATATCAAGCTTATGCATGTTAGGTCATCACCCTATTTTTGACCTTTCTATTCGTGGGCTCGAGTCATATAAAATATGTTGATCCATCAATAGCCCCTCAAGTCTTTGTGTATTGAAAGGTCATCTTTAATGAAAGACTTTTTACTTTCCCCATGAGATCTATCCGTGGAATTGTTGGGATCCTTGTGGCCATACTACTTGCCTTTATTGTAGGAGATCCCTTAGGAAACAAAATGACAGCTTGTTATTAATGCAGTAATTAAGTGGACTTTTAGAGATCTGAGATGACATGAAAAGTCATTCATCCAACGATGAGAGTGAAAAAATGTTCATTTTATAACCTTAGTCGTTCATCTTTTCTTTCTTTTACTTTCTCTTTTTACGATCTAAAAACAGATTTGAAGATTTCTTAAGCCAGTTCTGTCCTTTCTTGGAGAAGAAGCTATCATTATTAGATACTTCCTTTTGACAACTTCCTCTTCTATATAATCAAAACCAAATGGACCCTTGTAGAATCAGACTTGACCCTAGGAGTTCAGGCATCACTTTCTCTAGTAACGAGTTTAGGTTTCAACCAGGAACTGGAGGAAGTGGCGGGGACAAGGGTCCACCAAATTGGGCCTCAATGCTTCCATTCATAGGCCTAAATTGTATAAAATATGTCCATCCGTCAGGAAGTGCCTTCATATTTAACACCCGGTAATACCATATGTTCTGAATCTTATCTTAAATATTCAACAAATCCATTCTAACCTGGCTAACTTGTATGGTCCATTACAATCTATTACTTTCCCGGAAGAGATCACCTGGGACATGCTATGATCAGCTACCGAAACACAGATAGTACGGCCGTACAACGACGATAAGCAAATGAATGGATTTGGCCCTCCCTTCAGAAAGTTGTCGGTAATTGGAATATAGAATCAGGAAAAGGTTCTCGATGCTACATTATGATTTGATAAAAAAAAAAAATGAAGGTGCAGGGGGTGCTTGGGCCTTAACCAAAAAGCTCAAAGATGGAGATAGTTGACACATTCAATATCTTGATAGTGTTAAAGCATCTCTTAGCGAATCAACACAACAGTACTCCTCCTATTGCCTGCTCAGCAGCAGCCTGGTGAGGGTAAAAGTTCTCTCCATTAGTGATGAATAATCACAATAACTTTTAGCTCTTAAGATCCCCCATTTTAACCTGCACTTAAAAGAGTACAATCTGCCAGGATTACATGTGCCGCATTCGCGTTGAATATTTACTGGCCAGCTATGGAAGAATAAGTACTAGCAACCAAAAGATTGGAAAGAATGACTGAAGTGAAATCTGATTTTGAGTATAGGTGTAAACCATGAATGACTTAAGTGAGATATTGGAGGGGAATACTTTCAGCTTGGAGTACAAATCTAGGATGGAATACGAGGAAACAGGAAGGTGCAAAAAATGACTCAGGCATTTCATGAAGGGGCACCGATAATGGACAAGATAACTCAGCCATTGGATTGTACAGTGTTTGAGCTCAGAATTAGTTTTTCTTGTGAGGCCAGGAAATAGTGGTTCTAAATTACCCTTTTGTTGTATAGAATTTGCTGCATGATAGCCTTCATTTCAGCCTAATTTAGAAAAATAAAACAAGCTATTTTTGTAGAAATTAAATGCAGTACTGTATGTGTGATTGATGAAATTTAGGCATTTTCATGGATATACAATTCTATACGCCTGAATGCAGAGCATGCTAGCCATTTTGTTTCTAAAAGATGTCGTGTTGTGTGTAATGTAAATATTCTTACAGAAATATTTATGGAAGATGGGATAGGATCAAGTTCAAGAAAAGTCTTGGGTTACATAGTGATTAGTGATAAGAAAACTCATAATTTTCGTCCTCTTAGTAAACAGGATTAATAAAAATTTTAAACAAATTAGAAAATCTAAAAAAAAAAAAAAATAGCACTAACAACACTTTCTAGATCTAATTTGGAGGCTTTCCAGACACCTTGATTGGAACCGACTCTTCTATAAAACTATATCTTTGAAATTTCTTGACAAAATTTGATTATTATAGGGTTGTTTTAGGACTTGTAAACTTTTTAGAAAGATAAACTAATTAAAAGAAAAAATATTAAATAATACTATGGGGGCAAAATTATATATAGCTCGTGCTTACTGTTTTCTTTATATTGTTTGGGTATGCATCATGCAGTATTAGATGCTATAAGCAGGAGATCTCCACTCAAAAGATGCCATTAAACTATATTTGGCAAGGCTACCAATTAACAAACGAAGAACATCATCCGCGTAGATAAAGTCTAGAAGAAAATGCAAATGAAAACTTCTGGCCAATAATCTACTGCTTCTGCCATTTTCGCGTATGAAATCACGCATTGATTCTTCACTGTTTTTGTATGAGCCATGCTAGATGATTCTCTTGTAATCTCCATTTTTTGGAAAGTATCAGTCAAAAGAAAGTGTAAATAAGAGAATAAATATTAAACTATTGTCAAAGTTGGTTGCTTAAAGCATTGATGTGATTTGAAGAATTTAATCTTGCTTTCTTCCCACTTATTCCTGAGTCCATTTATTTAGAGCAATAAATCTGTGCATAAGTTGTGGTGTCTGATACAGGAAATTGGTTAGCAAAGAGAGAGATAAGAGAGGTTTTACTCTACTTCCTTCAAGGGTGCTCAATTCAATGGCTGATTGCAATGAATGGAAACCTTTCATTGCGATGATAACAGTTGATTTTGCCTTTTCCATTGTGAATATTCTTCTAAAGAAAGTCCTTGATGAGGGGATTAACCATTTGGTCCTTATCACCTACCGGCTTTCGATTTCTGCTCTTTTCTTGGGTCCAATTGGCTACTTCTGGGAAAGGTAGTAGCTCTTTAGGCCAACATTCTGCCTAGTATTATTTTGATTTCTTGACTGTATAAACTTGTGCCCCTCCTCAGAATAGTTCTATGCAGGCATGTAGGTAGGTAGGTAGCTAGCTAGGATCAAATGTTCGGCGAAGTTAATGAATAAGGATAGAAGATTTTCTTGTAGCATTAATTCTGATACTACTTTTGAGGTATTAGAGCAACAAATCTTATAAATCAAGCTTGCTTGCAGGGGTAGCAGACCAAAGCTCACCTTTCGGATCTCATGTTACCTGTTCCTTAGTGCCATTGTTGGGTGAGTATTGTTTAAGCCTTTTCAAGTTTCCAATGTCCTTGCCATTAATATCATGGAAAACTCCTAACTAATTATTCCTTGCAGGGCATCATTGACACAATACTTCTTCCTTATCGGTATTCAATACACATCTGCTACATTTGCATGTGCCTTCGTCAACATGGTTCCTGTTGTTACATTTATAATGGCACTGCCATTCAAGTATGAACAACAATTTACTTTCAACTTCCATGGTTCTGCAAAGTCTTGTGTTCTTACATCGTAGGTTCGCAGCTTTAACTTTCTTTGCTTCTACTGCCTTGCAGAATGGAGACTGTTCATATAAAATCCAACAGTGGCAAAGCCAAAACACTCGGTGCCCTGGTGTGTGTTGCAGGTGCCATACTGTTGACTGTTTACCGAGGAGCGCCACTATTTAACCATTCACCCAATCAAGCTGTAACTCGAGCCATGGATCATGGTCTAAAGCTGAGCCATGCTAGAAGGGCCGAGAGATGGACCTTTGGTTGTATAGCTTTGCTTGCAGGAACCTTGTTGTGGTCTTCTTGGTTTGTACTCCAATCACATATTGGCAGGAGATACCCCTGTCAATATTCTAGCACAGCCATTATGTCCTTCTTCGGTGCAATTCAATCAGCTGTTTTATGCTTGTCCACTAAAAGGAGCCTCTCCATATGGGTTCTGAAAGGAAAGATAGAAATTATAACTGTCCTGTATGCTGTAAGTATAGCTGGAATCAAATCTCAATGGTACTACAGGTTTATGCTGTCCTCTCATACCAAATGAACTATTGGTTTATGCAGGGAATGATTGGATCAGGCTTGTGCTATGTGGGCATGTCATGGTGTGTTAAGAAAAGGGGTCCCGTCTTTACAGCAGCATTCAGTCCCCTAGTTCAGATAATGGCAGCCATGCTTGATGTCCCTGTACTCCATGAGGAACTCTATCTTGGCAGGTAATCTTTTAGACCATTCTGTTTCTATTAATATCTGACTAATGAATTGTACCCTATACTACCTCTATTTTTTTTCACAAATGGGATTTCAATGAGCAGTTTGCTGGGATCCATCTTTGTAATCATTGGCTTATACATTCTTCTATGGGGTAAGAACAAAGAAATGCAGAATCATGCAACAAGAGTAGCTCAAGAAGCTGAAGAGGTCAAGGAACAAGAACCCCCCGTACAAGTCATCACTGTCTCTTTTGATTCAAGGTGTCATTGAGGCCAGTTATATGGTGCTTTCCATTTTCCAAGAAAATCCATGTTCGGTACTAATTGTACTTCCCTTCAAATTTTCACAACATACGAATAAAATTCGAAGAAAATACTTTCAGCTTCATTTCTACTCCCTGCCTCAAAGAAGAAATGGATGGAGGGGGGAAAAAAGGGACAGAAAGTACTAGTTATGGTAGCAAAGTTGTCTGCAAGTTTCGTCTTCGGTGGAGCTCTATGATCAAATTTACAAATACTATTGTATCATTAAGCCAAAAATTCAGATATTGTAGGTGGCTAGGCATGTACAACATGATAACACAACCATTCTGACACCCCAAGTCTCATTTTGGAGAAGAATGCTGTGCAGGATATTGGAATATTACTTAATGGATGGCATTCCTGGTGTGGAGTCCCTCTTTTTGTGCTAGGCATCTGTGCTTAATCATCATGGATCATGACCTACAAATTTGTTGGGACAAAGAGACTCCACTCAAATGCTGAAGCATAACTAGACTGATATAAAGCCATCGATCGCCTCCCGAATTGGATAAGAAGAACAAGATTTTAGCTTAGAGAATTGCTAAGCTAGGATTAGATCTCGTTTGGACTAGGCTTTTCTGATGCAGTGTATAACAACCAGTTATTCTCCAGTTAAGGACTTGGATTTTGTGAAGAGAAAAAAGGGAAACAGTTCATACATTTCGGTTTTCGGAGACGAGCAATTACTATAAATATGAACTTAATATCAATTCCAATGACTTCCATTGACAGTAAAAGAAATAATTAGCCATTCTATGCTCAACATTTAATAGCTAAGTTATTACAGGCACACCATCTTTCAAATGTAAATCACACCATACATGATTTTTGAAACTTTATTCTGATCCTGCTGAAATACTGAAAATCAAACCTGTAGCAAGTTATTTCAACATGCAAACCTAAACCTTTTGAATATAGAGCATTACTAAAGCACAGCTTCATTCCTTTTGCACCTCCTGCTTCAATTTTCCTTCCTTACTGACCTGATCAATCTGAATGGTCAGAATGATTTTCCTCCTTCAATCCCTTGTCTTTCTTCTTCCCCTTCTTTCCATGCTTACCAGGCTTGAGTCCATGAGGTTCAAAAGTATCCGAAATGTCCATATGAACTCCAGGATCATTAGTGTTGTAGTGGCTACCAAACATGATAGAATTGTTAAGAGCTTGGAAATTGCTGTTAACATAAGTACCTGATGCCTCAGGCTCACCAAACGACTCCCCATCAGGCAACTTTTTACCTTTCTGATCATCCAACTCACTTCGCATTGTAGCTCCCGTGTTGGTTCCAGCAAGAGTAATGATTCTAATGCCATGATCATCCTCATCAGCCGAGCTTTCCTGGTTGTGGAGACCAGCAATGCGGTTTGTTATGACATCCACCATGTCTCTAACTTCGCGGTCGAGAAGTTTATTCTTGTCCCCCTCAGAGGTTGGCTTATGTTCAGGAGGAGCCATGATTTGGAGGCTGAAAAGGTTGGGGCTAGCTAGGAATGCAAGACAATGCAGGGAAGTTCAAGCTATGGAATTTGGAGTTGGAGCTAGAGGGGTTGCATTGAATTTAAGAGGAAGTCTGAGGGACCAACTGTTTGTTAGAATAAATTAAAGGGTGGGAATAACTTAGATGACAATACAAGGATCTGATTTATTAAAGATGGAAAAAGAGAGAGGATTACTTGGCAATTGGTTTTCCTTTACAATTTTATTTCTTTTGTTAATCACAAGGCTCTATTCTTATAATATTTTTAAAATCCCGGGGAGAATTAGAATTCTTCGAAGTTACAAGCTAGAAAGGTCAATTTAAATTTAAATAAATTTAAATTGATTTATTTTAAATAAATAAATAAATAAAGGATTAAACAATGAAATGACCAATTTTATTTAAAAAAAAGGTCACCATGTTTTTTATTTGGGTTTTAACTAGATTAATCAAGTCATAGATTGATTTGTATTTTTAACTAAGTCAGATTAAATTAATTTTTATTTTTATTTTTTAAATTGAAATCAATATAAACCTTTACTACTGGCTAATTCAAGTTTTAAAACTATAATTTTTATTAATCGACGAACAAGAAGCAATTGTTGTTTTTGGTTATAGTGAATATCTAATCACAATATTTTTAATTATTATAAGATAACAAAAAAAAAAAAAGAAGAAGAAGTAATTGTTGTTTTTGGTTATAGTGAATATCTAATCACAATATTTTTAATTATTATAAGATAACAAAAAAAAAAAAAAGAAGAAGTAATTGTTATTTAATTAATCTCTTTTCTTGTGTTGGATTTTTTCCGTTGATGTAAATAGTAAATACTTGAAGATCAAATCCCTAACTTGATTCTTTGATTTCTCTTTATTCATGATGTCGGCGGCTTTTTCTTTTGTACAAAGTTTAAGAAAAAATTGAATTAATGGATTATGAGAGGTGTTACTAAAAGAGCAATTTTTAAGAACATTCGTAATTAAAGTATTAAATGTTAATGAAAATTAAAAAAAATTATCAATAATAAATGATAAACTACAATTAAAAATTAATTTGATATGTTTTTTTTTAAAAAAGAAAAATATAACATTTGATGCCTTTTCTAATTATAATTTTAAAATTTCACTCTAAGCTAATCTCGGTTGATTCTAATTTTTTTAAAAAAATATTATTAAGTTAATGGTTGAGCTTTAATTAAATTATCAAGAATATTAAATAAACTTATATTTTTAACTAGATTAATTTATATTTTTTATCTATTTTTTGAACCGGACTCCGAGTCAACTGATTGTCTGTCCAGTACATGTGTTCAAAACAATGCTTTTAAATTTTTAATAATTAACCCCTC
>Ga0307507_10011074_pt1 | contig 11469 bp, 15 predicted proteins | sample 7_EM_MG_FD_207223 | JGI IMG/M metagenome (GOLD analysis project Ga0307507, IMG submission 207223) | Populus trichocarpa ectomycorrhiza microbial communities from riparian zone in the Pacific Northwest, United States - 7_EM | ecosystem: Host-associated > Plants > Roots > Unclassified | place...
GATAAAGCGACCAGTGTCCGACCCGGCGCTGTGGTTCTAGACAATCAGATCCACCACATTCGGCCACACACACACCCTCCGTTCATTTCGCTCCCTGCCCTAACTTATTTGCCTTACCGCCCTCCTGTATCCTCCCTTCGCTCCCTCACACTCCCTTCCCATTCACCCCACCCCACCCCCCTTTCCCCGGCAGCGAGATACAGCGGGTCCTTACATTTACCATACATCCCGCACCGTGCTATACGTACTTGAGATCACCTGGCCCCTTCCCGAAGCTTTTCGGTTCGACAAGTCTTACCTCTGCATACATACATACCATGCCCCGGAAATCTTCTACCTCTTAACATTTAAAGCTCATCCTCCTCCCTGCCCCTGCCCCGTCTTCTTTCGTACCCGCAAATGTCCTGGAACCCCCCGCCTAACGGACGTCACCCGCATCAAAAAGAGTGGGAGAAAACGACAGAAGACAAAGAGCAGCATCCTGGCAGGAACAACTCTCCACCCCAAACCGAATCACAATCGCATTATTCTGATCATCACGTAGGCCCTTGCCACCTCCTAATTTTGTGTGTGATGGCTGACATGTTTTTTCATTTAAAAAAGGTAAACCCAACCCATCCCCACCAGTCCCAGACTCAACACCCACTTCCTCCCCATCCGCATCAGTCACAGCACCATCACCACCACCCTCATCCTCAACCTCCTCAACCTCCTCAGCCCTCTCATCTCGCTCATCTCCCTCCCATACAGCAGGAACGCCCTGCAATTGAGCAGCCCGAAATGTACGCAGCCTCCGAGAAAATGTACGCAACCTCCGAGATGTACCCGTACCGCATTCCACCCCATCAGTTGCCTGGTTTCCAACAACCGCCCAATTTTCAGCAGCCGGCTCCCAGACAACGAACCGCAATTGCTTGCAGGTACTGTCGGCGGCGCAAGGTAAGTCGTGATCCTTGGAGTGGGTGATATCTTTAACTAAAACATTGGTAGATTCGATGCTCAGGATTCGAGTCTTCTCCAGACGGACGATGCGCCAATTGCTTGAGGTTCAATCAGGAGTGTGTTTTCACACCAGTATCATCGCAAACACAAGCGTTCGTCCCCGCCCATGCAGCATATCCTCATAATCGTAGTGCTGCTGGAGGGCCGGCTGTCGCCCTGTACGGAGCCCATGGCCAGCCCCTCCCCCGCAACTATAGTTCGATACCTCCACAGGTACCTGCGTCATCGGCGCAGTCCTCCATGGAATTCCGCCCATCCCAGCAATATCCCCGACCCCCAAGTCCTGGAGCTGGACCCAGTCGACAACCGCCTCCACCTCCGGCACAGCCACCTTATGGAAGCTATGAGGAGCCAATGGCCTATGAATCAGAGAGAAACAGGAGTCAGGAGCCGCACCCGCCGCTCTTGCCCCCTCCGGTGCCCGGTAATCAACCACAGCCGCACCCTCTGCAGAGGAGAAGTTCAGCAGGCGAATATCAAACTCGCTATGCGCGCAACGACCCTCCCTCCCCTTCGTCCCATCTTTTACATGCGCAGCATGCATATTCTCCTCCGCCGGTTTCTGGGCCACCATCCTCGTCATTTCAAGCTCCTAGCTATGGTCAGGGCCCACCACCGTCGGCGGCGAGTAATTATTACCCGCCGGGCCCTGGCGCAAGTCAACAACAACGAACAAGGTCACCTGTGGGATTTCAATCGCCGGATCGCTCAAGCGGGTCACCGCACCCATTTCATCCACCCATGCAGTATCCTCCGCCTCCGAGGCCGACCTCGTCAGGCCCGAGCCCATCCAGCCCCAATACACATCCGATTCCGTCTATGCAGATGGCGAATTTGATTGATCCGAGCCAGCCCCACGGTCAGGGAAGAAATCAGCGGACTGCTGCAGATGGAGATATGCTGGACCGGCTTATGCCTAGGTCAGGGCTTTAATTCTTGCGAATGAAGCCTGGGTTGGGGTTGATGTGTATTTCCTCTAGGAGCTATTTTTACGGGAACCAACGACAAATTTCTCGAACGTACAAGTTGAATCGCGAAGCGACTTTAGTCCCGGCTCGGTGATTTGCATTGCCTTTTTTTTTTGATTCTTTTTCTTTGCAAATCGATTTTGGTTTGGTGGAATTTGAAACTTTTTCATGGTGTCGCTAGGATTTTTTGCTGCAAAGGATGAAGTGCCTAATGCCTCGCGAAAAATAAAAAAACGCAACCATGCCCCATTTTTTTCCTCATTGCATTTGGAGTTTTTTCCCCTTGATGCCCCAATCTTCGATTCTTTATATATTCTACTGCACTATTTTTATACCAGTCATTTCATGGGTGGAAGCTCTTTTTATTCGCCCCTTTGTTTATTTTTTATCATTATTTACTGCTATCTGGCGGCTTTTTGTTGTCTTTTCCTATCTTGCCTTTGGCTGGCTTTGCCGGTTTGCATATCCCTTAGCGATGATGACTCCAGTATATACATAGAACGAGATCATGGTCATCGGGTCATTTTTTTGAAGGACAGCATTAGTTGTGTTGATGGCGTAAATGCTTTTTATACCTTTTCTTAAAATCCGCCTTGTTTCTCTTGAGCATCTCTGGGTTGTCTTTTTGGTGTCGAATCATTTTTATTCCACCTTCCCTCGACCAACTGTTGAATCACGGCAAAACAGTCGTTTCCCGTATTTTTCTGACATGTTTTAATAAGCCTGTTCATACTTTCTCTAGATGCTCTGGATGTTTATAGCTGTCACTCGTTTATACCCCTTCCCCTCCCCGCCACTCTCTTCCCCCACTCAAAAACAAAAAAAAAACACCACACTCTTTTGACCTCGTGGAGCCCTTGATAGGCTGTAATGGTTTGCTTCTCTTGAGAATTGTCTTTTGCAGGCTAGTCTATCTTCCCTCTAGGTTTGGGGGGTGGGGCAGACGCCTTAACTTTGTCAAACAATTTCACTACATCCCTCCCTCCCTCCCTTCCTTCCCCTCGCATCTTCCTTCCCTTCCTCCCTCCCTCCCCGCCGGCTCGATTCATATACCGGCACTTATCCATCCGCCCATACATCCACTATTCATAAGACCACTCACCCATCCACACACCATCCCTAAGTTTCAGCAAGTGTTAGGATACGTTTATCCACAGGGATCACAATCGACCGATCAGTTTGAAGAAAAAAAAAGGTCGGGAATTTACTGTGATACAATGATTATAATTTCGCCCCTCCCTCACCTTCGCACACACCCCATCTCTGTCCCCGCCACCCCTTCACTCGAGCAGTAGAAGTAGGCCAATGATCCGCTTCTCGTGGTGCGGGAAGCAGCCGATCAACCCGTTACTCGTGTTACATATATGTCAATTTGTGGCGTGTTGCATAATAGCAGAGAGAAGATCGGATGAGAGCCTTTTCTTTTTTTAATAGTTATTGTTTCGATAGGCAGTGCAAGGGGGAAGTGGGTGTGATAGATACACTGGCAAACTTTATGGCCACCCTTTTTAGTTTCGGGAAAGAAGCCAAGGGAGAGTTATTAGGGGGATTTAGCTGGTCTGGCAAGAGAATCCCTAGGGTAGCAAAAGTGGAATAATGCCCTAGTACGAGTACGCTCCAGGTGGGTTTGGCAACCACGGTCCGCTTGCGTCATTTGGGGGAGTTGATAATTATCATGAGCAACGCCTCAAAATCACCCTAATCTCAATTGGTCTCCTAACAAAACCTTTCGTCTTCTCTACTTCCCTTCTAACTTTGTCAAAACTGCATGTCTTTTTGCCAAACCTGGTTCAATAAACAACCTAGATTGTTTGCTTTGTATTCCATTTGAGATACCTATCACTGGACTATTTGTTGTATTTTGAGAAGTATTTAAAGACAAGGCATAGTCTAGGCGGGTATTTACCCACCTAAGGGTGAACGAAAAGAGTTCGGGTATCGTCACTAACTCTCTACAGGGTGTTTCTTGGCCTAGCGACCCGTGCGCCGAACCAGCTAAATCCCCCTATTCACCGTAGGGGGAGGGAGTAACATCTTCCTTCGGCCTTGGTCAGGAAAGACATGTGAAAGCACATTAGTGCCGTCGGTGGGAAAGGCAAAGAGTTCCTAAGGAGGCTGTAGTAGATTGGACTATTGGAAATGTAATTGTTTGGTTGAAGTAAGGGTGTTTAAAGTTGGCTACCGGCCATAGATATGTGTCAGAAACGCTAGTGAAAAACGGAGTATATAATATTGGTGGTGGAGGTGGCAGGGTAGAATAGCTATCATAGCCAGTCCACCTTCTCGCACTGGGCTGAAGATTCGCATTTGCAATACCGGTAGCAGCCCGAGCTCAACCTTGCATTTGATATTGTTGCTGCTCTTACAATTAGATTACAACTCTAATATCTCCCAGCGGCATTTCTCAGCACTCTTACCCTTGCCTATTTTGACTAAGTTAGAACCTACTACTGGTAGACAAATACCTTATCCTCTTCCTCTCTTTCTTTCTTTCTTCTCCTCCAAGGTCTAAGAGTACGGTATACCAGAATGTCGTATAGGGAGGGCATTTTTGGCAAAACTGATTAGAACTATCGTAGCAGGTTGCGAGTGTTGTGTCTGAGAGCAAGTGGTAGGTACCGTAGGTATGGATGGATGGGAAGGGAAGGGAAAAAAGAAAAGAATGAAAAAAGAAAAGAAAAGAAAAGAAAAGGAGAAACTGCAATTGCTACATAATTGCCAACTCAGAGTACTTGAAGTGCTCGGGGTTAAGTTCCAACTGTTGTTGTCTTCGGTTAATGTATTTTATTGGTCAGCTGACTTTTAGTGCAACGGGTGGGAATGATGAAATCTCCCGGACTTGAATAGAGTTTTGGCAGGGGGGGACCTAGGTGGTAGGAAAATAGGTTATTTTCGGTTAACTTAAAAAGGCTTGGACACCTAGGTTGGTGGTGAAACAACCTGGGATGAGGGTAAAATGAGGCCTTTTAGAACTGGAGAAATTTGATCACTGCAGAACAATAAGTCAGCAACAACTCAATATGCTTTGATTATTTAGATGTTCTTCTAATACTATAACAGCTCCCGAGGGGGTATCTCCTTTACCATTGGATAGCACTATCATGTTATCCTCAAACTTATTGTTTCCTCAAACTTGGATTCTGGACCATGCATGTTGGGTACTAGCTGTATCAGTAACAATAGAATGAAAAATACTTTGTTTTGCCTCACCCCTTCCCCTTGAACACTCACCTTGAATTTTACAATCTATCAAAGGATTCCAGCAGTTGTAATATTAGATATTCCATAGCAGATTATCATTCTGCACTGGCTGGTATGGTTAATGCCCAATTGGTATGGTCCAAAATCTGAATTTGAGCAGCAAGTGAATTTGAGGGTGATGAATGCTATCAACTCATTCCACCGTCACCCGACCACCAAGCTTGCCTGCACCTGTTGCACAAACCTATTCTTGCCCCTAGGGCTATTTTTCTGCTAACTGCCACCTGAGCCCTCATGCGCAAATTCTCCAATCTACAGTTATTGACTTTGAGCAGCTTGAGTGGGTATTGTGCTCTATTTTTCTTGGCGCCGTGTCGTCATGTGCGACTTGCAAGGCGATGAATTGGGTTACTTAACTTGGAGTATTATGCTTTCCGCGCACAAGTGTACTTAGGAGTGCTACAATTTGGTGCAATATAAAAAAATAAAAAAAATAAAAAGAGAAAGAAGGGGAAGGAGAAGAGGCACAGCCAGTCAAAAACGCCTTATTAACGTTTGGGAAAACTTTCCTTCACTGATAAGGGCGGTTGTGATAAGTATAATATTATTAACAAGACATTTATTAACGGTTTAATACAAATTTTTGGTAATGTAGAGTATGGTGTGGTATTCTCTCGGGGGGGACTGGGGGGCTTTTTTTTGGCTTGTTTTCGTGTGCCAATTTCCCCCAGTAAATGTCTACCTGCAGATTCAAGTATCATACGGTACATACCCTTCCCTCCCTTCCCTCCCTTCCCTCCCCCCCTTCCCCCTTCCCGCCGCTAGTAGCATCCTAAGTGCCGGGGATTTCCGCTGGGTGGAGTATACCAACACCGGTCAAGCCCACCTCTGCGGCAGCAAGGGATCCCCATTCTCCTCTTCCTGCTCCATCCTGTTGGTCCCCTCATGTTTGTTCTTAAACCTGGCGAATACCGGTATCGGAAGGTAGGAGGATCCTCCTTCTCCCCTTTCTGCCCCCATCCTGTTGGTCTCCTCATGTTTGTTCTTCAGCCTGGTGAATATTGGAAGGTAGGGGATCTCCGCTTCTCTAGTTTTGGCAGGGGTAGTCGAGGATGCACCAATGGAAGTGAGGGAGGAAGTGTAGAAAGTTTTTGTCTTGGGGAGTTGTTTGTTTCGTCCGTTCTGGTGGGCTGGCGGTGGTGGTGTGATTGCTGATCCAGGCCCTGAGGGTGACGGTGATGGTGACGGTGACGGTGGTGGTGGTGGTGAGACAAGGCGTAGCGGGTATGCGGCGGGGCAGTGCTCCCCAACCTGGTGTTCGGGATCATTGCCTGGTCCTGATGGACGTTTTCTCATACGTCTGAGGACCCAGATAGCCAAAATGCTCAGGGGGGCTAAAGTTCCGATGATGAATAAAAGTGCCGTACTAAAATGCATCGTCCCAGATGATCCATCCGTTCCATAGGTTAGCCTTCCACCTGCGATGGGTACTGTATGTTGCCATATTTGTATTTTTTATTTTATTTTTACTTTTACCCCGGAGCATGCTGGAGTGGGAGAAATGTCCTCCGAATAAGCAAATATGCAGGCAAGCATGATTCTCCTACTATATTGATACTATTTTTTTTCCATCGCCAGACATGTGCTGCCTGCCGGAGTAAAAGGAAAAAAAGAAAAGGGAAAAAAAAACAAAACAATATGTACCAAATAAAGGAAACGGTGCCTAGGAAATTAAAAAACAAATAGGCGGAGGGGCCCGTGGGAGAGGGAAGGGGCAACGCATAATCAATCCCTATGAAGGGGAAGATGAACTTACCGACCACTATTGTTCAGATCCCCTGTCACCTCACTGAGCTCTTTTTTTCGTGCATCCGGCGTATTTGCTCTGACACCCCGAGTGAGACCGTTGCTGTTGGGTTCCCCGCGGGGTTCTAATCCACACGACATCACTCGGCCGACTTCGACTCCGCCCCCACCAATGAAAGCTGCTTCAGCGGCTCCCTGGGCGACGGCGTGGAGTAGCATGAACAGTAGAGCAAACCAAGCTACACAAGCCATCAAGGTGTGCGAACGGGAGCCAGTAGCAGCAACAACAGCAATAGACATGTGAGTATACCGGTAATTGATGAAAAAAAATTAACGCGCTAGTAGCGGAAGGTGGTGGAGAAATTAGGGGTGAAGTACAGTACTGTACAGAGGAAGAAAGGAAAAAAGAGTGGGGGATTGCCGGAGCAAAAAGTTGGGATCAGGTGGATACTGTAGAATGTGAATGCGCAGTAGCGAGTGGAAAGGTGTTTAGTGTTTTAAGTTTTTTTTCTCTAGCTCTCATTTCCTCCGATATATTCTGCATGTTGAAGTCTATGGATCGGAATGGCCATTGTGCTCGTTTAACGAAGTCCATTGAGTAAAAGGGGGAACATCAGGTCAATGGTTGGCAGTAGGGGGGTCGTGGCAGTAAAGGTTGCTGCGTGATGTTCCTTTGACCCATTGAGTTCCTCCTTCACCCTCTCCCCCACCTTCCATGAACCCAATCAACTGAAAAGTACTAAGGAGGAGGAGGAGGGGAAGAAGGGCCCCACCAATAGACTCCGCCTCCGCCCCGGGTTGAGGGGAACACCGCACGAGGAAATGAGTTACAAAGTTTAAAAAGGAAAGTAAGTCTACTGCACGAATACGTGAGAGAATAGGACTGGAACAATAGAGCCGCCACCAAACCAGAACCAAGACAAACCCAAACCAAACCAAACAACCAAACAACCAACCAATCGACCCTCCGATCCTTAACCTTTTACCAAGCATTGAACAACGGCTGGCCCAACCACGCTCACGTTACAAACAAGCAAAATATGTGCTGATCGAGAATTCCCAAGACCAGGTTTTGAACGGTCATTTTCCCCGTCCAGTGAAGGGAGTTCATTTTTGTAATTTTTTTTCTTTTCTTTTCTTTCTTTCTTTTTTCCCTTTTCTTAGCCTCCCTCCTTCCCTCCCTCCCTCCCTCCCTCCCTTCCCTCCCTTCCCTACCGGTAGCCTCCTTCCGCCCTTGCGCTAGTGCAGGTTGAAGTTTGTCACTTTGTATAGGAATCGCCACCTCAGGTGCCTAGCTTCAACTCGGCCGCGCAAGTACTTTCTTACAGTAGTCACTGTGAATACTACTGGGTCTGACTAAAGTGGCTTTGGGCTAGGAGGTAGGTTACTTCGCCGCGGGTTTCGGTTAGACTTCTGTTGATAGGGAGGGGTGTAGGAGTATCGGTATCATAGCCTGAAACATTCTAGCTGTGAGTGGGTGGGGAGGGAAGGAAAGAAAGCCTTTTGGTTTCTGATCTCTGTATGGCTTTGGTGAGGCACATCTAGTATGGTGGTGTTTTCTGGGAGGGCAAGGTCACGGTGCCGTAGAAGCTGCTCAAGTGGACAAATCGGATGAATCCTATCTTGGAGTACTGTACTGGGCTCGAGCTAGGCAGAGTACTCATACATATCGTTGTCATTTGTTTTGTTTGTATTGTATCACAACTATATCTAACTTATCTACCTGTGCCATATCCTTGGAAGCTGGGTCCCACTAATGGTCGATTCGGGATGTCAGCTATTCTAACTAGCTATCTAGTTAGCCCTTTTAGATAGTTAAGTTACATTTAAACTAAAAAAAAAGAAAAGAAAAGAAAAAAAATCAGGGCGTACTCGTCCCAGGCTTACTCGTCCCAAGCAACAAGTACCCGGACATTTAGAGGGGAAAACAAGGATATTCCAGGGATATTCTGGGAACCCTTCAGAGTTATTTCGCCTTTCCTCAGCGTGGCGTTTAACCCCCCCCCCCTGGGTCCGGGTATGATACTTCTTGCCCGGGACAGTAAAACCTTACAATGTCTTACAATGTTTCCCTATATACTCGTCCCAGGCAAGAAGTACCCGGACACAGGGGTTAGAAAAATATATCGTAATTCATCCGTGTGTATCTGTGCGGGCAAACAAAATTATATACCCTCAATGCCCGGGTATGATACTTCTTGTCTGGGACCAGTAGCCAGCACCTAGCACAAACTAACACTGACTTACAAAGCCCTTCGAACCACGGTTCGAAACCACACAACCCACTAAATATGAGCCAATAAATGACTAGTACCCGCTGTGCTGGGGGGGGGGGGGCTTGCCATAGTGCTCGGGTATGTAGTAGGCAAACATTGTTTGAACCTTATTATATTATATTATCTGTGCGAGTGGTGATTTGTTCCATCTTTCGCAACCCGAGAGCTAGCTAACTGTTAGGCCCATACTGTACTCACCACCACCCCCCTTTTACCAGCAGCATGTCCATCCTTCCAATTCAATTTCAGGAATTACAATTGCCCACCTTTCCCTTCCCCTTCTTTCCCCTCCTGTTGCTTTCCTCCTCATTTGTCTGTCAGGCCATGCATCATAGTTTCAATATACATGAAATTGCCCTTGTGGAATTTAACCTCTCCCCTCTTAACCATCCTTATTTTCGGTGCTTGCTAGTGCTGTACAGGTAGTCTTAGGTAGACATCAAGTGCGGCCTTTTTTTTTTCTTTTTTCTTTTGCTTTTGCTTTTTCGTCTGAACCCACTCCTCGGGGAAACGAATGCTAGAGAGTCTACGATGCTATGAGTTTTGCCGTTTATAGTACTGGACTACTCGTATGTGCTCTTTTCTCTTTTCTTCTTTTTCTTTTTCCTTTCCTTTTTTCCCTTGTTTCCTTTTTCACCTTTTTCCATTTCAACCTTATTTATGTCTCTGGTATCACAGCCAAGGAAACAATGATACGATAGAGGGCACGTGGGCTCATGTAAGTACTGCTGAAGGCGGTACCGCCCGGCAGAAATGCCGTAACTGGCTACTCGTAGAAGGAGACACTCCTCTTAACCCCTAGGTATAATAGATTTCTTTTTAAACTTTACGACAATAACTCTAGCAATTGGGACTATGACTTTTCTTTTCTTTTCTTTTCTTCTCCTTCTCCGCGGTGGAGTTTTTGAGCTTTCGTTTGGTTTCCCCTGTGCAGTAAGGGGGAATGGAATGGAGTGGAGGGCAAGGGAAGGGGAGGGAAGGGGAGGGAGCAGCGCGGGGGAGAAGGGAGGGAGGGAGGGAAGGAAAGAGGGGAGGGAATTAGCTATCATTCCGTATTCGTCAATATTATGTAACAAAGTCCACCGATTGCCATTCCCTTTCTGCACAGAAGCGGTACCGGAAAAATAGAGTGCATTCTGGTGACGATGCTGGACGATGCTGCTGCCGCTACTGCTGGTGGTGATGAGGGTGAGCGGATAGGCTCTTGTGACGGGTATGATATTAAGACCATCGGTGCAGTACAGTATCGTACAGTGCTCGCACAGTGCCGCTTTTGATAGTTATCCCCATGATTTATGCGCCAGGTCCATGTGCGGGGGATTGGCTTGTACCCGGTGGCTCCAGGCTGATTGATTCTTCGCGGTCAAGAAAGCAGGGTCTTCCTCAATGCATACTGTAGATTGAACTGGGGTACGGGGATGACTGTGAAGGGGGAAGCACTAGCCAACTCTCCCCACACCCCCTTGCCTTCCTCTCCCTCCCTCCCTCCCTTCCTCCCTCCCTTCTCCCCCCCTCCTCCTCCATCGTCGATAGCATTGCGAATATCCATAAACCTCTTTCCCCATGCATTTCGTTCGATACAATACTTAGCACACTGCATAAATGCCGGTAGTGATAGCTGGTCCATTAGCGGTCAGAGAGGGGTGCAAACGCACGCCCTTTTAGGCCCTCCCCACTCGAGGTAACCATGTACAGTGCTTGCCCCGGGCAAGTAGTACCCGGAAACAAGGCGGTGTACTTTGTGTTGGCGGTGAGATGCGCACAGATTTTTAACTAAATATTTTTTTAATCCCTACTTTCGGGTACTTCTTACCTGGGACAAATAGTAACGTCATATACTAACCAGCAGCGGGAAGAGGAGGGGGGGGACCGGTATTCCCCGGGGACTAACTTAGTGTTTGGAATAGGCATGATATCAAACCAACTTTGCGCAAGGATACTTTCACGACATTTAGCTAGGACGAAAGCAAGAAAAAAAAGAAAAAAAAACAGCCATTGCGCAAAGGGAGAAGAAAACACTTAGAAAAAACAAATACCAAGACGAGGGTGTCGGAGCAGGTGGTGGTCATGGCGCAACAAACGCTACGGTACAAGTAGTCTAACGAATCGGAGGAAGCGCACATTGCGCCAGCCCCCGGGAAATCACGGGGATGGCGAAATTGAAAGGGGGAAGAGTTTGGGTTTGGTGGGGATTTTCTGGTACGGTGCCATGTTTC
>Ga0307507_10011076_pt1 | contig 11467 bp, 11 predicted proteins | sample 7_EM_MG_FD_207223 | JGI IMG/M metagenome (GOLD analysis project Ga0307507, IMG submission 207223) | Populus trichocarpa ectomycorrhiza microbial communities from riparian zone in the Pacific Northwest, United States - 7_EM | ecosystem: Host-associated > Plants > Roots > Unclassified | place...
AAGATATAAGAGTATTTTGATCTTTTTACATTGACTCAATGATCATTAAAAGATTGAACATATGTATTATCATCCTTTTCAGATTATTTTATGTAGTAAAAATATTTTTCTACCCTCAAGGTCAACGAAATGTAAACCCGCTAACCAAGGGTTTTTTTTTTGCTTTGCACAAACTTTAAAATAAGTAAAATATTTATTTGCCCTTAGATAAGACAAAATTGCTTTTATACATTTAGGGGTGTTTTGGTACTTTCGCATTGGTTTATTTGTTATTTCCAGAGTTATGGGGGGCTTTTTAGTCATTTAATATTTATTTTTAATATTAAATTCTAAAAAGCTACTAGTGCGTGTTTTTCACGCACCAGCACGTTGGTGGCGTTCGTGCTCTTTCTACGGCGCGCGACGCCATCGTTTGTTCGAAAAAAAGCCTTCCATCATATCACAGGAAGTGCCATCACGTGCTCTTTCTCCTAGTGTAAAGCGTGTTGGTGGTGGTCCGAAGGTTAATTTGTTGTCGATGGCCGTTTCTTCTTTCTTCTTTCTACTTTTCTCTCTTCCAGTTAAAGTACAAGTTTATCCTTTTTTCTTTTTGTTTTTCAATTTCAATCCTTATGTTTTTTATTGTTTATTTTTGTCCATGACCCTTTTAAAAAAGTTTTTTATGTTTTCAATTCAGTTCTTAAATTACAATTTATCATATATTGTTTTCACCAATTCGGTCGTTATTTTTTTGATTTGTCATTTTTACCCTTGGATCTTTTGTTAAAGTTTTATTAGTGTTCAATTTTATCATTTAATCAAAGTTTATGTTGTTTTTTGTTTTCAATTTAGCCTTCATTCTTTTGATTTTTTTTTCTTTTGTTAAATGTTGCAATTCAATTTTTAAATGCCCTCAAATTTATTTTTTATTTTGGTTTCCACCCTTATTTTTAATTAAATTTTTTTATGTGGTTGACTTTTTTCCAGATACTTCCTTTAGTGTTTGATTTATTTGGGATTGGGCTTCACGGTTTTTCCATTTATAATGCTTCCAATTTAATGACACGGGGCACAAGTTTTAAGTGTTATTACAGTTATGAATTCTTTTTTTTCCTCATTATATTTTGTGATTTTATCATTCTAAATTATTTAAAAAAAATTGTGGTTACCTTTACATTCTTTTCTATCAGGTTGTCTCTGTCTCATTACCTAAACCACGGGTTTTGCAAACTGTTTTTGGATAAAGATTTTTTTTAAAAAAAAAAATTTGTTTTGTGTTTAATTTTTTTCTTATTTTTTATTTTACTTCATACAAGTAGGTTTTGTTTGTACAAAAAATAGTTATTTTGAAATAATATTTCTTATATTCGACCATACATATTTTTTTTCTTTTTATTTTATTCACTCTGTTTCATATGTGTTTTTATTTTTATTATCTTTTATTGATTTTAATAAATAAATTTAGTGAACACAAACGAATAAATGTCTTATTTTGCGAAATCAAATATCTTGATTTACATTCTTCTCTTAATTTTTTTAGTTTCTCTTTTAGTTTTTATTAACAAATGTTTTTTATTTATTTACATAGATGATTATTAAATGTTTGGATAAACTTTTTGATTTACACTTGTAATTTATATTATGTAAAAAAAACATATCAAAATAGTCTATACTCAAGTTTTTTTTAAGAAAGAAAAATTACGACCCGCTACGAAGCGCATGTCAAATAAAATTTTTATTTGCCCTCTAATTACTGTTTTTTTTTTCACCTTTATTTTTTAGATTCTTTTATGTAATTGATTTTTTTATTTGATCTTTTGACATTTGATTTGTTATAGATTCGACTTCATACGATTTTATCACTCTGCATTTGTTTTTTTTAATATTGATTTTGTAATTATGTTTAATTTTTTTCTATGAATTTATCTCGATCTCATAATTCAAGTCATGTGTTTTGCATGTCATTTTTTAATATAAATGTTTTTAGAGTTGTTTTGTTTGTGTTTGATTTTTCAAGATGTTATGCTAATTCATTTAGATTTTTTTTTTGGGTTTTATACAAATGAAGTTTATTTTTAGAAAAAAAAATATTCATTTTTAAATAATATTGCTAATATGTTTGGCCTTGCATAATATTGTTTTTTTACTTGATTTTATTTAGTCAGTTTAATTTGTGTTTATCTTTTAAGTCATGAGTTTTTTAAGTTGTGGATTTATCTTTTATTGATTTTAATGAACAAGTTTAGTAAACACAATCAAGTGAATGTCTCATTTTGTGTGGTTGAATATCTTGATTTACATTTATCTCTTAATTTTATGAATTTCTCCTTTGATTATTGTTAACAATTTTTTTCCCGTTTATTTACATAAATGATTATTAATTTATTTAATGAGATACTTGCATAGGCTTTTCAATTTATATTTAAAATTTTTTTATGTTAAAAAATACATTGAAGTAGCCTACATAGCTGGTGTTTTTTAAAATAAAAAATTGTTACCCACGACGAAGCGCAGGTTAAATGGCTATTTATTGGATAAATGTGAAGGTGTACATGTATTATGTCTCTGGTATTGCGTTAGCTTTTGTGATTGTAGTTTAAAAGAGTAGATTTAAAAAAAACTATGATACCACTATTCTACACCAATCAAGAGATGAGGGTCTTAATTGTTTATATAGCACAAGAGTCACATATCTTCTCAAGAGGTGTCTTTCCAATGACAAAACTTACTATATAGTTCCAGTAATACAATTTTTTTTAGGAGACATATCATATACATGTATGGGCACACATCATCATTAGCACCATTTGTGGAAACGCCAATATGTTGTCTTATCCAAGCCCCTCGTCTAAGAAGCTATAATGATGTCATTTTCCCACATCGGTTAAGATACGAGAAACTTGGTCGCTTATATAGCACAAGAATCACAATATCTCTCCCCATGGAGGGGCTTGCTGCTATATACGGGTGTGGGCATACATCATCAACTATAAACTACAGCTTTTTAAGAGAGTTTTTAATAAAACCCATACAAAACTGTAATAATTAGAACCGATCATAATCTAAGATAGATAATTAAAACCGGAACTCAAAACTCTTTTAAGTCAGATATCCTAATCCTGTCAGCTTCTGATTTCAAATTGAATTATGCCACATCATGAAAACTCTTGATTCTCATCCTACCCTGCAATTTATTGAATGATAATAGCACCGGGAGCATGATCCCAAATTTTCTCCTTGTAGCCAGCATGGCCACCTGCTACTCTTCTGGTAGAGATGAGCTGCTGATAGGCTTTAATGTCGCTGCTGCATTTTCCCTTGCCTCTGTTGTGAGTCCAAATCTCTCAATACTTCAAGAACCGATCCCAGACACCATTTTTTTTCATTAACAATTCGGCTTTTATTCTTGTCATGAACGGATAAATTGAGTATTGCTGTACAGAATCTTTTGTGCGAAGGAGTTTGTACAAGACAGCAGTTTACGAAGGTGGGGAATTGCACAAGCGTCTGCGTTGAAAGCACGGTTTTCTCTTCTTGTTTTTGCTAACAAACGTATCCCACGAGCAGCTACTGTCTTTGCACCTTGTGAACCGCTGGTTAGCTGATGAACGAGAAGTGTTGCTGCTGCTCTGTTGGCTTCAATTACAGCTTTGGAGTGCATAGCTGCTGCCAAAGCCTCCACAGATGAATCTGTATTCTCTGGAGAGTCGTAAGGTATTCCATGAACAGTACACCGTTGCACGATCAGATTCCTCAAAGCTCGAATTGGAACGAGAATTCGTGCTTTTGTTGCCCCGTTTCATAGCCTTCATGATCATCTCCTCTAGACAATCCATGTGTTTCTTGTGCTTGAAAACCAGCTTGCATATCCAAACTAAGAGTCCTAGTTTGGAGGGTGAAGACGTAGCCTCTAATGCTTCATTTCGCCATGCTTGGCCCTCTCGATGATAAAAACTCGGATAATTTAGAAAAGTTCCTAAAAGTTCATCACGCCTTCCATTAATATAATAGTTCTAATAAAAAGAAAATTGGAACACTAATAAAAACAATCATAATACATGATTTAAGATGAACAACTCTCTTAAAACTCAAAACCCTTGAAATAAAAAAATATCCTAATCCTATCTGATTCTGACTTCAAATTCAATTTTGACACATCATGAAAATCCTTGATTCTCGCCATGTTTTATAGATTCTTGCCTATTTTAATTTCTTTTATTGTATTGAATTTTTTCAAAAACATCAGATGATACCTAATCCATCTTATTTTTCAAACTCAAGAAGCTAGAGTAGATTCGAATAGGGAATCACAAGTCATTGCCCAAATCCATGTTGGGTTTTACTATGAGAAGAGATAATGCACAATACACGTCACGTGCTTTAAGCCCATGCCACGTGCCACAAAAGACCTAAACCAATCTTCAAGTAACAAAGCCACCCAATGGAGGGAAAGTCATCTGATCGTCCATTTCACATCCAACGGTCATGATCAAACCAAAAGAAACCACACGAAGTAGTAAAAAAAAGTTAAAAGACATAAAGAGCCAAAGAAACAGAAACACGGAGTGAAAGAGAAGTAAACTAGAGTATCAGTTTTTGGTGAAGATAACAGAGAAAGCTCCGATCTTTGAACTTGTTGGCCATCAAATTGAAAATCTGAATCAGACCCGCAATTCTAAACCCTTAAAGCTTTCACTTCCTCAATCTTCTCGGCAGATTTATTTTTTTTTCCCCATCTCTCTGTGACCACACAAACAAACGAAAGGACTCTTCAAGTTTTTGCTCCTGCTGCTGCTGGAACCGTGTAATGAAATGAAGTGCCTTGTTATCTTTCACTCTTTCTCTGTCTGTTTGGTTGCTTAGAAAGTGAAAAGATATTTCTTGATGGAGGATTCCAAAAGTTTTTTTCTATTGTTTCGTTTCTATGGTTTCTCGGCAAACAAACAGAGAAAAATGGTTTTTTTCTTGTTGTGTTAGCTTTCTGATTTTATTGATGCGTTATTATTTTTGTCTGTTTTGAAATGCAGGTTAGTAGGATAAAATTTTGTGCAGTTTTCATTGCATTAACTAGAGATCTCGAGGTGAGTCATCTTATTTAATTCCTCTACAAGTTGAGCATATTTTCTCCGAGTTTTCTGTATTTTCTGTTCGGTTCCACTTTAATTGCTGTTTTAGAACTCTGCATGGGTTTTTGGTTGGCTCTTTATACAATGTTATGCTTGTGTGTAACCAAATTTCCTCTAAAAATTGTTAATGATTTTAAGGGTGTCTATTTGATTGTAAGATTTTTTTATTTTATTTTTTTGTCTCTGTAGTTGTAGTGAGTGATACCGTTCTGACAGTTTGTGGGGTTAATCTTTTGCTGTTTAGATAGAGGACGAGAGTAATGGAGAAGGAAAAGAAGAGTGAAGCGGCTGGAGATACAGATTTTGTGTTGCAATGGGGAAGTACAAAGAGGCTTAGATGTGTTAAAGTGAAAAAAGCACAAAACTTGGGAAACAAATCTAAACTAAATGATTCTTTGCCCAAGAAGAAACTCACTTCTCGTGGAGTCGCTACCGAGAAAGACTTTCCTTCTCGCCTCATCAAGTAAGAACCCCAAAAATCTCCCACAGTTGAATTACCAAAGGCTTCGTATTTGTGAGAATGCATGAATGAATTGAGTTCAATACATTTATTATTGGTTGTATCTAGTGAGTATCTATTCAAGGCACTGAAGAAAGTGTTCATTCTTTAACAGCTTAAGTGAACAAATCTGCTTGTTTGCATATTTCATTTGCATGATAAGTCATTGTTGTTTTAGGATCTTTTGTTTTATGTGAATTAGGAAGGAAGTTTTATCTGATCTATATGACTGACCTGGTTGATTAGAAAATATAGGAAATTAGGAAAAATCAAAATTGTGAAAGAATTTTTTGCTGTTGCAAGTTTTCTTTACTTTCTTGTCCCATTTGTTATTAATATCTCTTGACTAAATGTGTCAAAAAGTTCTTATTTTACTTTTGGGTTGTGGTTGGATGTAGGAATTCTGATTTGTTATCGAACAATAGGAAGTCATCGGTGTTATCACCGGATAAGGAAGATAGGTACTACACAACAAGGGGATCAATGGGATTGGATGATAATAGCAAGATTTTAATGGATAATGTCAAGGAAGAAAAAGTTGTTTGGCCTAGACTGTTCATAGCACTGTCAAACAAAGAGAAGGAAGAGGATTTCATGGCTATGAAAGGGTGCAAGCCTCCTCAAAGGCCTAAGAAAAGAGCCAAGTTGATTCAACGAACCTTACTTGTAAGTCAACTCAATATATACACTATTAAAGGAATTTGGGGGCTGTTAAAATAGAGAGGAAGTCTTTAACTTTTTCTTTTGATTGGAGCTTTTGTTGATTCTCGTGTGTTTGCAGTTGGTAAGTCCAGGTGCATGGTTATCAGATTTGTGTCAAGAGAGGTATGAAGTGAGGGAGAAGAAGACTTCCAAAAAGGTACTGACTTGTTCTTTCGTTTCCTTCCATGCCTTGTTTTTTAGTTACTGGTATTTATTTCAGATTGTCTGGTTGCTCAGAAAATGCAGAAAAAGCTAAGGAAGTTGGTTTTAATTTTGAATTCAAAATAAATGAGCTATAATCAAGATTTAGCATCTTTTCCTTGAAATTCATGGTTGGTTTTTATTTGATGCAGAGACCTAGAGGATTGAAGGCAATGGGAAGCATGGAAAGTGACTCAGAATGAGTGATTTTGACCATTGGTAGTTAGGAAAGACAACTAGAAATATAGAGTTCCCACTTCCCTCCTCTCTTTTCCTTTCTTTTATGAAAAGGCAAAAAAGACAGGGAAAGGAGGAGGGAACAGTATCGGAGTCTTTTTCCACGTTGTTGTTTTTGTAGCAAGGGGCTTTTGCCAGTCTGATATTTGGAATATAAAATATTATGTTTATCTCAGCATTTGTTATATTTTCTTCTTCCTTCATTGATGCTTTTGGCTGCCTTCTATGATTCTTTTGCTCTCTTTTTTCATTTCACCGGTTCTCTGCAGTTGTAATTTGCTTTTGCATTTATACTGGCCTCAGGTTTGTAGATTATACAAGATCGAAGAACACCACTCAAAAGAATACAAGGACTTGCAAGTTGGTCAGGAAACTGATGACTGTTACCACAGAATTGTTTCACTCTATTTGTGGATTTTCCATGCAGTTATCCACAGACGGGCAAGTACAAGGTCAAAACAAAACCATATTCTCCATGGCCACATGCGGCCAGGTCTAGGGTTTCTGCAGAGAAAATATGCATATGGATACAGGATACAAATACAACAAAATGGACACGTTTTTAAAATTTGGGAGACAGTTGGTAATGGTATGTTAATAAAAAAAAAAGATTATTATTATATTTATATACAATTGTTTTATCTTTTTTCATACCTCATTATATCTCAGATATGAAAAGGAATGTTCCTGTAAAGATGAGAAGAAAAGACTTGCTGATTATAGTTTGAACTACCATCGTAGTTCATGCAGTACATGCAAAGGAAACAAATTAAACACAGAAACTGACAATTACCAGCTCAAATGACAAATGATGATTATATTGCAAAATAGGGTAATCTTTTTTTACAAGTGACAAATTGTGCAGAATATAAAGCACAACAAAACCGCAGCTGAAACCTTCTCCAGCTACCATGCTTTTCAGTATTCACCTAGAACTAGCGTTAGTGGTTATTTTCCTATTTCTTTTCAGCCTTTTTCTTTCGCCACTTCATTTACATGATTAGGCCTATATTTCCTACAGATTACATACCTACACATGTACAATTAACCACCTCGACAACCCTCTCCGAAGCACTGATAGCATGCAATAAGCTCTCATGTCTAGCTAAGTGCACTCAAATTCATTTGGTGCTGGATCTTGTACAAGGAATCAAGTCCAAAAATGCACTGGTCGAATGGCTTGCTTGCTTTTCACAGGCCATCCTGGCAGCTGAGAACCACATTGTGCACAGGCTGCCAAATTCACAGGTTTAGATCAGTCCTTCGTAGCTCAGCATAGATACAAAACAAAAAATAACGAAACAAGATGAATGTAGAAAGTTTTACCAAATGCCTTGAGAAGAACAAATGGGAAACAGATGGGTAGAAAGATGCATTGCAAGATAGACATAGAAGAAACTTGTGACACAATTTACCTTGTGATTCTGTACACTGATTTGTGGTTCAACAAAATCTGCCTTGGGTGGTACATGATCTATGAACAACCCAAGCACCTCAAAATCTAGCAGGTAAGCTCTCAGCCCAAAGGACAAAGAAAACAACTGAAAGCCATCACTGATTATTACAAAGCTTCCAGGGTAACTGATGCTTTGGTGAAAACAGAGAGAACAAATGGTGCTTCTTCACCGGGATGTATAGTTGTAGGTACGATTGTGTAACCTTTTGGATCAGGATCCAAAACCATTTCACACGATATTTCTCGAGAATTGACATAATCTGTCCCGCCAACTGATTCATGTAGGTAAATGTTGTAGGAAGCACGACGACCACGTGTTTTCAGAATCCTCATTCCAATGTAGAACATCATTGAATCATGACTAGATTGGTAATTTCTGAAACCAGCTGCTGTTCTAGAGAAACTCACACCCTAAACACAGAAAATTAGATGAGTTCATAAACTCAGTAAAGATGTGAAGTGCAAGGGATTAAAAAAAATTATTGTATGTCCTTCACTGGAAGCATACCTGAGTTAAAGTGATGAACACATGAATTGGTAATGATGCATCTGGACCAGTGGCCCTCAATCGGAACTGTGGATTTTGATTCCAGGAAGCATAATCTTGGCATCCACCAGCACTGTAGCCTCGCCATTGACCATGGACAGAATACCGCATCTCAGTGGGGTAGACACGGCATATATATATTGACCGGAAGTGGATTTGAAAGTCTTGCCAGGACATCCAGAATATACCATCCTTGGACTGTTCAACAAGACTGTTAAGTTTTTGAAAATAATATCCCATTGCAAGATGGCGATCAGAACAAATGAAATCATCTGGTCACGCATGCCTTAACAAATAGCACTCAAGGACCATGTTGCATAACTTTTTACTCACCAAGAGAAGAAAAGGAAAACATGCCTTAACAAATAGTACTCAAGTACCTGTGGAACATGCTTTAATTTGTGCTTCATCCTATCAGTCCATTCAGGAGATGAGTCAGACCAAGGTCCATTCCACTCAACTTCATTAGCCCATGGATTTCGAATTTGAACAAGCTTATGGCCATCCACCTCTCTTACCTGAATAATTTAACAAGAGTGTAAACTTCCACCAAGATTTCTTCAGCTGGTACACGATTAATGTAGAAAGATACAAGTTGGTCTTACCTGCAGCAAAGAGTACGCATGGCCCTGCACAATACCACTTGAGGAAACCTGGACATCAGAACCTGATGGACTCCCTGCACCCAATAGAAAGCCTTCTTGTTTAAAGCGCAACAATTGAGACCACAGTCTACCACTTGCAAGATCAATCTGGGCCTGAGCACTCCTCATGTCAATCTCCTCGCCAGCACCTCCAGTGAGATCCACAAGAGCATCCTGAACAAGCCCACCTTCCAGTGCCTCATAAGAACCATGCAATTTGGCGTATGCTTTCTCCAATATAGAAACCCAGAGTTCATTACCCTTCTGGCTGGTAGCAAATGCGGGTTTACCTGGTGATTCACATGGAATCCAATCATCAACAACGACTGGGACCCAGTCACCCTGCAAGGAGATCACAAAACAGAGAATACTGTTATGAACATGATAACCAAACAGGAAGAGGTCTTACTAATTATATCTGTTAGCTAATTTAACATGAAATGAAGCACCATTAGAGCAAAAACAGGGTCATACATTTTATTCAGAAATGAAAAGCACAACCCAGTTAAGAGATCAGGTAATTATAGCACACGACCCATGGAGTACATAACGAAAGCCAGTGTTCATGACCATAAAGATTCCCAAGACCAACCCCAGAACCACCTCACCCCTAGCGCACCTGGGCCAAGTCCCAGGGAAAGCATTGCCAATTCTTAAGGGAAGCCCAGGGAGGCTATATCTAATAGAATGGCAACTGCTTTGGTATAGTCACATCAAAGGGAGATAGCTCCACCAAAAGTCTGGTAGCATTGGCATCTAAATCATCTAAAGAAGAAGAAAGTTGCCACCTCTCCTACTTCCAAGACGCTAGCACGAAAATTGTCTGCTAAATGGTGCACTAGAGTTACTTTATCACTAAACAATGGGATTTTCTCCAGACTAATTTCTCATTTCAACAGCCAAGTCTATAAAAGAATAGCTTTGGATAAAAGTTTTCTCACACTCAAATCATCAGAATATGGAAGGCAAGCCTAACCCATCAAAGATTAAATTCACATCAGCAGATCGAGTACTTTCAACAACTTTGGGGTTTTAACTTGCAAACATCAGAGGACTTTTTCTAATTATTTCCATACAATAGTGATGATAAAAAGTCCAGAATACATCACAATGTCTCTATTTCCCCTTTCAAAAGCACAGCTGAACCATATATCATATATTAAAGGACAAATGGCCAACTTTCTGCTTCCTTACACGAATTAAACATTGAAAGATGTACTCAACACCAAAAGAAAACTATGAGCTGTTACCTGAATACAAAAGCGAACTGTGTAAATTCCTTCCTCATTATACTCTGGGGTAATAATCACTTCTGATATTCGTGATACCTCCGTTAGAACAGCAACAGCACTTAGAAACCAACAATCACCTAAATGACCCTATAACATGAGCAAGACAATTTTTAAGAATTCTGAACCATTAAGTTAAGGTGATTCATATATCATGATCAGTACAGTAAAGAAAAATTGCATGTCACGCAGCCAGGAGAGACCAGACCTGACAAACATCAGAGGGATTTGCTGCCCCAGAAAACAAACACGGGTGGGAGTCTAGATGGCTTTCCTTGACTATTTCCACAGGCCGCATCCACTCAGAGACAACCTAGGTTTGAACTCCTAGACAAAGTTAGAAAAACCAATAACATACACCAAGCTGCATGAAATTACAGATAAGAAACAACCTGCAACTTTGAAGGGGGATTTCTAGGATCCATGTATAACGATTGATCATTTGGAGGAAACTCCTGGTCAGTAAAATGTGCTTCTCCTCTAGCACACAAGGCTTCCTTAACAGCCAATTCAACTGAAAGCATCCGTTGATTAATTTCTTCTTGTGTTTCTATCCTAGGTTTCCTAAACCTCCTAGCAAAAGAATCAACATCTATCGTCACTCCTTCACGATCTGACCTCCTTTTCCTCCCACTTGAATATTGCCCGTCCCAGTCTACATCATCCCTATCATAAAGATCTACATCTGCAGGATCACTATCCCACTCATCAACCTAAGTAAACACAAGAAGCAAAGATTAGTCAAGGACTTCAACCTCAAATATAAAATGTTGTTTCTGTTATTTGA
>Ga0307507_10011077_pt1 | contig 11467 bp, 10 predicted proteins | sample 7_EM_MG_FD_207223 | JGI IMG/M metagenome (GOLD analysis project Ga0307507, IMG submission 207223) | Populus trichocarpa ectomycorrhiza microbial communities from riparian zone in the Pacific Northwest, United States - 7_EM | ecosystem: Host-associated > Plants > Roots > Unclassified | place...
TTTAGTTTAACTGGGTGTCCAGGCTAGCTTGCGCGCACCTCGACTAATCCCACGGGTCCTGAAGTTAATGACCATGTAAGCCTCCAGTGGCCATCATATAAGTAACCACAGGGCTCGAACCTGAGACCACAGAAAAAAAAAATCTCTTAATTCTAAATTCTTACAACTAGACCACTACTAGATGATTACCTAACAAATGTTTTGCTAGGGTTGGTGCTATAGTCTAGAATTTTCCTTATGGAGCATGCAGGAAAACAAAACGTCGCTCCTCAATGCTTGGATGCAATTTGTTTAGTGAACCGGTCTGCATTCATTGGAGGACCAATAAATCTATGAGTTAATTCAATCTCCCTAGCCCTAGCCGTAGCCCTAACCCTAGCCCTGTGTCATCAGCAGTGGCAGCACCAATCCTCTCTCTTTACTTGTTACTAGCATGTACTTGGTGTTTATGTAATGTAATGCAAAAGTTTCCCATCCTGGTTAAAAACAAACCAGTAGCTATGGTTCTACATCGCTTCATGGAATGAGTGGGGACCCTATAGGTGTTGCAAACAAGGTGAACAAGAAGAAGGAGCTATGGCTTTCAAATTCCAGGCAGATAAGAGAGGCATGGGACCATGTTACCTGCGTCTAAGAAACAGCAAAGGGACCAGACGTTGTCAAAAAGCAGAGAAGAAAAACACAAGAACCCTAAGAAAATGTCTGGAAGAGACAATGCTTACTTAAAACCTCGGACTTCGAGATTCAGGGCAGCAAAAGTTGTGTTACCCTATGCTCCCCCCCCTCTCTCTCCCAATGTATTTTAAGAAAATACTGGATTCCCTTTAAGGATTCTGTCACTCCTTGCTGAACTTCCTTCCTTCCAAGGCAGACTTTACTCGAAACGCTTGAAAAAGTTACTGTTTCCACGCAGCAGGCCCCTAAAAATTAACTCTTATCACCATCAAATGTTTGTTTTATAATATCAATTTGCATATGCTTTTTCAAATAGGCACGCATGAGTTCTAATAAACAAATTTTATGTCATATTAATTACGTGAAAAGGCTTTTGATCCACTGTGATCCACTGTTCTTAAAAAATGTGCAAGGCATAAACTGGTGTTCTTAGTTAAAATTTGTTTTGAATTTGAGTACGTAAAGAAATTAAGAAAAGAAGAAGATTTTTTTTCTTCTCACTTTGTTCTTGTTGTATAATGTAATAGCAACAATCAAAGTAATTAAACCTAACTCGGTTTAGAACTGTGTCATGGATTAATAAGCTAACCCGTATGAATTAAAATAATATTATTTCGAAAAAATATTTAAAAGAAATCAATACATTAAGGTCAACCAAGTTAAATTTAGTCAAATTACGATTTAGATTTATTTTTAAAACCGGCCAAAAATTTGTATAGTGCTTAACTAGAACGGAAACAAAGGACGTACGTAAAACATGGGGATTGACTTGAGAAGGGAGGTTTACACTTCGAACAAGCACTAGGAATGTTAGCACTTGCAGGTTCCATTATATCCACTCTGTCACAGCCATTGTTGGCTTTGATTGATCCATGATTAGTTCGTATATCAAACGATCTACAGTAGTGAAAACGTAGCACAACTCAAAACATTTTCCTTCCTTCACCAACCCAGCACTCGGACTCAGCAGTATTCTTTCTCTCACAAAACTGTCCACTACCTTGAACAAGAGCATATTTGTTGCCTGCCCTTCTGCATCCTCTCCTCCTTTTAGCTTTCCCTCCAGCCCTCGTGTTTGTCTCCATTGTCCTCTCTCTTTAGATTCTTCGTTTGTATCATTCTGTTAGCAAAGTCAAAAAAAGAACCAGCAGCAGCAGCATGGCCATGACCAGCAAAGAAAAGCTGGTGGTGGAGGTGGTAGCAGCTCACAACTTGATGCCAAAAGATGGAGAAGGCTCGTCATCACCTTTTGTGGAGGTGGAGTTTGAGAACCAAAGACTAAGAACTCAAGTCAAGTACAAAGACTTGAACCCTATATGGAATCAGAAGCTTGTGTTTCACATCAAAGATGTTGCAGATCTTTCTTACAGAGCTATAGAGGTTAATGTCTTCAATGAGAGGAGGTCAAGCAACAGCAGAAACTTTCTTGGTAAAGTTAGAGTTTCTGGTTCAAGTGTTGCTAAACAAGGTGAGGAGGTGGTGCAGTTGCACACTCTCGATAAAAGAAGCTTGTTTTCTCATATAAGAGGAGAGATAAGTTTAAAGCTTTATGTTTCTACAAGAGAGGAGGTTAAGGAAGTTGGGGGTTTTGGTAATGGAGAGGTGGTTTCTAGTACTCCTGGATCTTCTAATTCTTCAAAGAAGAACAAGAAGACACAGCAGCAGAATCCACTTATATTGCAGCAACCGCAACAGTTGTCTAAAGAGGTCATAAACAATAACAAGCAAGCACAAGAGCAAGGCCAGAACAATATCAATGCAAAGTCTGTTGAGACGAACCCAGGTGGGATTAAACCTGTTGTCACCACCACTGCTCTTGGTCCTGGTTCTCTTGTTTCTAGTTCTGGAGGGGGCATTGTAGGCCCTGCTGGAGGTGCAGGTCTTGGTGGGATTAGTGTGCACTCAAACGGGTCTAGTGAATTCTCTCTTAAAGAGACAAGCCCACACCTTGGTGGGGGTCGTTTAAACAAAGATAAAACTAGTTCAACTTATGATCTTGTTGAGCTAATGCAGTATCTTTATGTTAGAGTTGTTAAGGCTAAATATAATATGTTGTTTGGTGGTGGTGAAGTAGTGGCGGAGGTGAAGTTAGGGAACTATAGGGGGGTTACAAAGAAGGTAATCGGTTCAAGTAATGTGGAATGGGACCAAGTTTTTGCTTTCTCTAAAGATTGCATACAGTCATCAATGGTGGAGGTTTTTGTCAAACAAGGCAACAAAGATGATTACTTGGGCCGTGTTTGGTTTGATTTGAATGAAGTTCCTACAAGGGTACCCCCTGACAGTCAATTAGCACCACAATGGTACAGAATGGAGGACAAGAAAGGGGACAAGTCAAAAGGTGGCGAGCTTATGGTGTCTATTTGGTTTGGGACTCAAGCTGACGAGGCCTTCGCCGAGGCTTGGCATTCAAAGGCAGCAAATGTGCATTTTGAGGGGCTTTGCTCGATCAAATCCAAGGTTTATCTATCACCTAAGCTGTGGTATCTACGGGTGGCTGTTATTGAAGCACAAGATATTGTTCCTGGGGAAAAGGGTTTGGGAATGATGAGGTTCCCAGAACTTTTTGTGAAAGTCCAGGTGGGCAACCAGATTCTGAGGACTAAAATAGCAGGGCCTAACCCCAACAGGAGTATGATCAATCCTTACTGGAGTGAGGAATTGATGTTTGTAGTTGCAGAGCCATTTGAGGATTTCTTGTTCCTTTCTGTCGAGGATCGTGTTGGACCGGGGCGAGAGGAGGCTGTAGGTAGAGTTATGCTTCCAGTGGCTGCGATTGAAAGGCGTCATGATGATAAACAAGTCGTTTCTAGGTGGTTCAATCTTGATAATCAATTTGGCAGTGCAGTTGAGTCAAAACTTGTGACGAGATTTGGGTCTAAAATTCACCTCAGGCTGTCTCTAGATGGGGGCTACCATGTGCTAGATGAGAGCACAATGTATAGCAGCGATGTTAGGCCAACTGCAAAACAGCTATGGAAGCCTCACATTGGTGTTCTTGAGATGGGAATTTTGGGTGCAACAGGGCTGATGCCAACAAAACTCAAGGAAGGGAAAAGGGAGTCCATAGATGCTTACTGTGTTGCAAAGTATGGTCAGAAATGGGTGAGAACGCGCACGGTTGTTGATAGTTTCTCACCCAAATGGAACGAGCAGTACACTTGGGAAGTGTTTGATCCTTGCACAGTCATCACTGTTGGGGTTTTTGATAACTGTCGAACAGACAAGAACGTGTTTAACAATGCCGGTGCTCGTGATTCTCGCATTGGGAAAGTTAGAGTTCGGTTATCAACCCTTGAATCAGACAGGGTTTATACACATTCTTATCCTCTCCTTATGCTTCACACTACTGGTGTCAAGAAGATGGGTGAGCTTCATTTAGCTGTTAGGTTTTCTTGTGCGAACATGGCTAATATGTTGCACATGTACACACTGCCACTGCTGCCACAGATGCATTATGTGCATCCATTGAGTGTGAACCAACTGGATGCCATGAGGTATCAAGCAATGAATGTGGTGGCATCACGGCTTAGTCGAGCAGAGCCACCACTGGGGCGAGAAGTGGTGGAGTACATGCTTGATCACGATTCTCATATGTGGAGCATGAGAAGAAGCAAGGCTAACTTCGCTAGACTAATAAGTGTACTCTCTGTTTTTGTTGCCATGGCTCGGTGGGTGGAGTCGATGCGCAATTGGCACAAGCCAGTCTACTCAACCTTGTTTGTTTTAGCGTTCCTCTTGTGGGTTGCAATGCCTGAGCTCATTATCCCTTCACTGTTGCTCTACATGGCATTTGTGGGACTCTGGCGATACAGGACACGGCCACGTCACCCACCCCACATGGATACTAAGCTTTCTCATGTTGTAAGTGTTTACTCCGATGAACTGGATGAAGAATTTGACTCTTTTCCAACAAGCCGAAGTGCCGAGACAGTCAGGATGAGGTATGATAGGCTGAGGAGTGTGGCAGGGAGGATTCAAACTGTGGTTGGTGATATGGCTTCTCAAGGTGAACGTTTCCAGGCATTGCTAGGTTGGAGAGACCCAAGAGCCACCTTCTTGTTCGTGGTTATGTGCCTGTTCGCGGCTGTTGGGTTCTATGCTGTGCCAATCAGGGTTGTGGTGGCTCTGTGGGGGCTATATGTGATGAGGCCGCCCAAATTCAGGAACAAGTTGCCTCCGAGGGCTTTAAGTTTCTTCAGAAGGTTGCCTACAAAGGCTGATAGTTTGTTGTAGGCTGCAAGGAGTTCATGTCTTTATGTGTACGGTACAGCTGATTCGCTGGGATAGACATTTGAACATAGTAGAAGGGCTTAGGTTTTGGTTGTGATATCCTATTTGTTTTTGTCTAGTCATCGTGCTGTAATGTGTGGAACCTCAAATGCCTGCCTATTTTGGAAGCGTTTATCTGCTTGTTCATTTAGGTGGCCATTTGTTTACACTTCTCCTTTTCTACCATAACTATCGGATCACCGAGTTACCAATGAGTTACTGGGTCAACTGGGTCACTTTGACAATCAATATCAACTTTACTAGATCAACAGGTCTTTGAGCATTAATTCCAGTCCTGATGTTAAGGACTGAAAGCTTCGACATGGAACGTTGCCATGATTCAAGTTGATTACAAGTTAATATAAAGGATAATGACAAACGGTGTACACAATATGAGAGCTCTAATGTAAAAAGGCCGCCAAGCGTGGATCTGTGCGGTGCGGTAGACCAGTTCGAGCTCCCAAAGCCCTACAGCCAGCAGCTGCCTGCAATCAACTCCACGTTAAAATAACCTGTTGAATGAGCCCCAACCACACATAGGGTTTGTGGGGGAGAGGGAGATGTTAGGTTAAAAAAAATGTGAGCGTACCACTTGAGAAGCGAATGGTAACATCTTCTCCGGAGGCATGTTGGCGCAGATAGCTAGGAGAAAAACAAGTGAACATAGATGAGTTCCAGGCTCTTCAACGGCCACAGCAATCTTAGTGTATCAATAGACAGAATATGGTAATCGTAGAAATGATGGATAACATGACACTGCCATTAGGTCTTAAGATCCTTGTAATACACCAGATTGATAAATGTAATTGACTAGATCCCAGCAAGGTCGAGTCAATCCCAGACTGATTGGGATAATGTCTAGGGGATGAACAACTTGGCAGTTGAACTGGATTGAACACAATCCATGCTAATAACTTATCAGCTTGTGCTAGTCACTTCTATTTATTACTCCTTTGAAACAATGTTGTTCTCGATCCCTGGTGTCAGGTGAATTTCATAATCTAATATTGGTAAAACTGCTTGTGGTTCACCTAGAATCTAATACAAGCATATAATCCACAACAGGGATATTATATAAGACAATGATCCGTGGAAGACCAACATTAAAACACAACAACCTCAAAGTGCACACACAATCACGGTCACCAGTTACACCTACCATAAAGAACAGCACCAATAAAAGCATCTCCAGCACCAGTCGTATCAACAAGTTCTGGTGGTGGTATCTTCTCAGCTGTTCCCACAAACAACCTCCCATTCACTGTCCCTATACCATCTGCTCTTATCTTTGTCAGTGGCTGGAAGGAAAAGATGTGAAGTGATTAGCCCAATGAGAATTCATTGTGTTAACGTCATAGTAACTTTAATCTGAAATTAAACAGGTACATCAAAATGAAATTATAATTTCATTCGGTGATCAAGCAAACAAATCACAAATATAACCACTGTAGCATCCTCCTAAAAAGCTCCAAATAACATCAAGCTGTTCAACAAAGGCTCAGAAACATGCAGTATAACCTTCAAACATTCATTCATGTTGACCATCCAAAGAGCACAAATTTGAAACTTCATGAATAAATAGGGCAAATTGGGCAGAAAATTGCTCCAAATAGTGAAATCAAGTTGGAAGATGCCAAGAGGGCATAGTCGTCAACAACCATAAACAGGATACCTATATGGGATAAAGGGTATTCCATTCTTGAAAATAACGATTAATCTGAGCATGCTTTTATTGAATGACAACTAGCATAAAAATGTTTTCATCCCCTGTGATAGAGTAAACCTAAAAGACGTCCTTGAAAGTAGCTAGGCCTTTCTACTACATGACAATCGCAGAGACATTTTTATTAAACATATTATTTCCCAGTAACAGTGGCACTTTAGAACCACCATGGTGAATCAAAAAGGAAAGTTACAATCTCTCCCATTGCTCTAAATTAAATGCCAGAAAGATGCACTGAATGTGCCTGATGTGGGCTTCTTTTTTCTTAATTAATGATTTCATACTTGAAGAGAAAAGGGAGTTCATGTAGCCCTTCACTTGAGATTGTTGCTGCAGACTGATCAAGCTCAGTAATATGGAAAGACAGTCAATTTTGAGTTCAGTAAGATATAAAATTATAAATTACTGATGCATAACATGTTGGGATGGCTATGTTATCATCCTTTCTCTGCTTCAGTGACTCCAACAAGCTATCTACATCCTTTTCTTCTGATGCAGGAGCCTCTAAAAAACAAAACAAAAGGCAAGTTCACAAAGCAAATAAATAACGTTTAGTTCTAAAAGAGTGTTGCTGTCACAGCACTTTGTCTTTTACATTGTGAAACTAAGTGTACACTCACCTTCTGTGCTTCTCTCAAGCATTACACATCCATCTTCACCCAAGGTCACAATCACAAATTTGATTTTCGGCAATCTCAGAAGCATGGAAACAAGTGCACTTGAAATAGATGGCGCCTCTGTCCATGCCTGCCATAAGACCAATTCAGGTGTTCAAAATAGATTACCTGAGAAGCTTTCTCTGCAAAAAGCATATATGTATTGTTGATTGGTACATATCATAGGGCTTTATAAAAACAAGATAAAACTCAACATGCAAAAGATGAATAAAAGAAGTCATCAGAGTACTGCAAATTCAAATCAACTTTCAACAACCTGCATGCTTCCAAGCTAATGAGAATTTTTTCTTAAATGTTCACCACCTGATAAAATGCTAAAACATCATAAGCCCCTTTCTGAAGGGGGAGGAGGAAGAGTGGAGATGCATTAGTGACAGTATATCCCCAATATGTCTATAATCTTTCGCAGTTCGAATCAAATTTTATTCAATCAAAGAATATTCAACTTACCAGTGGAAATTTTGATGAGCATACAGCATAACTAGCCAACGGCAGAAGATCATCCAGCCCTTCTCTCTTTCTTTCCACATCAATCAAAATGGGTATATTTTTGCAAACTGTCTGCACTGGAAGAACCAAATACATGATGTTGACCTCCCAGTAGTTGCTGTGAGATGATTATTTTTTCCTTGATAAAAAGCAAGGGTAACAAAACAAAGGAGGGATATGTGCAGGTATAGCTGTATATGAAAGAACACATTCGCATGAAACAAATTGGGCAAGTGAGAATATAAGCATAATATGGTGCTACAGGGCAGCCTTATAACCTGTATACAAGGAAATACTTAGTTATAGGATTATACTAGATTGCTTTTCCGACTAGGTTTGGCAACAAATGAGCCAAGCCATTCAAGAGTTACTCAAAGCTTGGCTCGCTAAGGGCTCGGCTCGAACTTGTTTGTCAATCCATGATGAGTTTATATGTTAAAGCTCACTATATAAATGAACCAGACTTGAGCTTAGCAAAGTTCAGGTAATTAAGGTTCGTGAGTCAACTCACTTAGGTTCATGAATTAGGCTTATCAGCAAACTTGTTTAAAAGCTTGCAAATGAGTTCATTTATAAGATTGAGAAAATTTGAAAGAATAAAGAACTTGTATAAGATTTCATAAAATAAACTAATTTAACACGTAACCAAAAATGTTCTTTTTATGAACAAAATTTAATAAGAAACTTAGCGGTTATATACGTGTGCGTTACATGGAGTTAAAAAAATATAAATATAAGACTTTTTACGATATCTCAATTGTATGATATTTTCATATTCCAAAGTTTAATCCTAGCCTGTTTATAGGCTCATTAAGCAGCTTAAACGAATCGAGTTCGAGACAAGCCTAAACTAAGCCTGAGCCTAACAAATTTTAAATGAGCCAAGCTTGAACCTAGCTAAAATTAGACAAGTGGTGCTCGAGCACATCAAAGCTCAGCTCGGCTCATATACAGTCCTACAGCTAGGTCAGATGATCCACTTCCTTGAATGTTTAAAATGAAAAAAACAAAGGGATGCATATTAAGAAAATGAAAGTTCCCAAATTGAAGTGGTCAATAACACAAGTAACAAAGGGGAAGGACCTCCCCTGAGTGCACAAATGGAAAAGGCACAAGTATGTTAGATCCACCAAAAGGAGTTGTGAGAATAGTTTATACTTTATAGTGGCTTCTGATGATAACATCACCTAGACTAATTTGGTCATTCATGCTTTAATCACAGCATAACATTTCAAAAGAACATGGCAAGTGCAAACAGATTTGTCATGATAAGCCTTTGGCAACCCAATGGATTATAACTATCATGGAACAGGGAAGAAGAGGGAGAACAAGAAGGTGCACTACTGAATTTATTTGACACCGTTAAGTAGATTTTACATGGTTAAAAAGGAAAGGCAAGATATACTATTAAAACATTCAGAAGACAAATATTGGCCAGGTGATGAAGATGTTTGGCAACCTTTTTCATAATCAATATAAAAGAAATAAACATACGAACCACATTCTATTTTTAATTTCTAACTTGTTAATGAGATGACCCTAATATAAGGTCAAGCACAAGCAGTAAGCACTAAAACAACTAGAGGTAACAAACGATAACGTTTACCTCTTGTGCAGTCACTAAGGCAGTTTCATGTAACCTTCCATCAAGATAAACAAGTCTTGCTCCATCCAATGCAGATAAAAGGCTTGACCGGGAAAGTTCATCTGGTATCATGGGAGGATATCCCGGAGTATGAATACAGGTACGGGTTTTCCTAAATATCAGATAGAAAAATTACCTGGAGATATAAAAATTTTGAAACCAAGTTTTCAACTATTCGTTTATGGTCAAACATAATACCCAAGTGAATTAACAAAATTAGCTAATTAAACCATAGTGTTGATCCAATCATAACACACCAATGTCAAAGCACTGGCAAGGGAGACAATCTGTTTAGCCAAGATTCCTAATGCTGCAGTGATACTGGGATTATTTGTGAGAGAAAAGAAACGGTCTATGTATCTCCAAAGATCTAAATGGATAAGTTTCCAAGGAGAAAGAAAATAGATGTAATGTTGTGACAGATATTTTTTTTTTCTGTTGAATAATGTTGTGACAGAATTATACATGCAATTAACACAAATACAGCCCACTAAATCTTCCGTGTGGTTCTTTCTTTCTTTCATTTTTTTTTTCCTTCGGAAGAGCACACAACTTTTTTTCAACTCCAATCATGTCTTGAGCCATGATCACAATATGAATCCCAAAGATCAGTTTTTTTCTTTCCCTTTTAAAGTCCTAAGGATTACGAACAAAAGAGATAGCTACTCAAACACAATCCTCAAACCTTATAAATAAAACACCCTGTCCATTAGTAAACACACTATTTACATAATGAATCAAGTGTGATAGCAGAGAATGGAGTATTCAAGCAAAGCCCTTACGTTTCATTGTCAACAATAATATATGTAGATGGTGAATTTCCCTCCTTGGAAACCTAAAACAAGACCAATTGAGTCAACATATAACAGAAGATGTTCATAGCCGAATGCCAAAAAGGAAATTAAGAAGAGCTTAACCATAAAACATAGCAATCTAATACCACACATAGAATGCAGGTTAGCAACGCATCAAAATGAATGAATGCTTGAGATATACTATATCTTGTATAGTCTCACCACGAAAAAAGAAGTATCAACACCATCGGATTCTAGCTCCTCCAAAACTCCCCTGCCTTGAATATCATCAGCAACCTAGTCAATTTCAAAATGCACAAAATTATTTTTCTTAAAAGTAAAACAAATCCAGAATTGCCTTGAGAAAAGGAGAACAAAAAAGTTTAAAAATAGCCCCTCCATCCCGGTTTCTGTTCCTCCATTAATTTTCATTTTTTTTTTGTGTTTCTAGACTATCACTTGAATACGAGTCTATTTCAGGGGTGTGACCATTTTCGGTTCGGTTCGGTTTTTATTAAAAAAAATAACCATACCGATTTTTTTTTTTAAAAAAAAAAACGAACCGAAACCGGTTCAAACCGACTGGTTTCGGTTTTTTTAGGACAATAACCGGTTCAAACCGGTTTGGCTTGGTTTTTCCGGTTTGGCTCAGTTTTTTCAGTTTGGGTTCGGTTCGGTTTTTTCAGTTTTAGGCTTATAAAACCGAAACTGAACCGAACCGGTCGGTTTTTTCAAAATTTTAATCGGTTTTTTTCACGGTTTGGTTTTTTCAGTTATTTTTTTTCCGGTTTAATCAGTTTTTTGGTTTTTTTTTTCACCCCTACTCTATTCTCTACCAAAAAAACAGTTCAAGAACTCAAATAAAAAAAATTAAAATTTAGGGGTTAAGTTCATTTTGACCCAGGGTAATTTTGGGTCATTTCGCCTTAAAACAAATCCTTAATTGCTTTGAAAAAAGGGAGATATTGATAGGGAAAAAGCTAAAGGTGGTACCTTGGAAATGAGCCTGGGATTCAAACCCAAACGAGCAGCACATGTTAACGCATTTCCCGCATTTCCACCTCCCTGCACCTGACAGGCAAACCAACTGTATTATTATTTATTATAATAAATAACAAAAATAAAAAACAAAGTGAGAGAGGGAAAGAGGGAAAGAGGGAGACCTTCAAGCTAGTGCTTCGGATCTTGTCAT
>Ga0307507_10011078_pt1 | contig 11464 bp, 4 predicted proteins | sample 7_EM_MG_FD_207223 | JGI IMG/M metagenome (GOLD analysis project Ga0307507, IMG submission 207223) | Populus trichocarpa ectomycorrhiza microbial communities from riparian zone in the Pacific Northwest, United States - 7_EM | ecosystem: Host-associated > Plants > Roots > Unclassified | place...
TATTGAATTATCAAGCATGTTTGGGTTTTCAAGGGAAATAGTTTCAAGGGATGAAAGAACAAGGAAGAAAACCCAACCCAATATTTTTGAAGTACTTATTATACATGAAACAAACATATATGCATTTGATGGTAATCCATAATTCAGAAAACAATAACAGGTATCTCAATTAAAATACTAATTGATTAATCAAGTTTTTATTAGTATATTTTTATATAAAAAAAAACACTGGATCAAGAAAGATTTACGGATATAAATTTTCAAGAAAACAAGTACGTCCAGTGAAGGCGCGCTAGGCTTGACAGCGTGCCAAGCCCTGGGAGCGCTGGGTCTAATGCTAGCCAGACCCAAACGCGATTAGGCTTGACAGTGTGCCAACACCGAAAACGCCGAGTCTGGCGCTAGCTAGACCCAAACACGACTGCCAAGCCCAAGGGAATGCACATCCTTCTTTGGGCACGCCTAAGGGAATGACCATCCTCCCTTGGCACGCCCACCATCCTCTCTTGGACACGCCCAAGGGAATGACCACATCCTTCCTTGGAACGCCCAATGGAATGAACATCCTCTCTTAGCACGTCCACCATCTTTCCTGGGGCATATCTAAGGGAATCACCGTCCTACCTGGGGCACGTCCAAGGATATGACCCTCCTCTCTTAGGTCTAGTCTAGGGGAAGAGCTCAGCCTCCATGGACTTGACTACATTTAACGTCTTGAATCCTAATCTCCCTATACATTTTAGGTGTGTAAAAGTCCTCCGGGAACCCACCATATATCTATCAAACATTAATATAGATGTAAAGGATATTTATATCTCATTAAAGGCTATCAGGATAAAATTACACTCCAGACCTTCCTCTTCATAGAAGGACAAGACTCATGGGCTATAAATACACCATGAGAAATTCAAAACAAAAGTTCACACTCTTCATTAAAAAATAATTTTAAGAAAAATAATAGTTTCTCTCGAATTTACTTGTTTTAAGAAAAATTTAGTTTGTTTCACCATTAATCCTTTATCTCATAATCAGTTTTATATACTTTTTTAAAATAATATATTTACTTTATTAAAAAGCAAACCTTTTTAACAAATACTTCTATTTTTTAATAAAAAAAATTGAACTTCAAGCTTCTTAAATGATAAATATATAAGGCCAAATAAAAATCTGAACTATGTTTTTTGGCACAAATTCTTTCTTTATGATAGTAACTAGCATCTTAGTTTGTATGATGATCATAAGAATAATTAAGAGCCATGAGAATGTAAGGTGATTATGAATATATCCTTTAGTGTTCCTTTTAGATGCTCTGATTAAATACTAGTGACATTGGAGAGAATCTGTTAGGTGAAAACATGGGTGATCTTGTCTAATCACGCTTGCTTCTTCCACCATGATATAATTTTCCATTGCCTGTTTAATACTAAAAAGATTTCTATGAGGGAGAGTATATAACATTTCTCATAAAGAATAGTTATAGACTCCATTAATCAAGGTTTCGGTGATAATGAGTTCAAGAAGTCTTTCGATGTTGAGAATTTTCTTATTGAACCTTTGAAGATAGATTATAATGTTCATACCTTCTCACTATGTGATGATGAAAAGCTCGGTAATGCTCTTTTTAGCTGTAATATTTATATTAAAGCAAGAGATGAGTTTAGATTTGAGATCATTAAAATAAAAAATAGAGTCAGGCTTTAAACCATGGTACCATGCATGTTCAAATCCATAAAACATTATTGGAAGAACTTTGCACATAGAACCATTATCTTGTGTGGCATGCTTTGAGATGCTTCTCATGTTTTATATGTGCTCTCGAAGGGTAGTGAATTCCTTATAGTTGTATAGGCTGGCTTTTGCATATACACATGCTTTGGAGAGTCGAATGTGCAATATTCTATGACAAAATAAAGATTCTCCTACTTGATAAGAGTTATGCTCAAGAGGTTGTAGAGTCGTAGATCTCATCTCACACCTAGGTTTTTTTTTCCTATAAGTGTGTGTGAGTGACACTCAGATGGAGATCGATAATGACTAAATTCTTATTTGAAGTGTCTTATGTGAGAGCGATGAATGCAGCTTCTTTTTAGTGTAGGAGTGTGAGCGCTACTCACTTACATATCATTCTGACCTAGCTCTTTATGTAATTGGAGTCATTATTGCATACTTAACAGTGTATTCATATGATCTTGTTGTTGTGCAGTAGAAAGAGTGTGAAGATGCAGTTGTATTGTTGCAATAACATCATTAAGTATTTGCACTTGTTGAGGGGGTTATTGAAAACTTGGGGGAGTTGGATTCCCTGTGGTAAATAGATTATTGACTCTCTCTTGTCCTGGAGTTTTGTTGGTTATGGAAAGAGATTTTTTAGTGAAAGGTGAAAAGTGTGAAATGAGAATGAACTAACTTTTTGTTTAGTTCTCAATAGACAATGCTACTGATGAAGTTGTGAATGAGAGAAAACATAAATTTATAGAAAGTTTGAGAAAATTGTGACTTATTGTGCTTACCTAGTGACCTAAAATATTTATAAACCTTGATAACTTCAACTTACCTCGATATGTGGAGAGTGGTGTTACAATTGATTATGGAAATGTTAGTGTCCATCATCAATCGATAGTATCTAGTTTAATCATTAGTGAAGTGGTTGATGAATATCAGTGACATGTTGTCTAAAAATAGTAATTGATCGAGAAATGAGATGCCTATTTTATGTGGTGTGTGTTGCACTGTGACCATTGGCTAGAAATGTGGTATCATCTTGCATAAAAGTTTATACTTGTAAATAATTTGTTAATAAATATATAGACTAGTTTATGCGCGTGGGCACCCTATTCTCACTCATCAAGACTAGAAAAATATGTTAAGGTGTGCTAGTAGCCGAGAGTTTTTTCATAGTACTAGATGTAGTTGTTTAGTTGGAGGTCTCTACAAGGTGATGATGGTGACCACACCATTTAGACTAGGGGTGATCATTTTCGGTTCGGTTCAGTTTTTATCTAAAAAAATAACCAAAATAAAATTTTGAAAAACTGAAAAATTTGAACCGGAACCGAACCGGAATCAGTTCAAACCGACCGGTTTCAGTTCGGTCCGATTCGGTTTTTTTAACATAAAAACCAAAAAAACCTATATTCAAACCGACCAGGTTTTTTTAACAATCTTCTCTACAGCTTCTCCAGCTTCCCTCTTGTTCTTCCCTACAAACCCCACAATTTCAAAAGCCCAATTACTCAACAAACAACAAATCTTAAACATGTAACAACTGCAAGCAGATAAAATACAACAAAGAACCATTCCATTATTCTAAATCGATCTTCAGTAACCACAAACTCGTCTCCACGCATTACAAAATGGTTATGAAAGAAACTAAACGACCAATATAAAAGTTAAACAAAAAACAATATCAAACAACTTTTTTGTATAAGAAAATACCACAAATCATTATATAAGAAACCGTTCTTTCTCAGTAAATTTATTGAAAGAAACACAGTCAACGACTTCAAAATCCCAATACACAAAACCCAAAATCAACAATCAAACGATAAACAGCACATACCACACTAAACCAGCCAAAAAGGCCACACAAACAGTTAAACAACGTAGCACAGTAACCCATGATGTATAAAGCCTTTACCTTTCTTCTCAGCCTTAGCAGGAATTACAGCAGGAGGTGCTTCAACCTTAAAAAAGAAAAAAAAAGGACACAAAACCACGATGAAAGGAAACAAACATTGAAGCCTTGAAGATGAAGATTTGAAGCATACACTAAACCAGTCCCTAGGTTGCTAGATTTGAAGATGAAGATTGAAGCCTTATTGAAGTTTTGTTAGACGACTAGAAGTCTAGATCTGGCCATGAAGTTTTGTAAAGTGATGGAGAATTCATTTTTTATCATGTCGAGAGTGTGAGAGATTGAGATTTGAGAGTTGTGGCTTGTGAGGGCTTTGGGGGGGGGTTGCTGGATGCGGAAGGAGGGGGAATGCGAGGGTTAAAAATTTAGAAAAGGGCTTTTATAGTATTTTTTTTTAAAACTGAACCGGTTCGGTTTTTTCGGTTATTTTTTTCGGTTTTCTCGGTTTAATCGGTTTTTCGGTTTTTTTGCTCACCCCTAATTTTGACAAGGTACTAATTATTTGACCCGCGCTCTGCCGCGTGTTAAATATTTTTATTTTTCATTAAAAAATTGTATATGAAGGTTGTTTCAATGTATTTTTATAGTTTAAAAAATTTAAGTGCAAATCAAGAAGTTTATGCACACATATAATCAAATAAACCGAGAACTATGTGCGCTAATAAATAAATAAAAAATCATCAACGACACCTAAAAATAAAATTTGAAAAACTGAGAGACAGATGTAGATCAATATATTTAATTTTGCAAGATGGAACATTTACCCGATCAGTTTGCTAATTTTTGTTTATTAAAATATTTTTTATTTAATCAAACGATAATATAAATAAACAAACATATTAAATTGATTGAATAAAATAAAAAGAAAAAAAATAATATGCAAGGCTACACATATTAGAAATATCATTTGAAAATAAATATTTTTATTTTTAAAAATATAGTTTATCTATACAAAAGATAAAAAAAAAATCATAAATGAATTAGAAAAACTTCTTTGAAAATTAAAGGTATAACCAAAAAATCATCATTATTTAAAAGAGGCTCTCTAAATAAAATAAAAAAGAAAAAGGGTATTAATATAAATACAATTAAGTTTATTTAAAAAAAGACATCAATTAAAATAAAAAAAATAAAAAAAAAGAGAGTTAAGTGATACTAAGCTAAGCAAATTTGCCTAGACCTATTTCATAAGAGGCCATACAGAGGTCTATATAGGCCGCGCGACTGAAATTTTTTTCTAACTACACCTAGGATGAACTATATACCATCTATCTTATTAAAAAAATATATATATATATTGCCTACCGAAATAAACAACGCGTAATCTAAGTCTATTTTGCTTATAGTAGCATAACATGCATGAGATATGCAAAACTCTCATGCATTAGCATTTGCATTCCTAGCCATTAATGGCTAGGATGGCTAGCCTATCTAAGCCATTCTTGGATAGCATTACTTGTTCTTTTTAACTCACATATATGTATGTATGTGTATGTATGTATATTACAAATAATGAGTTTTTCTATTATCCATTCCTTTAAACCGAAAACGACTAGTCTTAGAACAGAATTTTCTCTTGAAGAGTCACTTGATTTATTTTTTTGTCTTTATTAGTATGGTGTTTTTAAACCAATTTTACTAGCATGTAAGAAACTAATATATTTGTAAGAAAATAATTTTTTTCGAATGCTAAATAATAATATAAAATATAATTTTATTTATAAAATCGACTAGATATCACTTAATTAGTTAATGATTATTGCTATCATTTTTATTTTATTTGAAAGAGAGCAAAAACTTTATTCTTAAACCAGGATCGTTATTAAGACCGAGAGCTCACTCTCCGTGGAAAAGAAAGACTAAAAAAATCGGATGAAACCGAGTGGAGGTCTTCCACTATAGGGTGTGGTGCTTCCAGAGGCATCATACTATCATCATCATCTGGGACCCACACCCTTCTGCTCGACAAATCTATCACGCCACCACAATCTCACCGTCCACGTGTCTAGAACCATCAACCCTCCAAACTTCCAACGACACCCTGCATAACTGACCACGCAAAGAAACCCATATGGAGGCTAAAACAGTAAACTCACAAAACTTCCCCAATTTCCCAACCTTACCCTTCCAACCGGCACCACCCGGTAACCTCAAGCCCATTACCGGATCAAGGTCCCATTAACCAGTCACCCCTATAAATAACCCTAGCCAGGGTACAAAACCCCCCCTCACCATCCGCCAGCTCCATCACCTGCCTGCCCCTCTCTCTCTCTCTCTCATAATTAGAGGATAAGACCATACCAGACCAAAATCCAAACCCAAAACAACGCAGCCCTCAAATCTCTCTCATTTATATCTTTCTCTCTTTTAGATCAAAACCTATAAAAGAAACTTTTTTTAAATTCTTCCCTCTCTCTTTATTTTCTTTCTAATTTTTTTTTTCCTTTTAAAGCTCTAACTTTTGGGTCTTTAATCTTTGAACAAACCCTAGATTTACCTTATTTTTCGCTTGATTCAGGGTTTTGTTAACTGGGTTGGGACTAAACAGTTCAAAATTGAATCTTTTTGGTTAGATCTGTGTTTTTTATTAATTAATGAGGTTGGATTCATCTTTTTTGGCTGTGAAATCGAAAACCCAGATAAGAAGATTCAGTTTTTAGCTGTTGAAACAAAAACCCAGATATAAAAGTTTATTTTTTAGTCGTCAAAGGACAAACCTAGATAAAAAAAACCTAGTTTTTAGGTGTGAAAAGAGGAACCAAAACAAAAAAAAATTGATATTGTGTTTTTGTTGAGGGATTATTGGGGTAGTGTGGAACACAAAAGGAAGAAATGGCAGAGCAAGGAGGCTTGGAAGGTAGCCAGCCAGTGGATCTCTCCAAGCATCCTTCTGGCATTGTTCCCACCCTCCAGTAAGTCCCTTTGCCTTTTTCTTTCCATAAATCAAAGCTATTTGCTTTATATTTGTATTTTGGGTATGCCTACATGTGTGTTTTGATCTAGGTGACGTGAAGAATTTGTGGAAGCTTTGCGTTTTTTTGGGTTGATTGCAATTGTGTTTGTTTGATTTTCCTAAAATAAGGCTTGTGTGGTTGTGGTGATGTTTATAAATTGGAAGGAGAAGAAAGTAGTGAGTGCGATTATGTTGTTTGTAATAGCTTTTTGAAGGCTGTGAAGTGTTTTTTTGATGTAAGTTGATCAGTGCTTAGGGCTTAACACTGGGGAAGGCTTCAGCGGTGGAGCTGGGTTTTTTTCACGTATGTAGTAGTCAAAGGAAAAGAACCTTCGTTTGATGTTTGTTAAATATTGTGAATGAGAAGCGGAAGAGAAGAAGTGGGATTTGTTTGCCAACGTGCAGTTGTAAATGAACCTTTCTTGAATAATAAACTTGAGCAGCATGCTTGTTATTTCTTGTTTATATTTATGATGATTTATCATATGGAAAATTGTTGTTTTCTACATGGAATGAAGTTGTTCTCAATTAAAAGTTGAAGCTTTATAAAACAGATTTGCATGTGATGATCTTTGCTTGCAATAGGAAGTTGTTCCCTGACTAGATTTTGACAATGCAAAAGGAGTTTTACAGGTAGAGTCGAACAAGTTTATGTTTGTCTCATCCTGGAGGCATAAGAAAGAATTTAAATTATTACAGATTTTATTAGAAACTCGCATAAAAAGTGACTTAAATCAAGCTTGAAATGGCATTGCTCGCCTACTACAATCATAGAGCCTTCTTTGCTAGGCCACAGTTCCAGATTCTGTGGCTTACCTCTAGAGGATAAAGTTATATGGTTTGTTATTTACATGTTATAATCTGCCTGTTACAATGAGAGATAATAAATATATAAAATAGAAAACATAGTTTTCTGTATTTGTCAATTAATTTTCCGCTGCTGCTTTGGAGCCATTTGAACTATTTTTACTTCTGTTAAGCTAGAGGCAAGTTTCCAGGAAGTTGAGGATCTTTTGCACCTTTTCTGGTTTACATGTGGCAGCTAAAAAGTTTAAAAACCATGTCTTTTTGTACTATGCCTCGTTAGTTCGTCGGAGAGAGGTCTTTTTGTTAATTTGATACATTACCTCACAGCTAAAATCATCTATAACAAATATGTGGTCTTGGTTGTGTTATAACTTTGAATTTTAACCTGGTATCAGGAGGTATGGAGCTCAAATAGAGGTATTGAGTTATTACATCGGAGAGATTGTATAAAATTGCTGTGTTTCTCACTTTTGAATTCAGCTTTGACTTTGTTTCTCTCAATATGAAGATAAATGTCAAGAAGTGGCTTTGTTTGACACTATTTAGATTTGACATTCCACTGTCTTTTCCCATGCTTTATTTTGTTTTCGGCTCACCATATTCTTTCTTTTCCTTCAAAAATGATTCATCAATATTGAGTAATCTATGTTAAATTTTGACATTTTATGGTTATGGTTTCAACCCTGTACTTTTAGGAACATTGTTTCAACAGTGAACTTGGATTGCAAGCTGGAACTTAAGCAAATTGCCCTGCAAGCCCGTAATGCAGAATATAATCCCAAGGTATGCCTGTGATAACTTCCAGATACAAACTCTGTTGCTTTTGGTCTATGTGGTCCCTCACCTTTTATGCATGTTCATCCAGCGTTTTGCTGCAGTCATCATGCGGATTAGGGAACCAAAAACTACAGCATTGATTTTTGCCTCTGGAAAGATGGTGAGTTATCTGCTTCTGAAAGTTATGCTTACTGATGGCTGTATATTGGCTGTTGCTTTCAATGTATGCTACATGGATTTGTTATATTACCAATGGTTTCAATGAATGTTGCTTGAAATGGAACATTGTGACATGAGTGTTGTGTAATTGAGAAAAGTCATGCGGAGAACTGCAGGAAAGAACTATATAATATTTAAGGATAGATTTAAGTCTATTGATGATAAATTAAGGGATGGTTATTTGAGATGGCCTAGCCTTACCAAGCTTGTACCCATAGTTGCATTGATGTGAAATGGTGATTGGAATGAAGTTTTGGGAGTGAGGAGTGATTTAGGTGGTTCAAAAAACTGCTGCTGATTGAAGTGATAAATAATTAAATACTGATCTAGCATTACAATGGCTTATAAAAAGTTTAGGCGCATATCGAAACTGAGTGATGAAAAGGGAGCATTCCAACAATTTATCCAGTTTGTGAATGATGTTCAGTTGAGTTGAGGTGCTGAATATTGTATTATTCTGTTTAAACTCTGGAAGGTTTCTGAGTTTTGCTTTTATTGAAGATTGTGGGTTATCAGTATCATAGCCAAAATCATTGTGTGGTGCTAATTCTACTTATGTATATTTTGGTGATATCCTGTAGTCCTTTGTCTGAAAGAGTTTGTTTTCCTGCTGTATCAGGTGTGCACAGGTGCCAAGAGCGAACAGCAATCTAAACTGGCTGCGAGAAAGGTATTGCCTTCTTCGTCGAGGATAATTAGTATGTTTTCTGTAAAATCTTTTCACAAAGAAGGAAAGTTGACTCCAATGTTAATTTGTACCACTTCCTTCCAAACAGAAACTTTTTATCCTTATTTTTCAATATATTTATTTCAGGATGGTCTCTAACAATTTCCTCCTAAAACTAAATCTAGTTTTCTCTATCTTCCGTTTGGTAAACAATATATCACAACTAGATATTCATTTATAAATTTCTCGTGACACACAAATACCCTTCGGTAGGAAGATTTTTGGTGGACCTTTTCATATTCATCATGTGGGAAACATTATTCTGTAGTATTCTCCAACAAATAAATGCATTCTGTTGTTTTTCATGGAAGAGTGAAACCATAGACTGAAGTGAAGAATGGAGATGTGTGACAAGTATAACAGGACTTGCATGTTTTTTCTTGAAATGCTTTTATTTTGACAAGATTCTCATTCAAAATTGAATCTATTTTTTTCCCAGTATGCTCGAATTATCCAAAAGCTTGGCTTTGCTGCCAAATTTAAGGTGTCATTACTCTCTCTCTCTCTCTCTCTTGTGCACACACACGGACAAGTTTCTTCTGGTTAGTTTTGAGCTGTTGTCTTTTGAAGTTCCTTTCTTGCTTAAATTTCCGCATTGCAACTGCCAGGACTTCAAGATTCAGAATATTGTTGGCTCTTGTGATGTCAAGTTCCCCATTAGACTTGAAGGGCTCGCATACTCCCATGGTGCTTTCTCAAGTGTAAGTAAAAGCCATAATCTGCTGAACAGAGGCTCCATTTGGCCTAGCGGGAAGAGGGCTGCTTTAAATAGCTTTACGTTTATGGGTCTTACTGCTTAAGGGAGTCGAAAGTATACAGCAGAAACTGTGTTATACTAATATCACTTTCAGCAGCTGTTGCTGCCAAACAGAGCCTTACTCTTGTGCCTGTATTTTATTCGATTAGTGTGAATTTTAAAACTCTTGTGCTGTACTTGTGCAAGTATGAAGTCTAAAGGATGTGCTTTGTGTAGGACTTGTGTTGTATTTATGCAGTATAAGCCTTAGTTGTGATCTATTTATGCAGTATGAACCTGAACTCTTTCCGGGTCTAATATATCGCATGAAACAACCAAAGATTGTGCTCCTTATTTTTGTCTCTGGAAAAATTGTGATCACTGGAGCCAAGGTAAATCCAAAGATCTCTTGTTCATCATCTGTGATCTGCATACTGATGGAGTTTGGTTGCTGATACTTCTGTTTGTTTGACATTTTAGGTGAGAGAGGAGACATACACAGCCTTTGAAAATATATACCCTGTCCTTACAGAGTTCAGGAAAGTCCAGCAATGGTATACCTCTCAATCTCTGTGCCCTGCTTCATATCTGATCATTGAACTCTTATAATGCTTAATCTGTATGTCTTTTCTATTGGTTTGCAGATACATAATTGAAATGGGCCTTTGGTGTTATTGTGGATAGTCATGGATGATGTGGGTCCAAGTGTGTGCATATGTGAAGCTGTGACACAGCCTTCATGGCTCCGGGTCTGTCGCTGTATTCTAATGTGTTTGGTCTCTTACCCACCGAACGTGGGTGTGTCCTGGGGGAAAGTGCTTTTGTAATGTGTAATTAGTGAGGCGCGTAGGAGTTGCAAGGGAGGGGCGTGGGACTGAATAACATGTTTTTTGTTTTTTAGCCAATGCGGATTACACTTGGATAATTTTAATGTTAAAAACTTAGTTCCAATTTTGACTCGAACCGTGTTTCAAACTTTCTTACTGTTCATGTTTATTTAGTTATATCTACCTCGCGAAACTTAAATTGTACAGTAATGACCAATGAGAGATCTATCTCTGATAAGATGTTGATCAACCGGACAACCTGTGCAATGGTGGCTATTTGTTCAGAATATATCACAGATGTTTGTGGTTTGATAAGTCGTATGTTACTTTGATGAGCACGCTCTCGAGTCTCAACATTTTCGTTAACTTTTTAGCTGGTGATTAGTATTTTTGTTCTGTTATTTTGTTGTTATTTAACATGACAAGGAATATATAATACGAGATGACTTGCCCGCGTGTTGTCGCGGGTTTATAAAATAAATACATTTGATATTGTTATAATTGTGAACCAACGCTAGATAAGTAATAGAAATTAAAGTTGTGATGAAGCAAATATTTCATGACGGAAGAAAAAATTGTGTTGGTGATCAAAAACTTAGAGACTGAACAAAATAATTTGTAGCAATCTACAGTGTTTTGTGAGGAAAGATACAGTGCTTTTGTCACATGATTTAACTTTTCAGTTAATAAAAAGCAAAAAAAATTACAAAGCTAAATTCTCTACCAACTTAATATTAAAAAAAAAAACCAACAAAGATAATTTTGGAAGGAAAAAAACCTATGA
>Ga0307507_10011079_pt1 | contig 11463 bp, 8 predicted proteins | sample 7_EM_MG_FD_207223 | JGI IMG/M metagenome (GOLD analysis project Ga0307507, IMG submission 207223) | Populus trichocarpa ectomycorrhiza microbial communities from riparian zone in the Pacific Northwest, United States - 7_EM | ecosystem: Host-associated > Plants > Roots > Unclassified | place...
CAGATACGCACAGATTCTTTACCACATACCCGAGTAACACACTTCTTTGATCCCTGTTTTTTGGTACCATACTTCCCACCCGGGACAAACAAAGTATGCCCCGATCGACCACAAAAAGCTCGAGCCCCACTTACCGATACACTCGAGAGGTACTGTACCACCTTGGGGAAAAGCCACGGATGGACAGACAGCATACCAAACGGCCAATAAGATCCCGTCAGACTCAGGCCGACTGACCGACCGATTGACCGGCCAACTGGATCTCCCAGGTTTCAGCACCGGTACTGTAATATATTGGCAAATCACAATATCATACTCGTACCATGCCGCGCCTAAGAACGGCAGCATCCCGCGAGCAACGCAAGCAAACAACACGAAAAAGAAAGAAACACAAAAACACAAAACACGGACCAGGGCCGCCACCTCCATACTGTTGCACCGTTTGCTCTACCTCTGTGCAAAAAAAAAGGACCCATCCCGTTTTGAAACACTTTCTCTCCCTCCCGCTCTGAATTGACGGGAAACATATTTTCTAATCTGATCCTTTACAATCTTTACTATCCACGTCATACGGTGCTCCCACTGCCTCCTTCCTTCAATCGACCCGTGCACGGGAAATCTCACACCCGTCGCAGCATCAGACAGAATCATAGATAAACTGGCGGTACTGTACCCTACGCCTATGATACGTGTGCTCAGCATGCGTATCATATTGCACTTGAGAACAAATACAAGCACAATGTAACCTAGGACTCGTTTTTTCTTTTTCCCTTTTCTTTTTCTTTCCTCCCTTCGCTTCTATCTCGCGATGCCCTAGTCTATCAATGTTTATCTCCGATTGGATGAGTAAGTACCGTAGCGGGGTTGAAACGAGCGGTAGGGCAGCTAGTTTGTTGGAATCTTGGCAAGTGGGGGTTGGGTGGGGGGAATCAGGCACCGGTACAGTACTAGTACTCGAGTACGTACCCCATGCCGTGGAGCAGCATACTGTATACGGTATAATATAATATGATAAACGACCCGGAGGAGTGAAGGAAGTAAGGGGATCGGGAACGTGAAAAAAGGGGATTGGGGAAGAGGATATAACTGTGCTCGTGCTCGTGCATGCCTGCCTGCACGGGTATATATGGGTAAGCTTATTATGTGATGCGAGGGGTTTAAAAGGTACCGTATCGTGTTATTTTGTGTTGTGTAGTACACACTAAGAGGAGGGCTGGTCGGGAGTTTTCTTTTTTTTTTGGTCCCATTGAGGTGGAATTACCGTACCGTACTCTGGCCCAGTATGATGCACGGTGGTACACAATCGCTTACGGTATGCCGGCCCGGGCTAACCCATCATCGTATTCCGGGCAAGAGCGAGAGTGACCGAAAAGCTGGGGCTGATGCTATGAAAATCAGAAAAGAAAAAAAAAAAAGAGCTCTAGGTTAGGTTAAAGCTCCGTTCCGCATGTCCAATAAAAATATATCGTGATATTTTCTCAAAACAGCATATTTCCTGATTCCCCAGGTACCGTAGGCTAATTCCAAATAAGAAGTTAATAATATTATAGTCAGACAGCAGATGCTCCCCCATACATTCTATGTAAAAGACAGAGTAAAAAAAGGCCTACAGGTTAAGGAGTATTATAGGGAAAATAGTATTATAGGGAAAATAGAAAATGTTGTGAAATATTATAGGACAAGGGGTGAAATATTTTGCATCACAATTGTCCTTACCCTACAATATGAAAGCTTTTCCTTTCCCACTTAATCACAATAGGAGTACCTGCTCCCGGTATCTGACTATGGTATTATATGACGCAAACTTTTTCTTTGAAGTTGACCTGCTTTGGGTATATATAAATATGCTGTTTGCAAAAAAAATGTTGCTATCTTACATATTTTTATTGGTATCATAATATTATCGTACATGCCGAACAGAGCCTAAAAGATAAGTCTTGGGAGTTTCCTTTTTTATTACTTTCCCTTCCCTTTCGAAAATATCGAGGGTATCGTAGCTGCTCGGCTTGAATGGTGATTTGGATAGTCGTCTGATGTTCTCTAAAGTAGATTACAGTGCTAGCATGAGATAGTGCCTGTATCTAGCTAATCTACATAGGGTTGTAGAGCAAATTGCACATTAGTAAGTAAGAGCCACCATAGTCTATCTCTTGGCTTTTACTTTCCTTACAAAAGTGCCGTGCGTTATTACGCTGCAGTACTTGGCAGTTTAAAAAGTCTCCGGACACTTTTGTGCCAAGATAGCTACTAATAAATACAAAGCAACCAGAGACTTTTTGAATAGCCAAGTATAGTACAGTACTATACAGCACGCATTAATTTAAAAGATGGCAACCCCATTAGGCGCCCTCGTTAGGGAAAAGTAATTATCGTGCAATGGCAGTTAACTTAGCAGAAGTGCAGGTCTTCTAACTCTACCATACAATCTGTAAAGGGTTGATTTATGAGGTCGCCTGTTTGGCTAATTATCACAAGGAGGAGGAGGAAGAGGGGGTAAGTATTATATCATACAGCGCACCGCAAATCGCCTAAAATCAGATGGGTATATATCCATAAACTCTAAATTTTAACAAATCCTGAATTGCTGTGTGATAGCCGAGATCTAGCCCTGGGTAGGCACAAGTCCCGGCATTCCATAGGTAAAAGGGCTCGGCATGGCACTATTGGGTTATCACCGAGTCAACTAAGCACCAATTCTGGTGCAGTACTGTTGGCAATGACTCCGCTTAAATCCCAGACCAGCTTTCAGTCTAAGCGAATTATACCAGGGATAGTCTTAATCTTAATCTATTGTATAGTACCGATACGGTACTGCACAGGAAGAATATTTTTCTCTCTAAAAGGCGGCTAGCTGGTGACATAATCTGCCCTTATGGGTATATCATATAGAACTCTTGGGTCATCACATTTTTCCAGATCGGTATTTTCACAATATATCATAGTAACTGTACTCCACTGTACTCCCAACAGGCTGTTTGCGGTAAAATGGAGAGTAGGCGTTGATTAATACCGACTTCCTTATTTGTCGATTAATATATTTGGCTACGGTATGTACTACTGGATATGTTCGTATCAGGCTAGTGCTATTATATTGCGCAGTAACCAACTTGGAGTATCAGGGAGGAAATATCGCAATGCTGATTTATTCCCATCCCATCCCTCCCCTTCTCTGCATCCCTGACCAAACCCTTAACAAAGCTTAGCCAGTAAGCAACACCATATTACGAGTGCTCCATCATACCATATTATACAAGAGAGACCCTATCCCCAACAATGCTCCAAAAGCACAGTATTGTACGACCTCCGAAGATCCATACACAAATATATACAAGCCTCATAATACTAGAATAGGATACCTTCCACAATAACACAGCAGAGCAATATCATCTCATTTAGTAGCAAGAAACAAAAGGGGAAAGAAACCCTAACACACCACCCCCCCCCCTTTCCCATTGTAAAAATCATACTGTACCCTATCACCCCACTCCATCACCACATACCAGAAAACGTCCCTTCCCGACACTACCGGCCACAACCCTGTACCGCTAGAAAGTGCCCATGATGATGCCTACCCTACCGTACCCGTCCATATTGCACGTATTTCTCTCTTCCTAACAAATGCCTTACTAGCTAGGCAGGTCAGAACCCGTAAGGCTGAATAAAGAGGAAAACAATATAACAATAATATCGATCACCCTATGATGCTTGTTATTGTAAATGAGAGAGGAAGGAAGACAGGGTTCTTCTTCTTCCTTGTTCCCTCACTCCGCTGGGAAGGGAAGGGAGGGATGCCCTTCTAGGTTTCTTTTCGGGTTTTGGTGGAATTGCCAATTCGGGGAGGTGCATGATGGCGTTTGGTAGAGGGGGTGATCCGGGGAAGGGGTCCTGGTGCAGAGGTGGGTGTTGAATGGTATATGGATTAGATTGTGCGATTGGTGGGGTGATGGGGTATGATAGGTAAGGAGGGAGAGGGGGGGGTTGGGGGTGTGTAAGCTGGATTTTGTGCTTCGGGATCTCCATTTAGTGGAGCACATAGCGTTAAGATAGTGGTGCACATAATAGAGGAGAGGCTCTAAAGTACCTTAGAGGGGAATATCGTACTCCACGCATAAGATTGTAAACGTACGATATTGTAAATATCGATATCACACCACTGCCGGTATCCACAAAATTGCATGAACATCTCGACCCTGGCGGATATTCGTGCCGAACCCTTATATATATATATTTATAATAACGCTAGCGACCTCAACTAGCTCTTATTGGACTCGTACAAACGCTATATACAACTAAACTCTCGCCAAAACTTGTCTCGACTTCAAACCTTTACCCCCTCTGCCGAAGCTCAATCTCCGCTTCCCCGCCACGAGTACAGTGCCAAACAAGTCTCAGTCGCTGGTAACCATCCTGGCGCTTGATACAAAATACCGAGCTACCGGAAACAAACTCGCTCAAAGTAGCGACCAGGTCCCCACCCAACACAATGGACACCTCGATGCTCTGCACCCCGATGCTCCTTTTTCCCCCCTTGCACCTCCTGTTCCTATCATATTGCTTGCTGAAAGGTGAAAGAAAAAGAAAAAAAAGAAACACACACACGCTTTCAGGAGCGAGACGGTAGTCTGGCACCCCGCAGTACTGTGCCTGATTAGCAGAAACTCCCTGGCAGTAGGGGTAGCAGGTAAGCCGGGATCATCCATAACCCTCTGGACCTTGTCCATTGGGAATACCGAACTCTCGGCGATTCCATAGTATACCCCTTGTCTGCTGGGTATCCCCCGTTTCGAGAACTCGCTCTTTCCCTTTTTTTCCCCCTTAATTGCCGGACCGAAGACATGGCGACTGAGGGTAAAGGAAGGAAGGTGTTTGCACTAAGTTACAAGGCGTGTGTGTTATGTTGCTTCCCAGAGTCGTTAGCACGATGAAGAGGAAGAGGAAGAGGAGGAAGGTAGGATAGTGAAGTAGCTGTTGTACGAACTATACTAGATATTTTCGTGAACAGCACAGCATATTCTAATCAATTCATCAACGGTAGTTTGGTGAGGGTTCTTCGTTATCGTCGTTACCGTAGTGTGTCACGATGTCTTTGTTTTTCTTTTTCCATCCTTATTCTCATCCTCCGGCTGATCGCCACTTGCTTTTTTCGAATATTCTTCCAGCGCGATCTTTTCTCCCGCTGTTTTTTCAGACAGTAACCCCTAGAATAGAAGCCAATCATGTACTAGTGCAACGGTAGAAAGAAAAAAAATTGGCAGGTACTGTAAGGATGCGCACGTAATTGACTTACTTTTCCTTATGATGATCTCCTCATTGAGTTAACCTACCCATTCCCTAACCCTTCCCTGCTCAAATCAAAATAGATCCAAATCCTAGTAAAAAAAAACCCCCCCCATACCACGAATTCAAGGAAGCAGAAACAGCACCACATGTGTCAAACAAACCCCAAGTCTCAACCCCAATTCCAGATCAACAGCCGCTTGCCCGCTCGCCTGCCACGCGCAATGCATCAATTCCAGGAAGCGAATTTTTCCCTCCCATCGAGCAACCCCCAACCAACCTCCAAAGTCCATCCCGTTCCAGACCGTGCCGGGCTGGTCCCCCACCCCTCTTTGAGGCATCACGAGGGGGAAGATGGTGATGAGGACGGTAAATTACGCTTCTGAAGTGTAGTGGCATGCCCATCTAGATTAACTGGCAACGTATGGTACGGACACACCCCAGAATAAAAACCTTAGCGCCATCCGGAGCCAGTGAACTAGCCCTAATATAATTGGCGACCTACCGCTTTAGGCAATACTGCGGCACATTACACAGCCAAGCGCCAACCCCCCAAGTCCAGACAGATTTTGCCTCAACTTCAAGATCTATTACACCTCTCCAGGATGAAATCCACTCTGTAAATGCGCTCTTCACATGAATTAGGATCACTACGCCGAAGTAATAGGCAAAATAGAGCATATGATTTTTGTTCGTCGACAAGTTTAGAGGATGTGTTTATTGTTGGCGTTGGTTTTGGTTGCCGCCACGAGACCGCGGGGATGGGCAGGCTACTCCCCTCTGGTTTGCCCACCGGGAGAGAATCGGTAATTGAAGGCGGGAACCGCGATAATAGAGTAGCACAGCAGAGTGTCGCAGTACCGATCATTGGTTAGTTCGGCGCGGAATGCTGTACTTGGTTGATTGGCTGGCTATCGGGCGGGTTGGATGAATGGGTGAATGTTTTTCCTCTCCTTCCCCCCATCCCGTTTGCCCCCCCCCCTTCTTTCGTCAGAACGACGATGACTGTCTCAGTTAGGGTTTTGGGGGATGCGTATATGACAGTTATCGGTATGGTGGCGGACGGGCGGGCTGTTGAGATGTATGGTATGTAGATGACATGCAGTGAATGATTGGCTCGCGGGTTCGAGGGAAAGGGGGCGCGGGGAGGAGAGGTGGAGTTGAACGTCACCGGACTAGTATCTACTGCTACTATACTGGGCTGTACTGTGCTACCACCACTGTTGCTACTACGGCGGTGCAGTGCAATTACTACCGGTATGATACCGTGCTGTCGGTTGCAGAGTAGCGCAGTAGAAGAGCCATTAGAAAACGCCACAGTAGATAGTGACCGCGTCCGCACTCCAACATCATACAAGCACAACCAGTAAAGCTACTATTCGTACTCTGTACTCAGTATGATACGCTGGCACCTTAGCCCCCGAATTAGCTATCAACTTTGCTAGAACAAGCGAGCCTATAGTTTATAGAATCACTCGCAAGCAAACAAACCACCCACAGCCCACCGTGCCCTACCAAGACCAAAAGGAATTCCGGCTCTCCCACCCACCCCCACCCGTAATCATCAGCCATACTAAACAAATCGTCGATCTCCCGCACAACAATATTCGTGTGCCGTATTGTACTATAACCGTAGGCCGAAGCGTTCTTTTTTTGAAAACAGAGGACTCCTATCCCCTATAATACCATCCAGATCCAAACAAAAGAGCGAGATTTTGGTGGCATGCAATAGCAGCCTTTTTAGAAAATGGTTCGGCTTAGAAACATATTATGCTATACTCAAAAGCAAGCCACGAGACCTCCCCTCTCCCATAGCACCTAATTAACAAACAAACAAACAAAGAATAACACCATACCCGCCAGCCGCACTATGACCAATAACAAACCCCGCACTCAGACAAAATACTCTCCAAAATTTAGCCAAAAAAAAAAAAAAAAACCGCCCCTATTATAATTCCTCAACTAAGTTAACGTACCGTACAGTAGTCCGTTGACGCCGTACAGTGCTTATACCTTAAGTGGACACAAACGCTGCACAGCACAGCAAGGTACATGCCTTAACCGTACAGAACGGTAGAGTAACGTACGGATAATTTCCCGCCCGCCTACTTGGTAGGGTTTGCAACTTCTTCTTCCGCTTGTCCTTCTTTACCTTCTCCACCCCCTTCTTCTCCTTCTTCCCCGGGTGCATACTCATTGTGGATAGGTCAATACCAGATACAGTATGTTTGAGATGTGCGATGGCGGTGTCAGTTGCGGAGGGGGTATTGGGGATGGGGCGGAGGCTATGCCGAGCTTTTTGTTCCTTATGGCACCATCCTAGTGAATGCACTAGTACTTGTAGCAATTGTCTGAGTTCCTTTCCTCCTTGCTCCTCCCCCCCCTTTTGCTGTTCGTGAGGGGGATGGAGTGGATGAATCCATGGAGATATGATATACTTGCTATTTTATAGGCTATATCATGGCATGGTATATAGGGGGACTATGATAATATTATGAGGTGAAGTCAATCATTCAATCACCAATCCATCCACCCCCTCATCAATCTCATGACCTATCTATCTATCCCCCTAAATACTGCATCAAAAAAAAACTCTGCTCGTACAGTTCAAGTGCAAAAAAAAAAGGAAAAGAAAGGAATCCAACTACCTTAATCTTCCAATCTGGCACTATAAAAACTTATGCATGCATGCAAGTTAAATTAGGTTATGGCATACTGTATCTATATCTATCTCTATACTCGAGTATATGCATCTCAAGGCTATAATTAATATTAACCAATCAAACGAATGAACACATGAGTAGCAGACAGGAACTAACGAAAGCATGTGCGAGGTTGAGTGGAAGCGAGGGGCAAGGTAAAGCAAAAGCCAACACGAAAGGAAAAGAACAGAAAGAAAAAGGAAATGATTGTATGTGGCATCATAAGAGCTACGATATCATACACTATTATACACCCACCACCACCCATCATCGCCACCACCAGGAGAAAAGAAAATGAACGAAAAAAGAAATAACCAGGTAGGAACGGCGCAAGAAAAGAAAATCAAAAATCAAAACCAGCCAGCCCCAACAAACCTTTTCTTTTTCCCGCCCGTCCGTCCCCCCCCCCCGAACAAAAAGGAAAAAGACCAGAAAAAAAGAGAATCCCCCGCCCTGTACCGTAGTAGAGAAGAAAAGATAAGAAAAGAGAGTCAACCCCCACTGCCGATAACTATAGAGGAAATGATAGAAATGGACAAACGAGTCTGAGCGTGTGAGCAAGCGAACCAGTGAGCTCACCTATGCTAGCCAATGAGCGGAGTACGATATTTAACTAATGAGCAACTAATGAAGTGAGAGTGACAGATAGTGAGAGTGAGAGTGAGCATATGAAGCGCGAAGGTATTCAAGTAATTTCTTTTCCATCGAGAAAAAAATATCTGACAAGAAAAGGAAGTAAACGAGATAACCGTCCCATCATGCCATACCATGCCATCTGCCCCGCCAACCCTCCGTTACCAAAATACCGGGAAAAAATGAAGGTGGAAACCAACCAAAGCCAGCCAGATAAAGGGAATAATAAACAAGAAAGGACAAATGAGACCAGACCAGTAAATGCGTTTGTAAACGAAATAAAACCCCTCGATGATGAAAATTGACAAAGCAAATGAATGAACACAAGACAAATATTTTATAAAACGATAATCCCCATATTAACACCCCTAAATCCCCATTTTTTTTGTAAAGAGAAATCTAAGAACGGATAAAACAAAAACCAAGGACAAAAAAAGGCACCACCAGGCCGTGGAGATAGCGGACACAAGGAAAAAAATATGATTTTCTGCAAGTGTGGCACGTATTAGTTGAGACGACTGTTGGCAAAAAATAATAAAAGGGTTAAGAGTAGTAGTAATAGCAATACAAGTTATGTGTTTCCGCTGCGGAAAATGAAAAGAAAAAAAGAAAAAAGTATAGACAGGCAATGTAATATTTTGCTCAGATGAAGTGAATAAGTCCCTCTTCCTCGATAGGAACGGCATGCGTGAGCTCGGGTCCGAATTCAACAACCCCCGGCAATGCCGCGGCGGCAAACGATAATCCCTTCTCGGCTCTGCCCTCAAGGTACTGTGAATTGAAGTTGACAGAATTGTGAGCCGAGCTGGAGGGTGTAATAACCTCGATGCTGTCGGTGGGTGTGACAGTCTCGGTGTCTGAGCAGAGAGTAACACACGTCGCTTCTGAGTCTGCCCTCGACCGGCTAGGGAGGTAGGATGTAGATAGGCTGTGTGATACAACGAAGGGGTGGAAGGCAGGGTGCTCCGTGACAGGTGGGGCTATTTCATGGTTGAGGGCCGCGATGTGCTCGTCCAACTTCCTTGCTACTCGGGTGAGTTCATCGCGATGTACACGACACGGGGCGAGGTCTGGGAGCGAAGCCGAGGCGCTGAGTGATCTGTGTCGTAGTGCCGTGTCTGCTGCCCGGAAGATAATTGCTTCATTGTCAGGCTCATATGCGCTGAACCCCCCATCGACTGCCCCAATGTTTGACGCTGGGGTAGCTTCGAATGGTGGGAAACCGGGGCTGGGTGGAAGACGAGGGGTGGGTGGTAGGAGCAGCTTGTCCTCAAACGTACCAGTGATTCGCTTGTCAACGAAAACGAACTGTTCCTTGGGTTCAGGGAACTTTAGCGCCTCACTGCGTAATGAAGCGGAGTCACGCATGGACACCGAGAGGTCGATAGCCTCCTCCACATCATCCACCGCCTGGGTCCCACACTCCGAGTTCTGATCCCAAACAAAATCGCAATCAGCATCGACCTGGTTCTCGTAGCACCAGTCAATGTCCTCCTCCCAAGAGTCAAGGCAAGCGCCATATTCAGAAGCAAAGCCCTCTGACGCACACATGAGCATTGAAAGCCTTTTCGAAGCACGGCGGGTGCAGATGGACTGGCTTGGGCTGGCAGGAATAGTAAAGCTGCCGTTGAGTGTATCTGAAGCCTGGCTGAGCTGGCTGATAGGCCTTGTCCGCACAGTGAGGAAGCTTCTTTGCCGAATGTGTGTCAGGTCAGGCGTAGATTTGCATCCTCGTAACTCCATTCGATCTTGCTGAGCTGGAGTAAGTCCGTCAGGTACATCGCCCATAAGTTTTTCAATCCCAGGAGATTTTCTACCATAGCTGCTATTATCAGGCGTTGTTACTGCATGAGGAAGCGTCCGCTCTGAAATGTCGTCTAAGATGTTTACCAAGGTGGTATCATCATCTGGGACACCCTCTGATGGGCTTTCCTGAAGACTACGAAGGCAATGCCTTGATGATGTCCTCAAAGGTGGCGTGAGTGGGCAAGCGTATCGGGAACTCTCCTCTGAACGGACCTGACTCAGCTCACATAATGACTCACTGGGTGATATTGACTTGGTTGAATTGGCTCGCCGTCTTGAAGCAATCGTCTGGAATGATGATGAACGTGAACGATTCGATACAGGACATGAAGACATTGGTGACGGTAATGATGATTCATCCGAGTCACCAGTCCCCCTCCTTCGTAAGGGTAGTGAAGAATCTCGTACCACTTTATTGAAATCACGGACCAGTTCCTGCTCAGGAGCCTTGTGCAGTCGGTTGAAGTCCTGTGAATTGGCGTGCGTGATATGTGAGAAATTGAAGGGATTGCTGATCGGAGTAAGTCCCTTTCGTTGAGCTAAAAGCACAATGTCATTTAGTTAAGGTGAATACCATAGGGTGTATCCATCAGGAATCCATTCATACCATAAGGCATTCGTCCTCCTCTCAGGATTTCAGAAAGTGATCTGTACCCCGACTTTTCATCCGGGCTCTCGTGAATTGTCATTGAGCTCATTGATCGGAGGCTGACTTTCGATGATGCCTTCCGTAACTTTTGTCGTCCAAAGGTAAATGATACAGCTTCCTGATCGCCCTTATCAACCATCATCTTCGATGGGCTCCCACGTTTATTTCCACCGCCGAAGAACGATGTCCTAATCCGAGACTGTCTCTTGTCCCCTCGCTGCTTCGATATGGCATCCGGGGGGGCTGCATACACGTAGGTGCAATCGTAATCCATATTAAGTTCGCTCTCTGTACGATCTTCTAGCGACAGCTCGCGAGAATTTCTTCGGGATGTATTGGGTTTATTTATGAGATGCATCCCTCGAACAAAGCACCCAAATGGTGTGCGTGTAATTG
>Ga0307507_10011080_pt1 | contig 11463 bp, 9 predicted proteins | sample 7_EM_MG_FD_207223 | JGI IMG/M metagenome (GOLD analysis project Ga0307507, IMG submission 207223) | Populus trichocarpa ectomycorrhiza microbial communities from riparian zone in the Pacific Northwest, United States - 7_EM | ecosystem: Host-associated > Plants > Roots > Unclassified | place...
TGACATATGAAGATGCCTCTCAATTATACATATGCCAGAGGGCAACCAGCCGACTCTGGCGCGTGACTTGCTTGGGTGTCAAGCTTGTAGATTTTTTACCACTAGCCAGGCTGAATTCGCTATATTCATAAATTTAAATATAAGACCTGAATTTAATACTATTGAATTTTATAAATTTTAACATAAAATCTTTGACGAATTATTTCTTAACATATAAGCTTAATTATATAAATCTATACTCCATCAATACCGTTAATTAAATATATTGAAATCTCTCATAACCTATTATATCTTCATCTTTTTGCTAAATAAATTAAGTTTAATATAGCTCATAATACAACTCAAAATATTATAAAAGTAAAATTACACTTCAACCTCTTATTTCCACAAAGGGACAAGATTCATGGGTTATGAATACACATTACAATCTTCAAAATAAAGGTTTACGATCTTAATTCTCTACGTACTGCATATATATTCGAGAGCATCTATTTCTAAAATATTATTATATATTTTTTATTTTAAAAAATATTTACTTAAGCATTTAAGAGTTTTCACTTCCACTAAAGATGATCTTTTGCAAGTACTAGTCACAAGTCACATTGATTTACAAAGCATTAAGTACAAACTATCAACCATCTTAACTAAGAAGAATGAATGAGATTGTCATGGTAAGTTGATTAACCGATTATCTAACCTGAGAGCCCTATTAATTATTAAGCTATTTAAATTTTTGGGACATCATCAATATAAATTTAATTTTGATTTAAGTGCAAGGAAAACAATATCTTTGTGATTCATTAGTATGTGAATAAGTTATTTAAAACTTAAAAAGAATAAAAGAATACTTTACCATAAGGAAAAAAGCGTGAAATAATGGGGGGGCAACAACAAGAAGAAGATGGTGAAAGTGTACAGGGGGACATTGGTGCTTAAGGCCCAAACAGACTTGGAAAAAGCTTTATTGACTTAAGTCCATAATTACAAAAAACCCATCTATGTAGCGATCATAATTTTAAAACAACTTGACCTGACAGACAGGTTATTTCGAGACTTGGTGATTCAGGGCTGGAGGATGGCTGAGTTTATAAAATAATAAAGGTAATTAAAAATTTAGTTATATGGTATGATTCTATCAAAAACTTGGTTGTAATTTATTAATTTATTTTTTTATTTATTAAAATAATATCATTTTGATTTATAAAAAAATTAGAGTTAACCCGATCAAAACCCGGTGACTTGATCAAAACCCGTGACCGGGGCTTGGGCCGGGTTAATTACCGAGTCAGGTTTAAAAACACTAGGTATAGGATATAATTTGGTATTTGAAATTTATTAAAACAATATAATTTTTATTTTTTAAAAATTTATTTTTAAGATTAGAATGTTAAAATTATTTAAAAATATAAACAAATAAATAAATTTAAAACTGAAAAAATATTTAAAATTTTTCACAAACGTGGTTAATCAGCAATCTAAACACCCCGAAGTCGGTTTGTAACGGCCCTCAAAATGTAGGGCGTTTCCAAGAAACAACAGTCGTTAGTTTCTCAAAAAGCAGACACCAAAAGCCCAAACCAGCAGATAACTGAAGAGAAAAAACGCAACCCAAAGCAATCGCTAATTCTCTCGTAGCAGACACAGAAAAACACAAAGGTAACCCCTCTCTATCTAGGGTTTTCAATTCCAATCCCATTGCTTTCTGTCTTAGGGTATCAAAATTAGGGTTTTTGTCGAATTTCGTTTTTATTTTTCTTTGCTTTTGATTCGCGCTTGTTTTTGGCTGCAGCAATCATGGCGGACGATAATACTGACCTCAAGGATGAGGTTGCAGAGGTCCTTTTTTTTCCTTACTTTTTTTTTTATTAATTAGCATTTTTTCTTCGCACTGACTTGTTTCATATATATGTTCTCATTTAATGACGAAAACATTGAAAATAAGGCTTCGAAGATGACAAGAGAGTCTTTCTGTTGTTTGATAAAGAGTTAATTTATGCTATTCCTAAAGTTAATGATGCGGCTTTTGTAATTTGTGAGTGTGAACTTGTTTTTTAATTTTTTGAGTATAGTATGAGATGGATTGCTTGCTTGAAACAGATGTAAATTTGTTCAGTTTCCAATTTATTTACTTGGAGTGCTACTAGCCTTTCCGTTCAGTAAGATGTGAGGAGTGGGTTGTTGTTGTTTTTTTGCCTCTGTTACTCTGTTGTGATTGGCTTGGAATTCTCTACTTGCAGCTTGCCCCTTTTGATCCTACCAAAAAGAAGAAGAAGAAGAAGGTGGTGATACAAGAGAATGCCGATGAGTCTGTAGACTCCCTAGCTGAGAAGACTGAATCATTGTCAGGTAATTTTTAGTGTTTCGTATTCTCCTTCCTGTTTTTTCAACTTTACTATCTAGTTGTAAATGAATTGGTTTGCAAAGATGTATAATTACTCATTGTTGGAAAAAATCTCCTTTTCTGTTGGTTGAAGTCTCTGATGGGCTCGAGAGTTCTTTTACTGGTTTGAAAAAGAAGAAGAAGAAACCTGTAAGTTCTCGTGCACTATAGGATTTATTGTTGCCCTCTTTAGTAAAATGTTGTGAATCTTATGTTGATACTTGGTCTTATACAATAGGTTGAAACCAGTTTGCTGGATGAGGAAACCGGGGATGCAGGAGAAGAAGATTTGGATGGTAAGAAGCTTCTCTTTTAAATTTTCATCTTCACTTAATCTATGTTGAATGTTCTATTTGGATTCTGAGAGAGATCCATTTCTTTGTTTTTCAGTTCATGCCGGGGAAGAAGAAAATGGGGAGGGTGCTGACCTGCAGCAGCAACGATTCCCTTGGGATGGGACTGACCGTGATTATGATTATGAGGAGGTATAGTAAAATTTTCATTTATGTGGAGTAGCACCATTGTACAATGAAGTGGAGTAGCACCATTGTACAATGAACTGCATTTTCTGGTTTCTCTGAACTATATTTTGTGCACCTGATTAGCTAAAAGATCTTGATATGATGTAATGAGTAATCATATAATCTCTTTGATTGCAGTTACTATAGTTCCTCTTCCATGTCTGTTATATCTGTGCTCTCCACTTGTTGGCTAGCTGCTTAGCCTTAATTTCTGTCATGTATGTATGTTCTTGTTCAGTAATGAGTTTTCTTTCTGTTGTGTCATTCACAGCTTCTTGGCCGAGTTTTCAACATTCTTCGTGAAAATAATCCTGAGCTTGCTGGTGACAGGCGAAGAACTGTGATGAGGCCTCCACAAGTTCTTCGTGAGGGCACAAAGAAGACTGTTTTTGTGAACTTCATGGATCTGTGCAAGACGTGAGTTGATCTTGCTCTCCTTTTTGTCTTTTCAGTTAGCTTGTTATTGTATGTTTTTTTCAATGCACCGCTACTTGTCTTTGGCATAAACACTGACTGCAAACTTTTACTTGGTGGGGAGATTTCAGAATGCATCGGCAGGCAGACCATGTCATGGCTTTCCTACTTGCTGAGTTGGGTACCAGTGGATCCCTCGATGGACAACAGAGGTTGGTCATTAAGGGTAGATTTGCTCCCAAGAATTTTGAAGGGATCCTTCGTCGATATATCAGTAAGTTCCTAACTCTTTCTCAATTGGTATCTTCTATGTTAAGCTGTCCAGAAGGAAGGAGGTTGATTGGGCAGGTTCTTCTTGCCTAACACATTTGATATTTTCTATTTTATTTTCAGATGAGTATGTCATTTGCCTTGGTTGCAAGAGTCCTGACACCATTTTGTCTAAAGAGAATCGTCTCTTTTTTCTCAGATGCGAGAAGGTAACAGCTTATCATCCTTCCATCTCTTCATGTTATTATGATTGTTGATAAAAAAAACTAAGAGAAAGAACTTTGGGGAACTAGGAAGGGAAGTTTAAGAGCTATTAGGGAAATCATTGCTTAATTGCCAACTGGCACTCATTGGTAGAAATCTGAGTCTCAGAAGCGTAATAGGAGGTTTGGAGTTCACATTGTCACCGAGTCGAAGACCAAAATCAACTAGGATTAGGCTTAGAATCCCTTCCGATAGAACAGAGATTCCTTTATTAACTAGGGAACATAACATGTGAAGCATCAGTAAAAAAAAAATTTATTGCTCTCGCACTAACGGCTTAATGTGTACAGGAGCTTTCATCTTCTTTATGTGTCATTATCTATGATTTTCCTACATCATTAGATTAATTGATGAGAAGATGTATGTAGTAGATTTAAGGCCTGATATTGCTAGTGCTGTTGATTTATTGTCATTATTGTTCTTGTTTTGGGAAATGGCATATGGTGGGTACTTCTGATACAATCATTTTACACAATGGAACAATTTTAATTTGTACTTCTCTTGATGATTTACAATGTGCCTACATTATCAGATTGTCTAGCCTATGACAGATTTTAGATAGTTCGGTTATTAGAGCCCTGCATGAGGATCTCGTATGCCTTATAAAATCTTGTACGGAGTGAAAATATTGGATGATTTGTTGATTCTGATTTGGAAAGAAAATTCTACTACTTTGGCTACTACCTTCAATGTCATCCAATTCTCTACTACTTTGGTTACTACCTTCAATGTTATCCAATTTTATCTCTGACCAAATCGTCTCTAGTGTCGACTTAAGATGATGAGATCTCATATACCTTATAAAATTTAGTATGGAGTAATATTGGATAATTTGTTGATTCTGATTTGCAAAGGAAATTCTACTACTTTGGCTACTACCCTCAATGTTATCCAATTCTCCACTACTTTGGTTACTACCTTCTACTTTGGTTACTACCTTCAATGTTATCCAATTTTATCTCTGACCAAATCCTCTCAAGTGTCGACTTAGATGATGAGATCTCATATGCTTTATAAAATTTAGTATGGAGTGATATTGGATAATTTGTTGATTCTGATTTGCCAAGGAAATTCTACTACTTTGGCTACTACCCTCAATGTTGTCCAATTCTACTACTTTGGTTACTACCTTCAATGTTATCCAATTTTATCTTTGGCCAAATTTCCTCAAGAGGGACTTGAGAGGATGAGATGTCCATTGCCAGATTTTCCAACCTCTTAGGCAGAAGTATGTTGTACATCTTAGGCCCCTCTGGGGAAGGAGTGGCCCTTGTGTTTGATTAAAAATGGAACATGTGGGAAATGTTTGCTCCTTGCTTTTTTGAAGCTTTCTTCTATATACTAGGCAATCTTTTCTCTTTTCAATTAGTATCTGCATTTTTATTGATTGATTGGATGAATCTCTTTTTTGTGGTTTTTATATTTTTATCCCCTTGCTACTCTGTTCTTACTTTCATATCCTGTTATGCTTGTGCAGTGTGGTTCTGGAAGATCAGTTGCTCCAATTAAAGCTGGTTTTGTTGCTCGTGTTGGCCGTAGAAATGCTGGGACATAAGTAGTGTGAATTAGCTAATAGATCCTGCTTTTTGTTTGGTGTCCATCATCTACTGTTTACTTGAATTTTGACCATCTTCCAGAGATGCTGTCAAATTACGAAGGATACAGATGTTTCCTAAGATGGCTATTTTGTTTCTTTCACCATGTACCGGTTTTTACTTTATATTTCAAAAGAAATATTGTGGTTTGGACAATTTCCTGCTTTCTGTGAATGGGTCCCTAAGAAGCCGAGGTCGCTGGGTTTTTAATTTGAACATTCATGGAATGGGATGGTAAGATTGAATTTCTAACAACTTGGTAATGAGAACTTTATACTATATGTTAAAGAATAATCTTAATCCAAAAGTTGAAATTATCACATTATTTTAGAGAAGATGATTCTGGGAAGGATGCTTGTTTTCGGTCTAGAAAAGTGATACCCGCGCGCTTATACTGATATCGCTGCCTTTTATGAGTTTTTAAAAGACAAGCTATTAATGCCCATGCCCTCATAGACAAGTGACCGACATACATAATCAAGAGGTCCAAGGAGAAGATTGAGGACATCATCAATTACGACGAGGATGAAGTCAGGTTTGTCAAGTTGTCGTGGAAGATCAGTACTGAAGATGATTATGATATTGACGTTGTTGTTGATGATGATGATCACTTGATATTCTTACCTGGCAAAGCAAGAATATCATGGGTTTTGGTATCTTCCAATGAGTCAATATTGCAGCCCCACCAATTTCCCGAGTATGCATCGCCAGGTTTAGGATCACTAGTTTTGTCAAGGAAAGATTAAGCTGTAAAGATTGGGAGGTTTGAGGACAGGATGCTGAAGCGGAGGTCAAACTCGTTAGGGCACACAGTAATTGATCCAGGAACAGACCCAACTCATAGTGGACGCAATCAATTCATAATTTGTCAAGGATAACACCCAATAATCATCGAAGTGACTTTAGTTTTTTTCTAGCAGATACACTATCAGAACGAACTCATTTCTACCAAAAAAGTCCAAGGTTTATCCTCTACCTCGCTCATCTTCATGCATGGTGTGTCTGTGTAAACTACAAACAAATAATATTTCATCTATGGACTTTTTGAAGGGTGGTGCAATCTTTACCTTTTGCCTAGCTTGCCTCTTGTGTGGATTCAGGTTGTGATGATAAAATGATATTATTGTCAATAAGAATCCAGTGAGTTGTACGTATTATCATTATAATGTATATTTTTTTCTTCCATTACATGCATATTTTAGATTTGATGGTAAGGCAAAGACAGGGAGCTTCATTTGATGCGTGGTTCTATAAGTTGGCAGCAACTAGGGGACCCTGTAAAGCTAGGTCCGTCGAGCCACTGGTCTACAGCTTTTGCACAATCATTCATTGCCTCAATTCTGTCAAGACAATCACTGCAGGATACATCAGATGCAGAGCTTCCTAAAGTGGTGAGGAAAAGGAGGCTGAGGGAGAGGAACGGGGCGGTACTTTAGGCTGCTGCTCTTCTTGAAACCATATCTCAAAGAGGCACTCTATAATTGCTTTAAAGGGAGAATCGTGTGCAACAAACTGGTGGTTATAGATGATATTATTCCCATTTAAAGAACATATGTAATGAGACTGTTCAATGGAAGAGGTAGGGCTAGCCTCTAGGTTTAACAGATTTAGATTGTTCAATGTAATTGTCTCTCATAATAACCAGATGTTAGGTTTTTTTTTTCTTTTCAAGTTGGGAGTTAGAGATGCTTCTATATTGATCATAACTTTAAAAGTCGTTTGGTTTTCATTGTTTAAACTTGTTTTTTTTTTTTTTTATCTCAAATTATAGTAAAAGCTTGGATTTGAAAACACTATAATTTATAACTTTTTTAAACCTGATTTTTCAAACCTCAACCATTAGCTTGCTACGGCAATACCATTCCTTTGCTGTATTTCTCTGTTATTTCTTTATGTATTTGTTCGTCAAAATCAAATTGTCTAGGCTGAAAATCTTTCCTTGTAGGATAAACCCTATTATTTGCAGTTTGGCACCATGTGTTCTCGCCAACGCAGTAAAAAAAACACCGCATGAAACCTGGGGAGTAACATAGATATCCCAGTTGCAGTTAAACACAACAATATAATTTCACATGCTCATTCTTGAAATAGTACAACAATGAAGAGCTTATTTAAGTACCAATTACATTCTTCCAAGGATTATACTACCAGGAAAAAAAGGGTATCACATGTTGAAGATGGCAATGAAAGCTAGTGCTAGTAGAGATGAGAGCAAGGACATGTATACTTTCTGAAGTGTCTTCATTCCACTGCTGGTGAAGATTGTTGTATTAAAACCTGCAGGAATTCCAAAACAAATAAAATTGATATCTCCAGGTCGTCTCTCGGGTGAGAGCCGAGATGAGCAGATGCCTTGTTTTGATGTCTAAAAAGCACAGTGAAAATGTGGAGTTAATAAATTTACCTGACTCGGTGGCACAAGCTTGAGAAATGGTACGATTGAGGTCCAACACAGTAGCCTTGTTTGCAAACCAGAAGTCTCTTTTTACATAATGGATGCATTTAAGCACATAATAGACATGTTCTACACACCCACCTTGCTTGCAGTATTCGACCACCTCACTTTGGCTTACAACCACTGCCCCTGATAGTTTTATTTTGTAATTGGCTGAGCACCTTGCAGATTCCTACCACACACAGTTATAACTTACAAGTACACACACACATAACTTGTGTATATATATATATATAAGAGATACTTACATTTGACATGCATTCATAGGCGCTTCTCCATTGCCAGAATGGACTTAGATTCACATTTTTTAGGGGCTGTGGCCAGTCTGTGTAACATAGAACCAATTAAACTTTGAGTAAAACATAATTAACTTAAGGAGATAGAAGAAGAAGAAGAAGAAGAAGAAGGGGGGGAGAGAGATTACTGTTAGCTTGAACACAATTGAGAAGAAGAAGAAGGATCCCCAAACAGAACCAAAGGAACCTGACCCTGTAGTTTTCCATTTCCTGATGTCGAGGAGGATTGAGAAACAGCTTCTAGTCACAGAAACCTTGATTGATGACACATTTAAATACCTTACCTTAATGTCAAGATAGTCAAATTAAGATATGATATGATTAACGTTTGATGTAATGCCAAAAGTAGAGACGCTCCTAACAAAGGAATAAATGGTGGTTTCTTAGCATATGCTTCGGACAATAAGAAGCAATCTTTCGACAGTACCAAGAAACAATGAACAACAACAAGCGGAGAAAACTGAAACAATGCTACTACATGTTTTTGGATTATGAGGTGGATGTATAGTGTATTAATTGGACAGGTCGAAGTTAACAAAGGAACAAGTACTTCACAGGCCACTGTTTTTTTGATAAATCAAAAGAGAGTTATGTTAAGGATACCAAGGAGGAAAAAAATCAACTTGGAGAGGAGCTGTAAATGAACTTCTTGATCATCGCAAGTCAGTGTATTGTGCAGCTCAAAAATATTATTAACAAAATAAAATGTTCGAATCAGAACATATACTTTTTTTTCTCTTCTGGAATTTAGTATAAAATATTATTGAGGCAGATTTGGTATATGATCAAGCGGAATGATGCAAATCAGAAGGTTCCATATATTTAACTCCAGCTGATTAGAGAGTGAGGCTTGAATATTGTTGTTTGCTGATGATGATCAACAGTATAAATATTTTTTCCAAGAAAATTTATCTGTGTTAAATCTCTTGTTTGCCTCTATGAGAATAGCTTGATTAAATGTTGCAGCAATTCAATACACTTGCTTTCATTTCTAGCTGATATGAACTGGTTTTTATAGGTAACGGAGGATTGAAGTAAAAGAAAAAGGAAATTAAACAATAACTCCAAGTATAAGAAACATAATTTCCAGTTACAATATTAGAAGGAAGCTGCTGCTCCTTTAGATATTAGATCGAGAAGCAAAGAAGGGGTAGAGAAAAATGGGCTATGATCACTTTCCAATACAAGAACTTGACAAGGTTGCCATCTCTTTATCATTTGCTCTTGTTTCATCGGTTTTAGCATCTGATCGTGCAATGTCTTGATATATATTCGTGGAACAGAATCAGCATCCTTTCCTCCTTCAAATCGAGCTCCTTTGAGTGCCCTGACAGGTCCTGGTCGCAGTAGCATTGATGCTAATATGGTGTCCTGACTTAGGCCAAACAATCAAGGGGCCGGGATTGTTAAGAAATGCAAAAATGCTAGTCCTGTATTGCAAGGTCTTGTCCATGTGCGTTGGAAATTTACCTCTTTGGGGCTCATATGATAGAGAGGTCGTTTCTGGAACTCCTCCTTTATTATGATGCTTGTTGGAGGCTGATCAAGCCCCATCCCATATTCTAAATCAGCTACCTCTCCATATTCAGATACATCAGGATCACCCTGCTCCATATACGGCACAGGTATGGAGGCAGAGATTAGGCCCTTTAGGTGCTAAAATAATCATAGGTAAACTGCATGTTAGCTCAATACTAGCAGTGTTCACTCTCAAAGGAAAAAAGACAAGCTTGATCTACCTCCAATGGATGAACACAAGATTTATGTCATCACAGATGCTAGACAAAGAGGTTTTGAATGCTACAAACAAACACTAATTGCAGTCATCCGAACTGGAAAATGGAGAGGCTGTGAAAATGACTGATTTCACAGATAATTAATTAATTAATTAATTAACAGATTTTGAAAGCCTCAGCTAGTGATCTAATTAAGAAGAGAAGTAATTGATTAAATCCTTACATCTTTGATATCTTGATCCGAGCCATGCTTCAACATGTTGGCTGCAACATATATAGCCATACGAATTTTCCTAGCAAATCTGTGTATAGCATCTGTCAAGCTCAAACCTCCTGCACCATGTCCTACCAATATAACCTGTGCCCAGCAAAGCAAGCATCCCACAAAAACCGATCAAAATGTTGGTTTGCTGATACTTGACAGAAAATATCAAGGCTATTATTACTCATGGTTAGTTTACCTTTTCATTGTCAGGCAAATTCGACAAGAAGCGGGTAAGGGGGGGTGCATTGTATTCATCAAAAGTGAGGATTGTGTTGGGATTGGACTGATCAATACCAGCACTTTTAAGGTCGAGACAAGTAACCTTATGGCCAGATTTTTCCATGAGACACCTGATCTTGTACCAGCACCAGGCTCCGTGGCATACTCCATGAACTAGAACAAAGTGCAGGTTTGGAAGTCCTGCCTGCTCGTCCATTTTAGCCCCACCTCCCACCTCGCCTCACTAGAAATGCACCCACCTAGCTAGCTACTCTCTAGGACCGCTTGGATATTCTTGGACTTCCTTCACCTTCAATCTTTTCAACATCCCTTTTTCTTTGTGATGTCTTGTAAGAACACTATTGATTAATATGTGATAAGGTTAGTGATTTGTCTTGGAGAGAGGTTCTTAGCATGCGTGTGAGATGACACATACAATGTGATTGGTCTGTGATTTTCGCGCATGGTGGTCACCACTCCATATTTTTAAAGGAAAAAAAAGATTAATATTGAAAGATGTAGCTCAACTAATTAAGTTCTAGATTTATTTTCTAGAGATCACCGGTTCGAGTTCTATAAACCTCAAGATCACTGAAAGCTTACATGGTCGTTAATTTTAGAGCCCGTAGAATTAGTCGAAGTAAATGAAAGTTAGTTCATACACCTACATTCAAAAAACAAAAACAAAGAAGAAGGAGAAAACCACATATGACAAACTATATAAAAAGCAAGAAAGTTGTTTGGAAATTGGAAGTGATACACTGAAAAAAGCAGATTTGGCATCGAATCCACTTCTTTTAGTCTTTAAAGACTTTTAATTAGTAGGCTTCTTTTGATGTGGTGATTGAGATTAATTTAAGTCAAAGTTTTCCATGCATAAACAAAGGCTATATACAATCATCCGATCCATGGTTTTGAAGGAGGTTAATTGGCAAAAAGAGCGAAAACCCTGCTTTCTTCCTAGCTATTAATGATTTCATGGCAATTCCAACAAAAGTTGATGAGATGAAGGATATTAGCAAAGGATATAGATAACGATGTAATTAGT
>Ga0307507_10011081_pt1 | contig 11463 bp, 5 predicted proteins | sample 7_EM_MG_FD_207223 | JGI IMG/M metagenome (GOLD analysis project Ga0307507, IMG submission 207223) | Populus trichocarpa ectomycorrhiza microbial communities from riparian zone in the Pacific Northwest, United States - 7_EM | ecosystem: Host-associated > Plants > Roots > Unclassified | place...
GCTTTGTAATTTATTTATTTTTAATTTGTTTTCCATGGGTTTATCCCGATTTATGACCTGAATCGCGGGTTTGACAAGTTAACCTAAGTCGACATGGTTATTATTTTTCTTCCTGATTTAATTTAATATTTTTTTTTCAATTTCACCCTCTAACAACTCAATCTTTTTTTTTTATTTCATCTTTCAATATTGGGTTATTTAGGAATTTAATTTTGTAATTTTTTCATTTTTCTTTTTGTGGAGTTATCACAATCTCATGGATTTAGTTGTTTTTTTTTCTTGATTTCATCTTTCAATATTGGATCTGTTGAAAATGGAGATTCGTAATTTTTTTTATTTGATTATTATGAAAATATCTCGGCTTCATGATCCAGATCACGAGTTTAACAAGTTAGCCTAGGTCAACTTGAATATTGGGTTTATTAGGAATTGGCCTTTAAAGTTTTTTTTACTTGATTTCTATAGGGTTATCAAGGTCTCTTGACTCAAGTTGATCCAAAATGTCAGAGTCTCAATATTTGTTTAAACAATATCGTCCAGTATATCACCATATCAATATTTAAAAAAGATGTATTTTAATATGCATCATATTTTGAGTTTATGATTAATTTTTTTAGTAGAAAACACGTTAGCAATGCTTGAACAAATTTTTTTTACTTTTAAAAAAAATCGATTCAACCTGCAGCACTACACAAGCCAATGATCTAGTAAACATTAAAAGGTGTAGGGAAAAAATTTTCCCCACACCACTGGAATCTCCTCACAATTCATTGTGAACTCCCGTAATGAATTTATTTTTTTTGGTTATTAAATTTTTTTTCTCATCAATCGCATCCTTTTAGAGACAAATTGAAGGCGAATTGATTCTATTTTGTTGAGGAATAATATAGTTGAAAGATAGAGGATGATAAAAAAAATATGGAGAAAATAGGTAGCCATTTTAAAAATGACAAAAAAAATTTACTTTAATCCTCTTAGTTTGCAACATACCCATTTTTCATCCTTTGAATTTTATCAAAGTTCACTTTTGATCCAAAATTTCATTTCTCTTATGTTTTTATCCCTAATTTGAGGTAGGAGAGAGAAATTCATCAATTTTTGGTGGTAGAGAGAAAATATCGATTGACAACCATTCTTTCTACCAAAATAGTTGATCATGATGTCTATGAGTTCTATTTAATAATAAGAGTTCTACTAAGATGTTCTTTTACCTTGAAATTGCCTGAAAAATCAAATATGAGTTCTAGAAGTGTTTTTTTGAGTTCAGGGTTGATTTATTGTTTGTGGACCTTTTATGGGTTAGTTGAAAGTGTAAATGCATTTATTTGGGTTTTTGAGGTGTTTTTAGTTCAAAAATAATTGAAAATAGTTTTTTTTATGTGCAAAACACCCTTGCCTTAGCTTTTCAGTGATTGCTAGTTGTCGAAATCTAGACAGAGTAGATGATGCATCATTATTTTTTTAAAAAAAAAAAAGATTGTCTGCCCTATAAAAAAACTAAATGGGCCTAGGCACGTGGGCTGCCCATCTGCATGGGCTTATTTTTTATTATTTTCTATTTTTTATTTTATCTAAATTAATTCTTCATAATTGAATCTTTATTAATTTTTTTTAATTTTATTATTAAAACAATTTGATGAAAATTGTTTACAAACAAATTGAGTTCTCTTAAAAGAACATGATATTGTTTATCATTACAGTAGTGGTTGTTTTTCAAAGTACTTTTCACTTGGAAATGCATTAAAATAATATATTTTTTTATTCTTTAAAATTTATTTTTAAGATCAAAACAACTCAAAAACATACAAAAAAATAATTTGAAATAAAAAAAAATCAAGAAATTTTAAAACCATGGTTAAACAGAAAAGGCAAACACTACTTGGATAAAGTTGAAAAACAATGATTTTCTTCTTCTTCTTCTTCTTCTTTTCCTCAGGAATCATCATTGAAAAAAGTTGTCAACAGGAAGAATTACTCCCCCGCACAAGATCATTAGAAACTGTTATAAAACAACCCTAGCAACAGTGCGGTCAAAATTGTATCAAGAGAAGGAAAAAAAAAAAAAAAGTTTCAAACCATATGCATCATGGTATGGTATGGTATGGTATGGTATGTTGTCACATATCCATAAAGACTTGCCTTCAATATTTCCTAATGTCATGTATGAAATCCTATTATAATTAAAAGTTTAAAAAAAAAAAGAGAGAAATCTCCAATAGTACCGAAACCAGCTCGGCAAAGTAGCCGGTATATTCTATAACAGATTCCGGTAAGTGTGAAAAAACAAGTCAAGCTTCCAAAAAATGAAGTCTACCTGTTGGATTTTCTGTCTTCGAGATCGACACTCAATCAAACGTTTCACGTTCAGACAAAAATCCTCAACAGCAGCTGCCTTACAAGACCGCACCTAAAGTATACTCCTCCTCCAAGGCTCCGACTACTAGACTCCTCCCATCACTTTCACTAATATCCCCAAGATACAAATTCCTCTTTAATTTCACTCCCAAATATTTCATATTTCTCCTCCCTCCCTGTCCCACCACCATCCACCACCGTCCGCTCCTCCTCCACACACACACCAAAAAAAAAAAAACCTCAATAAAAACACCTCTTTATCCAGATTCCAAAAATATTTCCATCTTTAGCTCCATCCAATTCCACCATCTTTCTTAACTCTATACTTGCCAAGATGTTAGGGGAAAGGAAGTAGTTTTGTGTTAAATCCAACAACACTTACCTAAAAAAGAGCAAAACATCTCTTTTGAAGTTGTGATATTAATATAAAATAAACATATCCTTTTCAAGATTAAGATTCTGCTTCTTTTTACCTAGCAACCAGAATCTGAATCCTCCAGTCAGTCATGGAACCACCAGAAAATTACAGCACGGATACTTCTTTTGCAGTACCTTTTGAAGATGCCCAGAAGATAATTCTAAGGTGGGACTCGACAGCATCTGAAGAAGCAAGAGAAAGAATGATCTTTGATGGAGATCGTCAAGAAGTGGATCTATACTTACAAGCTGTTGATGAAATCCAAAAGTCTATGTCATCAACTTCAATTTCATCTGACCATCATGATCAAGATAGTAATGATAACAAGGTCACCTCTGCTATACAGATCGCCATGGCTAGACTTGAAGATGAGTTCCGCAATATCCTTATTAACCATACAAGCCCTGTTGAACTGGACTCTATTATCATTTCTGATCGTGCTTCTTTGAACCATTATACTAGTTCGGTAAGAAGCATCACTGAATTTGATCAGGAGGAAGTTCGTCGTGGTGGCGGTGATCATGATGATGGTTTGGATCCTATACAGCGTGCAGATTCGACTAATAGTAGTGCCAGTTATCGATCTACGAGTAGTATTCGTGAGATCGATCTGATTCCTCTAGAAGCTGCAGCAGACCTTCAGTCCATTGCGAAACGGATGATCTCTGCTGGGTACTTTAGGGAGTGTATCCAGGTCTATGGGAGTGTGAGAAAATCAGCTTTGGATGCGAGTTTTCGGAGACTTGGGATTGAGAAATTGAGTATTGGGGATATTCAGAGACTGGAATGGGAGACTTTGGAGACCAAGATCAGGAGGTGGATTCGTGCGGCCAAGGTTTGTGTTAGGATATTGTTTGCTAGTGAGAAGCAGCTTTGTGAGGAGATTTTTTATGGGATTGGTACTGCCATTGACGATGCTTGTTTTATGGAGACTGTCAAGGGTCCAGCTATTCAATTGTTTAATTTTGCTGAGGCAATTAGTATTAGCAGGAGATCTCCTGAGAAAATGTTCAAGATTTTGGACTTACATGATGCTTTGATGGGCTTGTCGCCTGATATTGATGTTGTTTTTGAATCAAAATCTGCTGATTCCGTTCGAGTTCAGGCTGCTGAGATTCTGTCAAGATTGGCTGAGGCTGCCAGGGGGATTTTATCTGAGTTTGAGAGTGCTGTTTTGCGTGAGCCCTCCACGGTTGCGGTGCCTGGAGGGACAATTCATCCATTGACAAGGTATGTGATGAATTATATCAGTTTGATTTCGGATTATAAGCAGACCTTGATTGAGCTTATTATGTCAAAACCATCGACTGGCTCGAGATATTCGGGTGATCCAACTACCCCTGATATGGAATTTGCTGAACTAGAGGGGAAAACCCCTTTAGCCCTTCATTTGATTTGGATTATTGTGATTTTGCAATTCAATTTGGAGGGCAAGTCCAAGCACTACAAGGATGCATCATTGGCCCATCTGTTTATGATGAACAATGTTCACTATATTGTTCAAAAGGTCAAAGGCTCGCCAGAATTGCGAGAAATGATTGGAGACGATTACTTGAGAAAGCTGACTGGGAAATTTAGGCAGGCAGCTACTAGTTACCAGAGAGCAACTTGGGTAAGTGTTTTGTATTGCTTGAGGGATGAGGGTTTACATGTAAGTGGGAGTTTCTCTTCTGGTGTCTCAAAGAGTGCTTTGAGAGAGAGATTTAAGACCTTCAATGCTATGTTTGAGGAGGTTCACAGGACTCAAGCAACATGGTTGATTCCAGATTCTCAACTTAGGGAGGAGCTTCGAATTTCTATATCTGAGAAGTTGATCCCAGCTTATAGGTCATTTCTTGGACGGTTCAGGAGTCATATAGAGAGTGGAAAGCATCCAGAAAATTATATCAAGTATTCAGTGGAGGATTTAGAGAATGCGGTCTTGGATTTCTTCGAGGGTTATCCTGTATCTCAGCACCTGAGGAGGAGATCCCAGTGAAGGAATGGATGAGTTTTGCCGACTTAGAAACTAGGACACATTCTTTGAATTTTTTGTGAAGTGTTTGGGTGATGTTATGCTGGTTAATAAGGGGCTGCCCTGTGCTCTGCAGTTGTTTTATGCATCATCAGTTAATTTGCCGTGGATCAGAACAAGTAGAGTTCTTTGGGAAGATAAGGTGCAGCTCTCTTGAACAGCCAGGTCTCTCAACCTGAATGCTTCCACACTGTAAGCATGTTGTTTGTTTTGGTTTGCCACATTCTAGGTTTTTTCTTTTTCTTTTTTCATTTGTTCATATGGGAATTGTTGTATGTGTGATTTCTCGCTACTATTTATTATAAGAAGCAGTTTTCTTTATAGCACCAAAATTCTCCTGGAGCAAATCTATTTGTGGCCTGAGTTAAATGCATTTGGAAAATGGAACGGGACAAGCTTTGATGATGTTGAAAAGGTGATAAATTTAAGGTTGGTTTAAATATATTTGGGTTAGATTAGACGTGGGTATTTTTCCATTGATCCAAGGAAATATGAATATTCGTTATTGGAAATGACTACTCAAACCTCTAACAAAGAACTGAAATCACAAAACCTGCATTTATTGAATATGAATCTGCGCAAGTTTTCTTTCCTAATTCCAATTAAATCTTCAGAAATGACGCTTAACCATGGTGCTTGTGACCATCTTTCAACAAGTCTGTTGTATTAGAACTTTTACAATTAGATAGTGCAGCTAGTACTTGCTCACTGCAACCTGTTTTGTGTCACTTGATGATTTTCCCTTTGATTTGTTTCTGTTTACCATTGATTTCAATAAAGTTGATACCAATAAGTTTCAAGGTTTAGATCTGTCACTGACAGAAATTCCTGCAAGATATGGCAAACGCTGAGACCTTTTTGTGCGAATAAATTTGGAAGCTTTTTATGCCATCTTTTTTCCTGAACAACCTGATCTCCAGCTGGCTTTAAGGTAGCTTTGACAATTTGTTGATTCAAATCCCGGCTTGGTGGGGCATGCTATGAATTCCTGCTAGATATAGCTGTAACTGAAGCCTTTTTCTACCAAAAACTTTTCTTCTTTTCTTTCTCAAAACTGCTAATTGATTGATAGGAATTCTCTCCACGTGGGGGTTTGGACCTACATGCTCTCTTTAGAGGGAGTGTTATTCTTGCCAGCTGATCCAGAAATTTATTGATTCAGTTTGAGCTTAGGGTTTGATGTGTTTTTCTATTTCTCTCGAAACCAGGCTAGTAGTTTAGTCTATGCTTGGTTTGCTTGAATTTGGTGACCCAAGTGCAGATATATACTGTGTTTTTTTAATTTTAGATAGCTGGACATTTCATGAGATCTGGTTTCAAATTGAAGCACGTAGCAGCTTGCAAATGAGGTATACCACCCAGACTAGACTATATCCATCCGGAAAGAGGTTTGGCTAGCTGATGTTTGAATGGTTTCCATGAGTTTTGTCATCTGTGCAAAGAAGGAAACTCGTCACCCTTCAATCTGGGACAAATCCTGTCATCAGCATAGATTGATGGCTGGTTGTCTGATATTGAAATGAAATGGAAACTGAATTCGCCTAATTGTCTCTGCCTCCAACAAATCATCAAAATTGTGTGTGGACTGGAGACAAGCAGGAAAAAAAGATAGGGAACAGGTCTTATACAGTTGTTTGTATGAATCTAAACCCAAACTGGCAGGGGTTTTGCCTTTGTTTAGTTCCCGTGTCCTCTAGGGTAGTGGACTACAGGCCGACTCTTTCTTAAGCTGGCAGAAATAGTCGAGACATCTTACCATCTGGGGCATCCCTTGATTGAGTGCTGCAAATTTGTGTCTTAGATACATGAACAGCAAACAGATCATGCCTTGAATTGAAGTGGTAGAAACTGGGTTCGAATCGCAAAGGACAGCATTGTTTTTGATGTAAAATAGAATTAAACGAAGAGTAAAGATAAAACTAGTTTGGAACTGAGATTTCGTCAGAGGTGCAAGTGTAAGTTGGAATAGTTTTTTGAGGTCTGGAAATGCTGTTTTGGGAGCATTTCTTGGTATTCCATTAATTGATGGCATTCAAAAGAGATTGGGAAGTTAGTTTTTGTTATTCTCTCTTGTACAAATGAGGAATTCATCTCTTCTCTCAAAAATAATGGATTTAATTGTATCCCACAAGAGTAAATATCCCGAAAATGTTCAAATCAAGCCAATCACAACAAGGATTTAATTGTATCACACAAGAGTAAATACTCATGCTGAAGCATTTGAACAACGCCTTTGAAGTTACAAGCAGAAGGGGAGAATCAAGTGCTAGAATTTAAGAGATCTATCCTATCTATTTTCTATATTTTATGTAGTAATCTGGACCTTAAAACTTTCCGTCTCGATATTTTATCTAACTTAAATTTAAAATTAAATCATGTAAAAATTACATTAACATGACTTAGTCAACTTAAAAAATTCAAAGATAACTCGGATAACTGTAAAAACCATTATTTAACTTAAAAAAAATTCAAGATAACCTTTTTATATATATTAAAATAACACATATTGGATCGACCAAGATTTCGCAACTTAACATATCAATTTCATGATCTGATTAATGGACACTATTAGGTTTAAGAATTTTGCTTTTTAAAAAACTATTTTTTATTTAATTATATGATAACAAAAATAAACGCTTATAAAATTATATACAAATATAGTAAAAATCAAATATTCATGTTTGTATTGTGATAATCTTGTAGAAAACAAACTATAATTATTTATAAAATCAAATATTCATGTTTTTATAATTATTATTTTTTTAATGTATGAAAAGTGAACATATGATCTATTTTTTATGCCAAGTGTACCATTTTTTTTTTCTATTTTATACACAAATTTAAAAATTGATATAAAATTGGCAAAAAATAAAATAAAACACTATAAAAATATACAAAATGCGGCTAAATATTTTTATAGGTATGAGATCTGCTAATATATCTATTCAAATACACATAATTATAAATTTATAATGACTACGATAACACAGACAAAATGATAATAATATAATCAAAATACTAAACAATTTACTATATACTAATAATCCAAGCATGCGAAGAGTTATAAAGCAACAAGCATGCAGGCCAACGGTCATCTTCTATTTTATCCAAATTTGCTTCAGCCGAATCCCCTGCTCTGCTAAATCCTTTAGATGCTTACTACCATAGAAAGTTGTTCGTCAAATCCAAGCATTCGTGGGGACCCAAAATAAATTCTGAAAGGAGAATTTGTCACTGTAAAGGGCCATTTGAACTTGTGTTTAGAACCGTATTTCTAAAAAAATTAAAATGTTTTTTTTTAAATTAATTTTTATATATTTTAAAATTATTTTTAATGTATTGATATTAAAAATAATTTTAAAAAAATAAAAAGAAATATTATTTTAATGTATTTTTAAATGAAAAATAATTTGAAAAACAATCTTTAAACACCTTATTTGTATTTTTATTCAAAAACCCCCCACATAATCTTCCTTCCAAGTAAAAACCAGAAGCACTCATGGCATTTTTTCTTATAGTTATCATTTCCCGTATGCGAAAACATGGCTGGAGAAGCACAAACCATAAAGGCATAAAAAAACTAACTAATAATGCACATTCAATGATTACTGTAACAAGTACACAGAAAATTTATCTAAAAAAGTACTCAGAAATACCACGAACAAGAATGATAAACAAGAATTGAAGAAAGAAAAGGTCATCCTATTGCAATCCCAAAGTGGACTTTTTCTCTGTATAAGTTTGCTCCTGCAGTAATTCTCGATGCAGATTTAGGGTGGTCATTGCAACAATAACAGATGATAACACCAACCTTAGAACATAAGAATTGAGACTTGGATTATTCTGTCTTATCTTCTTCCAAATCACCATTAGATGCTCCATTGCTGGTGTGCACTGGTATGGGTTCTGGCGAACTTCTAACATCCTTAGAAGGTATTGTGGATGGTTTAATGAGTGTTAAAGTGCCATCATCCCTGTCAAACTCATCGCTTGCATCATCTGAGTAAGCGTATCTGTCAAGAAAGCAAGAAGGTAACAAAAATATGGCAAAGTCAATGTCCTGACCTCAGACGATGATAATCCAAGCTGTGGCAGTGTTCCGTAATAAGAGCACAAGTTTTCTTTAAAAAACAATGATATTCATTCCATATAGCACAAAATGCACCCATGTTTATATGGAAATCACCATTTATTACAGCAAGACAGGAATGCTTAATAACCGAAAGACAGCAGAAGATGAATACAAGTGCACAGCATGTTGGGCAGGTATGGTTGTCAGTTCCATAACTCTTTACACGAATATAATGGTATGAGAATATTACATCTAAGGGTTTTTTTAATGCCATTATGAAGTTATAAAGTGCATATTTTTAATATCAATCCAAGCAAACTGTAATTCTATCATTAATTTTCCTGTTGTCCTAAAAACGTTGACAGTTAATGAAGTTGACTGAAAACACTTCTCATACCCAGAGGTAGCTGGAGTGTATCTTATTCAATACACCGGTTTCATACATGGGCTAAGCACCAAGTTTTCATAGGCAATTACTGGGGCCTATTAAGAATTAACATCTTTTGGAGGTTGAAAGAGATTTAACAGTGACATTATGGAAAAAAAAGGAGAAGGTCTTGCAAATGAACTGTCTTACCGCATTGAGTTCTGGGAGGGAGCCCAAAGAGCACAGATGATGCATAGAAGAGAAAAGGAAAGGAGTTGCCAGAAAGCTGGGATGACCCATGCATTCTGCCACTGCTCATTGTAAACATCTTTTGACTTGAAATACAACTGCAAGTAGACAACTTTAAACTTTAGTAACAATGAAATTCCATGAATGAAGTTAGATCTGCAAAACATTGCACAGACAGTTCTTCCTTATCCTCAATTTTGATAAAAACTGCAAAGTTATACTCGTACAATACAGTTAATTTCAAATTGTCTTATCTTAATCACAATCTAAGCCGTCTCATCCTAGATGGCTTACAAAATCATGGAAGTCAGCAACAAATATAGTTTTACATTTCAAAAACATTGCTGACACACACACACAAAGAAAGAAAGAAAATGAATTTTCTTTTCGTTCCCTTCCAAATTATGTAGTGCTAGAAGCACTTATTTAGCTTACAGCAAAACATTGCAAGTAGTGAGAGAAAGTTCCATGGATTCTTTATGCTTTTACAATAAGTTTCTGTAGAATCATTGTCCAGTGACAAGGAGAATAAAACAACATGTTGGCATTAAGCCTCATCTTCTTTACTTATATAGTCAGAGATTAACGTATACCTCATAGCATATCCAACCCACTGACACAATAACAGCTACTACCAGAGCATTAGTGAATTTCCGGTATATATCCAGCTTGACCATCATCCTCCTAGCCTGAGACATCAGATGAGGAAGAAAACGTTACTACTCAAGTTCACTTCAACTGTATTTGAACACATACACATGTAGTATCAGAAACTTTGATGTTTAAATGCATGTTATGTGTATGATGATCCAGATGCTCTGCTTCTGAATAGATTTTATAGATTATCAAATCATCTGATACAGAGGTTATCAAAAGTAGTTCACATCAACATGAGAAATACTTAGTTAACACCATATTTAGTCCATATGTTTAAAGAATGAAATGCTATGTTGTCCAACATCTAATAATAGCTTTAGGGGGTGTTTGGAACAGGGATAGATATTGCTTTTCAAAGTGTTTTTCGTTTGGAAATTTATCAAAATATTATTTTTTTAAAATTTATTTTTGACATCAGCACATCAAAACGATCCAAAAACAAAAACAAATAAATTTGAAGCAAAAACAAATTTCAAATTTTTTCAAAACTCCGGTTCAACCACAAGACCAAACACCCCCTAATAGTCATGGGTAAATTAGTAATCCATCTAATCCAGTATCCACTACATGCTAAGAAAAAAAGAGCATTGCTGTAAAATAAACATCACTCAGAATGGCAAACCAGGTACCTGAAGCTTACTTAAAGTGGCAGAAAGTGACTTAAATATCCAAATAATGATGAAAGCATCCAAGAAAGCCACGGGAAGAACCAAAAAAAGTTTGGCCTTGCCAGAAAGGTCACTAACAGCACCAACATTTTCTACTAATTCAAGCACTTCAGATGCCACAAAAAAGGTCACTCCAACCAATAGCACCTTCGATGTAAGACCACCTAAGGTAGGTCTCACAACACCATAGCCCATTGAAACCATCAAGATGACAAGGCGTGCAACTGAACGTTTAATAGTACCAAAAGTAACTGCCCATACAGTGATACCAGTTGGCCTAATTCCAGTCTCATTGAATTCAGCATAGTCAAAATACCAGAAAGCCATCTCGAACATGCCTAGTGTTATCACCAATGTTATGCAGTTTTGCAATGGAAAAACTTCTTTCCAGAATCTTGCATACTGAGAGAACCAGAATAATCCAAGTATAACAAAAGCAAGGGACATGAACCCGTAAAATTTCATGAGTGGTGCCATTCTACCAGGTAAATAACCACTGGGATTTTTCCATATAGTATTCCCCTCTACAACTACCTCTTTAAGATTAGGATCACAATGCATGAAATACAAATTATACATCCCAGTTCTGGAAATCTGTATTGATTTTGATGGCAATGTTGCAACTAGCTCGTCTGCATAGAATGCAACACCAAAGACCTGAGG